>JGI25320J50211_1000257_pt1 | contig 42287 bp, 33 predicted proteins | sample AutmiccommuBRH21_FD_50211 | JGI IMG/M metagenome (IMG submission 50211)
TCGGTCATGTCGGTGTCGCCTCCCACGGAGTGCCAGTCGTCGGCGAAGTCCGAGACTGCGCGCTCGAGGTTGGCTGAGGAGTACGCGTTGTGGAGCAGTTGCGGTGCAACGGTGACCACGTGCGCCCCGCTCATCAGCGCCGCGTTGACCTGCGCGATGCTGGAGAAACTCGCCGCCAGGATCTTGGTGGTCGAGCCGTCTCGGTCGATCATCTCGGCGAGCGAGCTGATCAGCTCGCGGGCGTTGACGTCCAAGTTGGCGACCCGGTTGTAATACGGAGCGATGTAGTCGGCGCCGGCGGCGATCGCCATGAAGCCCTGCAGTTTGGTGTAAACGGCGGTCGCGGTGACCCCGATACCCTCGCGCTTGAGAACCTGCATCGCGGCGAGACCCTCTTCGGTCGTGGGGACCTTGATGTAGGCAGACGCATCAACCTTGCTCAGGATGGTGTTGGCCTCCTTGACCATGTCTCCACGGTGGGGCGCGACCACCTGAATGTGCAGGCTGCGCTCCTCGCCGATGATGCGGCGAATTTCCCGGAAGATTGCGAAAACCTCGCGCTGGCCATCGCGCTTGAGGATCGTCGGGTTGGTCGTGACACCGGTGTAGGGAAACACCTCCCGGAAGCGTTCAATATCGGCAAGGTTGGTGGTGTCGAACATGTATTCCACGGTGCGATGCTCCCTGAGCAGTGGTGTGCGGATGCGTGTCACATTCTAGTCGGTGCCCCACGACCCCCACCTGGGACGAACGCCCGCCCACCACACGGCGCCCGTAGTCCTGTTCAAGCGCAGCGCGACCGCGTGGTGGCGCCGTTGCAGGGACCACTTGTCCTTGACATGAGAACTCAGTGGCACCACACTCGTATCAATTGAGCACTACCCCGCTCTTTTGAGCGGAACGCAAAGGAGCGGTCTAGTGGCGCACACAGTGGTGATGCCGAAGTTGGGGAACACGGTCGAGAGCTGCGTGATCAACACGTGGCTGGTCGAGGTCGGTCAGCAAGTCGAGGCCACGACGGCCTTGTGCGAGGTGGAGACCGATAAGTCCTCGGTCGAGGTGCCCGCCGGCATCGACGGCACAGTCCTGGCACTACTCGCAGAGGTCGGCGACGAGGTCGCCGTGCTTGCCCCTGTCGCCGTGGTCGGCGCTCCGGGGGAAGCAGTGGACCCCGCATTGCTCCCCTCAGCCCCGGCCGACGCGGCACCTTCGCAGGTGGACGCACCTGCGGCCCCTGCGACGACGGACACACCGGAGACCACCGTCCCCCTCGCGACGGACACACCGGAGACCACCGTCCCCGCCGACGAGTCACGCGCCTTCTCGCCACGCGCCGCAAACCTTGCACGCGACAAGGGAGTGCCTAAGACAGCCGTCCCCGCGGGCAGCGGCCCGCACGGGCGGGTCATCGCTCGTGACGTCGAGGAGGCCGCCGCAGCCGGTCCCGGCCTGACCCGCGCTGCCGCAGCCAGCCCCGACGCAGAGAACTACCAGCCCGGTGCCACCGGCTCGGGCATCGGCGGCAGGGTCGTCGCAGCCGACCTCACCGCAGCGCCGTCCGCAGCCGGCCTCACCGCAGCGCCGTCCGCGGCCCCGATCGCGCCCGAGTCCACGGATACGCAGCTCAAGGGCATTCGCAAGCTCATCGCCGAGCGGATGGTCGCGTCTCTCGCGACCACCGCGCAGGTGTCCTACCAGACCAGCGCCCCGGCTACCGGGCTGCTCGCGCTGCGAGCCAGGCTCAAGGGCACCGACCCCGAGCTCGGGCTCACCGGTGTCACGATCGGTGACCTCGTGGCCTTCGCCGCCGCACGGGTCGCCGCCAAGCACCCGGTCATTAACGCCCACCTCGCCGACGGCGTGCTGCGAACGTTTGCGACGGTGCACCTGGGCCTCGCAGTCGACACGCCCCGCGGGCTCATGGTGCCGACCGTGGCCGAAGCCTCAGCCATCTCGCTTAAGGCGTTGTCAGCCACGACCAAGGATCTCGCCGCGCAGTGCCAGGCCGGGTCCATCTCGCCCGACCTGCTCGCCGGCGCGACTTTCACCGTGACGAACCTCGGCTCGTTCGGGATCGAGGCGTTCACCCCGATCGTCAACGTCCCGCAGACCTCAATCCTCGGAGTCTCCGCGATCACTGACCATCCGGTCGAGAAGCCGGACGGCGGCGTGGGGATCGAGAAGCGGATCGGCTTCTCGCTGACCGCCGACCACCGTGTGGTCGACGGCGCCGATGCCGCCCGCTACCTACGCGACCTGGTCTCGGCGATCGCCGAGATCGACGTCACGGTCTTGAGCTGAGGCCGCCATGGGCGACTACGACGTCATCGTCATCGGCGGGGGCCCCGGCGGCTACCTCGCCGCCGAACGCCTTGGGCACGCCGGCAAGAAGGTCCTGCTGGCCGAGAAGGAACGGCTGGGCGGCACCTGCGTCAACGTGGGTTGCATCCCGACCAAGAGCCTGCTGCACTCCGCCAAGCTCTACGACCACGCTCGGCACGGTGAGCAATTCGGCGTCACCGCAACGAACGTCACCGCCGACTGGTCGGCGATGCAGGCATGGAAGACGAACGTCGTCGACACCCTGGTCAAGGGCATCACGGGCGCCGAGCGCCGCGCAGGTGTCGAGGTCGTCGCCGAGCACGCCACGCTGCTCGGGCCCGGCGCCGTGCGTCTCGCCTCGGGCGCCGAGCACCGGGCAGAGCACGTCATCGTCGCGACCGGTTCGGTCCCCGCGATGCCACCCATCCCCGGGACCGCAGACAACGATCGAGTGGTCGACTCCACCGGACTGCTCGCGATCCCGGAAATCCCCTCGCGCCTCGCGGTAATCGGCGGGGGAGTGATCGGCGTGGAGTTCGCCAGCCTCTTCGCGACCCTGGGGTCCGAGGTCACCGTCATCGAGATGCTCGACGAGATCGTCCCGTTCGCAGACCCCGAGATAGCCGCCGCGCTACGGACGGCGATCGCGGGCGTGACGTTCCGGCTCGGCGCCCAGGTCACCAGCGTCGACGGCGGAACGGTGCAGTACGCCACGGCCGACGGCCCCGCGAAGGTTGATGCCGACGTCGTGCTGATGGCCGTCGGGCGCCGCCCGTTGGTCGATGGGTGGGGCGCGGTCGAGTCCGGACTGGACGTCTCACCGCGCGGGGTGCGGGTGGACGACCAGATGCGCACCAACCTGCCCAACGTCTGGGCGATCGGCGACGTCACGGGACGTAGCCTGCTCGCGCACGCGGCGTACCGGATGGCAGATATCGCAGCCGCGACCATCCTCGACCCGGTTGGGGCTCCCAAGCACGGCCAGACGATGCGCTGGGACACCGTCCCATGGGCGGTCTACTCGGCACCGGAGGCCGCCGGTGTGGGCCTCACCGAGCCGGAGGCTATCCGACGCGGCCACCGAGTCGTGACCGCGACCGTCCGACACGTGCTCTCGGGGCGGTTCGTCGCCGAGAACGGCCTCAAGGCGCCCGGCTCGACAAAGGTCGTCGCCGACGCCGACACCGGACGACTGCTCGGCATCCACCTGATCGGGCCGTCGTCGGCCGAAACAATTTGGGGCGCGGCCGCAGCCCTCGAGTCTGAATTCACGGTCGAAGACCTACGCCAGGTCGTCTTCCCCCACCCCACGATCTCCGAAGTCATCCGCGAAGCCGTCTGGGCCTTGGCGCTCTGACCCTGCCACACCCGAAAGAAGGAAGCCATGCCCAAGTCACTAGTCGTCAACCCGACCGAGGTGCGTCGTAGCCGGACCCTGACGACTCCGGACATCCCGGTCAACCAGTACGTCCCCGACTTCGCGGCCGAGCTCAAGTTGCACGGCAAGGAGGGTCTCGTCGCCATCCTCCGCGACATGATCTACGTCCGGCAGTTCGAGACGATGCTCAACTCCATCAAGACGACCGGCGGATGGAACGGAGTGGAGTACACCCACCTCGGCCCGGCCCACCTGTCGATGGGCCAGGAGGCCGCAGTTGTCGGCCAAGCCGCCGCGCTCGCGGTGGACGACCAAGTCTTCGGCTCTCACCGGAGCCATGGGGAAATCCTCGCCAAGTCCTTCTCCGCCGCGCGCCAACTGCCCGCCGACGAGCTCGAGTCAATCATGCGCGGCTTCCTCGGCGGCGAGACGCTCGCCCACGCCGAGAAGGCCACGTACACCGACCTGCTCGACTTGGCGGACAACTTCATCTTGTTCGGCACCCTTGCGGAGATCTTTGCGCGCACCGCGGGGTTCAACCGCGGTCTCGGCGGATCGATGCACGCGTTCTTCGCGCCGTTCGGCTCGATGCCGAATAACGCGATCGTTGGTGGTTCTGCTCCCATCGCGAACGGCGCGGCGCTGTTCAAGCGGGTCAACCACCGCCCCGGAATCGTGGTCGCGAATATCGGCGATGCGTCGATGGGTTGCGGCCCCGTGTGGGAGGCGATGGGCTTCGCCTCCATGGACCAGTTCCGCAACCTCTGGCCAGAACAGGACGGCGGAAACCCGCCGGTGCTGTTCAACTTCTTCAACAACTTCTACGGCATGGGTGGGCAGACCTCCGGCGAGACGATGGGCTACGACGTCCTCGCCCGGGTCGGGGCCGGAGTCAACCCCGAGGCGATGCACGCCGAGCGCGTCGACGGCTACAACCCGCTCGCGGTGGCGGACGCGGTGCGCCGCAAGAAGGAGCTCCTCCTCGCGGGGCGCGGCCCGGTGCTGCTGGACACCATCACCTACCGAATCTCCGGACACTCTCCCTCGGACGCCTCGAGTTACCGCTCAAAGGAAGAGATCGAGATGTGGGAGGCGGCCGACTCCATCACCGCCTATGCCAAACAACTCGTGGCCAAGAAGGTCCTGAGCGCGTCGGACGTCAAGACGATCTGGGCCTCGGTAGACGCCAAGCTCACTGAGGTCCTGCGCCTGGCGACTGACGAGGAGAGCTGCCCGCGGGCAACCAGCCAGTTCATCGAGTCCGTGACGTTCTCCGGTCCCGGTTCGACGGCCGCCGAGGGTCCGGCTGAGCTGTCCGAGCCCTTGGAGGACAATGCCCGGGTTAAGGCCATCGCCAAAAAGGTCCGCACCGCGTTCGACGCCGACGGCAAGCCGGTGTCCAAGCTGAAGATGTACCAGTTCCGCGACGGGCTGTTCGAGGCGATGGCGCACGGCTTCGCCACTGACTCGACGATGGCGGCCTGGGGTGAGGAGAACCGCGATTGGGGCGGCGCGTTCGCCGTCTACCGTGGTTTGACCGAGCTGCTGCCTTACCGGCGGTTGTTCAACTCCCCGATTTCCGAGGCCGGGATCGTAGGCGCAGGCGTCGGCTACGCCCTGGCCGGGGGTCGAGCGGTCGTCGAGTTGATGTACTGCGACTTTCTGGGCCGCGCCGGTGACGAGGTCTTCAACCAGGCCTCGAAGTGGCAGGCAATGTCTGCCGGGCTGCTCAAGATGCCGCTCGTGGTCCGCGTGTCGGTGGGCAACAAGTATGGCGCCCAGCACTCTCAGGATTGGGCGGCACTGGTCGCCCATATCCCTGGCTTGAAGGTCTACTTCCCTGCGACCCCGACGGATGCCAAGGGAATGCTCAACCTCGCGCTGAGCAGCACCGACCCGGTGATCTTCATGGAGAGCCAGTTGCTGTACGACATGGGCGAGCGCTTCGAGCCGGACGGCGTACCCGAGGGCTACTACACGACGCCCGAGGGCGAGCCGGCGATCCGGCGCGTTGGCAGCGACGTGACGATCGCGACCCTCGGCGCGACCCTGTACCGGGCACTGGAGGCGGCCGAGATCCTTGAGTCTCAGTACGGCATGTCGGCCGAGGTGATCGACCTGCGGTTCGTCACGCCGCTGAACTACGACACGATCGTCGCTTCGGTTGCCAAGACGGGACGGCTCGTGCTCGCCTCGGACGCCGTGGAGCGCGGTTCGTTCCTGCACACGGTCGCCTCGACGGTGCAAACCCTGGCGTTCGACCATCTCGATGCGCCGGTCGCCGTGGTCGCCGCGCCTAACCGGATCACCCCGGCCCCAGAGCTAGAGGGCGACTTCTTCCCGCAGCCATCGTGGATTGTGGATGCCATCCACGAGCGGATCGTCCCGCTGCCCGGTCACGTCAGCGCCTCGAACCAGACCGAGGGCGAGATCGCCCGGCGCGCGCGGCTCGGAGTGTAATAGCGGTAGTACTCGACTGAGCATTAGGATCGCTCCGGACAGCTTGGGGGTGCCTCTTGACCGAGACCGGCGATCTCACACGCACGTCGCAGTTGCTGCTGGCCTCCCGCGTGGCGCGCATGCACTATGTCGAGGACCTCTCGAACCTCGAGATCGCCGCGCGCCTGGGGATCAGCAGGTTTCGGGTCGCACGGCTACTCGAACGCGCGCTGAAGAGCGGCATTGTAGAAATCACGATCCACTCCCCGCTCGAAGTTGACCAGGAGCTGAGCGCCGCGCTGATCTCCCGGTTCGGCCTGTCCGACGCACTGGTCTACCCAGTGACCGACGGGGCCAACGGCTCCGACTCGATCCAGCTCGTCCGAGCAGGGGTAGGGCGGCTGGCCGCCCGTTATCTAGCGGACATCCTGCCCGAGGGCGGCACGCTGGGCGTCACGTGGGGCGACGCGCTCGAGGCTGTGTCGCGGGCGCTCGCCACTATTGATGAGATCCCGAAGTGCGACGTGGTCCAGCTTGTAGGCGGGATCTCCTCGTCCGCCAGCTCAAGCGACGCGATGGACGTGCTGGCACGCTTCACCAGCGCCTGCCGAGGAAGACTGTCCGCACTCGATGCGCCGCTGGTGGTCTCCGACCCCAGGACCGCGCAGGGCCTGCGCGGCGAGGCGTCAATCAAGAATGCTCTTGCGAAGGTGCGTGACCTGGACGCCGCGATCGTGGGCATCGGGTCGTGGGAGCCGCCGTTGTCGAGCCTCATCCCGCTGTTCAGCCCGGCCGAGATCGAAGAGGCACGGACGCTGGACGCGGCCGCGGACATCAGCGCGATCATCATCGACAAGCACGGCAACGAGCTCCAGGGCACCTTCGGGATGCGCACCATCCGGGCCGCCAGCGAGGACTTCCGCCGGATCCCACACGTGATCGGCGTAGCGTACGGACGGGCCAAGTCTGAAGCCGTGCGTGCTGTCCTAGCCGGGGGCTGGTCAAATGTGCTGGTGACCGACTCGCATCTCGCCCGGCGACTTCTCGAAGGCGGGGAGAAATGATCATTGCACACGATCTGGGGACGAGCGCTGACAAGGCCTCGTTGCATGACATGGACGGGCGCGTCATCGCAACGGCGAACTATTCGTACCCTGTCGACTTCGGTCCTCATGGCCGCGCGGAGCAGGACCCCGAGCATTGGTGGACCGCGGTGGTGGCGACCACGGCCGAGCTGCTTGCACGTGGCCAGGTAGGCCCGAACGACATCGACGCCGTCGGAATGTCTGGGCAAATGATGGGCGCGGTATTCCTCGGCCATGACTCGTCTCCGGTGCGGCCCGCCCTTATCTGGGCCGACCAACGCTCCGTGGAGCAGGCGCAGGCCCTGGAGGCGAGCCTCGGCCTGGATCGCGCGTACCAGCGCACAGGGCACCGGCTCAACGCCAACTACACGCTGCCCAAGGCCATGTGGGTACGAGACAACGAGCCTGAGGCGTGGGAGCGGACCGCTCACGTGTGCCTCGCCAAGGACTTCCTCGTGCATCGGCTCACCGGGCAGCTCCTCACCGACCCCACTGACGCATCCGGGACGAACGCGTTCGATCAGAACAGCGGTGACTGGTGGCCCGACGCCTTTGAAGCCGCCGGGCTTGACTCCCGTCTCTTCCCGCAGGTGGTGGCCTCGACGACGATCGCTGGCGGGCTCCGCGACTCCGCGGCCCGCGATCTCGGTCTGCGCCGCGGCACCCCGGTGGTCATGGGCGGTGGAGACGGCCCGATGGCGTCCGTCGGCGTCGGCTCGATCGGCCCTGAGGACGACGCATACATTTCGCTGGGTTCTTCGGCGTGGCTTGCCGTGGCGAGCGAGCGGCCGCTGCACGACCCGCTCATGCGCACGTTCAGCTTCAACCACGTCGTTCCGGGAACGTTCGCGCCCATGGCGACCATGCAGTCGGCAGGGTCGAGCCTGGAGTGGGCTGCCGGTCTTCTCAAGGCGCCCACGGGCGGGAGTACTACCGTCGAGCTCCTCAGGGGTGCGGAGGAGGTTCGTGCAGCACAGGAAGGCCTTTTCTTCCTTCCGTACCTGATGGGAGAACGCTCACCCCATTGGAGTACTGAGGCTCGCGGTGTGTTCATCGGGCTTGCGCGCCACCACGACGCGCGTCATCTCACCCGAGCGGTTCTCGAGGGCGTCGCCTTCAACCTGCGCACATGCGCCCAGGCGTTCGATGCGGGCGGCACCGCGATCCCTCGCGTCAGCGTGGTCGGTGGCGGCGCTTCAAGCGACCTCTGGCTGCAGATAATTGCGGACATCTTGGGAATCCCGGTCAGCAGGCGCAGCACGGTCTCAGATGCCAACAGCCTCGGTTGTGCCATCACCACACTCGTCGGGATCGGTGCGCTCGATGACTTCGGCGCCGCGCGAACCCTGTCATCGGTGTCTGCCACCTTCCAGCCGGAAGGAGCGGCGGGGTATCGCGATGCTGCCGAGCACTTCGAAGATGCCTACGAGAGACTGGCGGGCTGGTTCGTACGGAGCTCGCGCAGTTAGGAAGCACCGGCCACGAGCGACCCGCGCGGGCAGACGGAAGACCTTGGGTCTCTTCAGCGACCGCGCAGACAAAGGTCTTTTCGCGAGTGTCACCCACCCAGACGCAGACTCATGTCATTGCTCAGGTATCAAGGGATTCCCGATACCTCACTCAGTGCCCCCGACAGTGCCCCCGACAGGAGTCGAACCTGCGACCTACGGTACCGGAAACCGGCGCTCTATCCGCTGAGCTACGGGGGCGTGCGCGGTCAATGCCGCGGCAGTCGAGGATATCAGTCGCACGTGGCGGGCGGTGTCCCGTTTCTGGTCCTCAAGCGACGGTGAGTCGATCGAGAACTCGTTGGCCAAGGCGGTGATCTTGCGGCGAGTCAGTCGTTCCGCCCGACCGCCGGCAACGATGTCGGTTTCGAACATCGTGCCGTTGTCGGGCGGAAGAGACGACCGGAGGAAGGCGGAAAGGTGCGCGTGCGAGGTCCAGCTGACGCCTTTTCTGAGCGCGCCGATGCTCTCGCGGTGTAGTTGCGTGTCTCCTATGCCATAGGCAGGTTGACGTCGCCGCACAAGTGCACTTCAACGCCTAGTGAAGCGAACGCCGCGGCCTTCGCGAGGAGGGCGCGATCGGCCGAATCAGCATCGTCCGCGTACGCAACCTGCAGGTGGTTAGCCTTGTGGCGCGCCATGAACTGGTCCCGCGAAATACCGGGGGTAACGCCGTGCATGATCGGCCATTCGGGGTTGGTGGCCGCCAACCGTCGATCAGTCTCCTCTCGTGGCAACTCGACGACCGTGCCGCGCCCGATGTCGAAGTGCAGGGCGCCTTCCTCGATGAACAAGCGCGACCACACGTATTCGCCGGGCTTACATACGCCACGGATGGTGCCGCCGCCTAGTGGGAAGTACATGGGCGCCTGACGCCAGCTCTCGGCCTCCGCGTAACCCGTGGCGAAGTGCGACGGAGGTACGGATCCAGAGATCTCCAGAACCCACACAAAATCGTCGCCGTAGGTGTCGCCCCATCTCACGTCGTGGAGGGTCGTGGCGGGGTCAAGCCCCATCGCGACCCAGACGCGATTGGTGATCAGGGCGTCCACAGCGACTCCCTGGTCGACCTCGTTGAAGTGCGGAAGTGCCTGCCCCTCGTAGAGGACTCGGGATCCGTCTCGGCTCTTCACGGGAGGACGATCGACGTTGTTGAGTAGACCCTCGGCCAGGTCGGATGCGGGAACGAGATCCTTGAGTCCCTGTTGGTACTGGATGCCGATCGCGTCGGCGCCGAAGTCGTCTGCAATACGAAGCGCTGCGATGTACATCTTGAATTGCCAGATGAGTTGGGCCTCGGTAAGCTCGGTAGCCTCGTCGGTGCCAATGCGGAAGGTCATCCCCTTCGCGTCGAGCCAGGCCCTGACGGCCTTGGCTTCCTCGTCAGGGACGGTGAGCATCTCGGCGTAGAGGGCGCTTTGCGAGAGACGTTCTTTGTAGATGCCAAGCGGGTTGAGCATCTCGTCGTCGATGAGCGCGTTGTACATGCCCATGCAGCCCTCATCGAAGATGCCGATGATTGCCTTGTCGGCCTTGAGTTGCGCCGCGATTGCCGCACCGAGTTCGACCTCGGCGCGCGAGAGCAAGTCGAGGGCCGGGAGGTCGTGCACATGCGACGTATCGTGGACGATGGTGCCGGTCGAGAGCCACTGCTCAATGCACCCAAGAGCCCAGTCGTCGGTGAAGTCGATGCTCCAAATGGTCGAGTACGGCTTGGCCATCTTGGTCAGCCCGCCGTTCAAATTGAGCATTCCGACGAGCCCCGGCGCGGTTCCCGAGAAGTTCGCTGCGGTGAGAATCGGACCTTGGTGATCGCGCAGTCCCGCAAGGACGTGGTGGCTGTACTGCCAGACGGCTTCGGCGACGACCAGAGGGGCGGTCTCAGGGATTCCCTTGAAGACCTCGAGTCCGGCGACTTGGCTGGAGATGAACCCGTGTCCCACATCGGGGTTCTCGGCGTGCGCGCGCTTGAGCTTCCATCCGTACCTTTCGAATGCCGCTGTCAGTGCGGCCTCGAGTTCCTGCTGCGCGCCCCATCCTGATCGGTTGGCGGCGTGGCGTAGATCGCCGCTCGCGATGAGGTACGCGGTCTTGGGCTCAGGTGCGGGCCTCGCGGCAACCCTGGGCACGATGTACGTTTCCATATCGGTCGACTCCCTTGTCGAGGTGAATACGTAGGACTGTATCAGGAATCGATTTCTTCTGACTAGGATTGGCAATGACGCACGGGGCCAAACCATGAGTCCTCATCGTCCCACCGGAGGAGCCTGCCACGAGTGGTCAAGATCGTCGATGTTGCTAGGGCCGCGGGAGTGTCTCCCGCGACGGTGTCGCGTGCGCTCAATAACTATCCGACGGTCGGCCCGGAATACGTCAAGCGGGTGCGCGCGGCGGCGGTCGAGTTGGGTTATCGGCCCAACAGTGTTGCCCGGAATCTCCGCAGGCAGAAGACCGATTTGCTGGCGCTGATCATTCCGGATGTCAGCAACTTCTTCTGCACCCTCATCACGAGGGGCGTCGAGGACGTCGCTCGCGCAGCCGGTATCTCCGTTTTGCTCTGCAACTCCGACGAGGATCGAGCGAAGGAAGCGAAGTACCTCGCCGTCGCTGAGCAGGAGAGGGTCGCAGGCGTCATCCTGTCTCCGCACGACGAGAGTGCCGACATTTCGCTCCTCGCAGCGGCGGGGATTCCAGTTGTCGCCATCGACCGCCCTCTCGGCGCTCGCATCGACTATGTGGCCAGCGATTCCTACGCCGGCGCGGTCGAAGCGACGCAACACCTTCTCGACCAGGGATGGCAACGACCCGGCTGTTGCGGTGGCCCAGAGGACGTCGAGACCGCCCGGCGCCGCGTTGCTGGATACCGAGCGGCGCTCAAGGATTCGGGTGTCGAGCCCCGTGTCGCCATTGGGGCGTATGACCAGGAAGGCGGCGCTCGGGCGGCCGGCGCTTTGCTTGACCGCGACGACCCGCCGGACGCGCTCCTCGTTTCCAACGAGCGGATGGCGCTCGGCGTCCTTTCCGAACTCAGTACGCGCGGAATCCGACCGGGAGTCGACATCGGCGTCCTGACCTTCGACGACACGCCATGGGCGCCGCTGATGACTCCGCCGATGACCGTCATTGAGCAACCCGCGTACGAGATCGGCGCGCGCGCGGCACAGATACTCATTGACCGGATACGCAACGGGCCCGACTTCGAGGTACGGCATGTCGAGCTTCCTACCCGCCTGATCGTCCGACGCAGTTCTTTGCGCCAGGGGCACGAAAACATAACGTTTCATGCCTTCCCTTGACAAAGAGACGGCCACGTAGGTAAGTTCAGGGAATCGATTTCTTGACCCGTCGTCCTCGAGGTTCGTAGTCCTCGTGCCCTTCAAGTTGGTCCGCTTACCACTCAATGAGGAGTGACACATGGCGAATGATCTGACCGCGCAAGGTCCACCGTCTTTGCTGCGCATTCGCGGAGCTATGAAGAGTTTCCCGGGTGTGAGAGCGTTGAACGACGTTGACCTCACACTGGGTTACAACGAGGTCGTGGGTTTGGTCGGCGAGAACGGCGCGGGCAAGTCGACGCTGATGAAGTTGCTGTCCGGCATCTACAAGCCGGACGGGGGCGAGTTCTTCCTTGAGGAACGCCCGTTTGAGCCGATGTCCCCCAGGCACGCGCAGGAGTTGGGCATCAGCATCATCCACCAAGAGCTCAACCTCATGCCGGACCTCACCGTCGCCCAGAACATCTTCATCGGTCGGGAACCGCATCGGTTCGGTGTGCAGTCCGACAAGCGCCTCAACGCGATGACGACCGAATTGCTCGACCGTTTGGGATTGGCCCTCGACCCCACCTGGCTCATCAGCGAGCTTTCTGTCGCCCAGCAGCAGATGGCCGAGATTGCCAAGGCACTGAGTTACGAAGCCAGGGTCCTCATCATGGACGAGCCGACTGCGGCACTGAACGACAACGAGGTGGATACCCTCTTCGGAATCGTTCGGCGCTTCGTGAGCCCGACTACCGGCGTCATCTACATTTCCCACCGGATACAGGAGCTGTCGCGGATTGTTGACCGCGTCACGGTGTTGCGCGACGGTGAAAACGTCGGCGAGCGGAATATGGCAGAGACCACCGATGGCGAGATCATCTCCATGATGGTCGGCCGCAAACTCACCGGCAAGGAGCGTCCGCCCGCCGTCAAAGTACAGGGCGAAACCGTTCTGGCCGTGAAGGGATTGAGCACCGCCAAGCTTCTTCGCGATGTGACCTTCGAAGCGCGCGCCGGCGAGATCCTCGGGTTCGCCGGACTCATGGGCGCGGGCCGTACGGAACTCGCGCGAGCGATCATCGGTGCGGATCCGAAAACCGCGGGCACGATATCTGTGCATGGCTCGGAGGTAACTATCAATTCCCCCGCGGACGCGTCCCGGCTCGGGATCGGATACCTCTCGGAGGACAGGAAGAAGTTAGGAGTTCTCGTTGAACGCAATGTCCGCGAGAACATCGCGCTGCCCTCGCTCTCATCCTTTGTTCGAGGCCTGACGGTGAACACCGGCTTGATGGATGTCGCCGCGCACAAATACATCGAGAGCCTTCGCATCAAGACTCCGTCGACGACCCAGGATCTAGGCAATCTGTCTGGCGGAAATCAACAGAAGGTAGCGATCGCGAAGTGGTTGCTTCGCGACTGCGACGTCCTGATCTTCGACGAGCCGACGCGCGGCATTGACGTCGGCGCTAAGGAGGAGATCTATGCCCTCCTCAATGAACTCGTGGCCGAGGGAAAGGCGATCATCGCAATTTCTTCCGAACTGCCCGAGGTGCTACGCATCGCCCATCGCATCGCCGTGATGAGCGACGGCAGGCTGACCACCATCATTCCGAACTCGGAAGCCACACAGGAGAAACTTATGGAATACGCAACCAACGCGACCACGGAAGCGGCAACAGCATGAGTGACGCCAAGAAATCAGTCGCGCCGGTCACGGATGCGTCGGTGGGGGCGCGCGACACGGGAAAGTTGAGCCACCGATTCCAGGGGTCGATCCAGCAGGTGCTGGCGTTCGCAAGCCTTCTCCTGATCGTGGTGATCTTTTCGGTCCTCAGCCCGCATTTCTTGACGGCGAACAACGTCACGAGCATCTTGACTGCGGCTACCGTCACCGGACTTCTTGCCCTCGGCACGACCTTCGTGATCATTACCGGAGGCATCGACCTCTCGATCGGCACCGGAATGGTCCTGTGCGGCGTGATGGCCGGGGTGTTCCTGACCTACTGGGGTTGGCCGATCTGGGCGGGGGTCATTTTCACGCTCCTCGTCGGGGCTTTGATTGGTTTCACCAACGGCTTCAGCGTCTCATTTCTTGGGATTCCGCCGTTCATCGCGACCCTCAGCATGATGCTGATCACCACGGGTCTCGCGCTCGTCATCTCGGGCACCGCGCCGATCTACTTCAACGACACACCGGATTTCCAGAAGATCATGAACCTCACGATCATTCCGGGAACTCGATTTTCCATGGGCGTCCTCATCTTCATTGTGATGATGCCGGTCGCCGCCTTCATCCTGTCGAAGACGATCCTTGGTCGCTATACCTTCGCCATCGGAAGCAACGAGGCCGCTACAGCACTCTCCGGTGTCAACGTCCGCAAATGGAAGCTCGCGATCTACACGCTGTCCGGCGTCTTCGTCGGACTCGCAGGGATCCTGTCTGCCTCGCGTCTCAGTTCGGCGCAGCCCACAGGGGGGCTGGGCCTCGAACTTCAAGCCATTGCCGCCGTGGTCATCGGAGGCACGTCATTGGCGGGCGGCAAGGGCTCGATCGTAGGGACCGTCATCGGCTCCCTCATTATGGCCGTCCTGACCAACGGCCTACGCATCATTTCGGTCCCGCAAGAGTGGCAGTCCGTCTTCATTGGGATCGTAATCCTGGTCGCCGTATACCTCGACATGCTGCGAAGGAGGCGTGCAGCTGCGAGATAAGGCAGCCGCTGAGCAAGACTTGACCCAAGTACCGAACCACCCCGTCCCCTAGGAGGAGACATGAATAGCAGGACAAAGATTGCAACCGCCGCTGGCGGTCTCGCAGCGCTCATGATCGTGTTGTCGGGATGCTCGTCTGCGAGCGAGTCGCCGGCGTCGTCGACGTCGGACGCGCCTGTGGACACGCCTGCGGAGAAGCCGTACATCGCGCTTATCTCGAAGGGCTTCCAACACCAGTTCTGGCAGGCCGTGCAGGCCGGTGCCGAGAAGGCCGCTGCAGAGTTCAACGTTGACATTACCTTCGAAGGCCCAGACTCTGAGGCAAACGTCGACCAACAGATTCAGCAGTTGCAGGCCGCGCTCGACAAGTCACCGGATGCGATCGGGTTCGCAGCGCTCGACTCTCAGGCTGCTAGCCCCCTGTTGCAGCAGGCGAGCGACCAGGGCATCCCGGTCATCGCGTTTGACTCGGGTGTCGACAGCGACATTCCGCTGACGACGGCTACGACCGACAACAAGGCTGCGGCGGCCGAAGCGGCCAAGCAAATGGCCGACGCCATCGGCCACGAGGGTGAAGTGGCACTGGTCGTTCACGACCAGACGAGCATCACGGGCAAGGACCGTCGCGACGGCTTCCTGGAGTACATGGAGGCCAACGAGCCCAACATCACCATCGTCGATGTGCAGTACGGCGGTGGCGACCAAGCAGTGTCGGCCGACCTCGCCAAGGCGATCATCGCGTCGAACCCTAACCTCAAGGGCCTCTTCGGATCGAACGAGGGTTCGGCCATCGGTGTCGTTCAGGCCGTCAAGGAACTCGGCCTGCCCGACGGGCAGTTGGTCATCATCGGATTCGACTCCGGCCTGGCTCAGACCGACGCGATCCGTAGCGGTCTCATGTACGGCGCCATCACGCAGAACCCTATCGGGATCGGATACGAGACCGTCAAGGCTGCGATTGCCGCGCTTAACGGCGAGACCTTGCCGTTGGTGATTGACACCGGCTACTTCTACTACGACAGCACCAACATCGACGATCCCGACATCGCCGCGGTGCTGTACGAGTAGTAGGCAGTCTTCACTCCCATCGTGTGCATGAACGAAAAGTGACCGCACACGGGGCGAACCCGGGATCGGTGCATGTATGGCCGGTTCCGGGTTCGTCGTGTGGAACGCTCATTTCACAGGGTGCGTGATCATGGATCTCGCGGAGAGGAATAGTGGTGTCTGAGACTGATCGGACTCGCGTATATGCAGCGATCGACCTCGGTGCGAGTAGCGGTCGCGTGATTGCGGGCGTGGTGGCGGACGGGAAACTCGATCTTGTCGAGGTTGCCCGATTCCCGACCCGGAGCGAGGACGACGGCATCTTCCTCAAGTGGGACGTCGTCAGCACCTTTGAGGAAACGCTGGCCGGCCTCACGAAGGTGCAAGAGATCTGTCGTGAACGCGGGGCAGAATTCGCCGGAATCGCGGTTGATTCGTGGGGGGTCGACTACGGTTTCCTATCCGACGGAGCGGCGAAACTGGACGACGTGCGGCACCACCGCAAGGCCGGGGTGTCCGACGACGCGTACGCCGCGTTTGCCACGGAGCCGTCGGAACGCTATTCGGCCACGGGCGTGCTCGACCAGTCGATCAACACCGTGGTTCAGTTGGCGGCCCGTGGGGCAGATGGGTCCGTGCCCGAGGACGCCGTTATTCTCTTCATCCCCGATCTCTGGGTCTACTTGTTGTCGGGATCGATCGGCACCGACCCGACGATCGCCTCGACGAGCCAGATCCTCGACGTTCGCACAGGTGACTGGTCGAAAACTCTTCTCGCCGAGCTCGGCCCCGCTGCGCCAGCGATGCCTCCGGTCAAGCCGTCGGGCACTCGCGCTGGTGCCACGACGTCGGAAGTCACCGAACGGATTGGGGCCACCGAGGCTGTACCGGTGTTCCGTGTGGCCGGGCACGACACTGCGAGCGCCTTCGGGTTCGCGCGCCCATCACGATACGGGGAGCGCGCCACGGGTCTGGTGTCGAGCGGCACCTGGTCAGTTGCCGGCATTGCCGTCGAGCAACCTGTCGCCACCGACGAGGCCCGAGAGGCTGGCTTCACTTTCGAACGCGGGTTGAGTGGCTTCCTCATGGTCCGCAACCTCAACGGAATGTGGTTGCTCCAGGAGTCCCTTCGAACTTGGGCGGACGAGGACGGTCAACCCGTCGATCGTAAGGCTCTCGTCCGGGAAGCGAACGAGGTGCCGGGCAACGTGCACGCGTTCGACCCCGCGGACCACCGCCTCCTCTTGCCGGGAAACATGCCGGATCGGATCCGGATGCTGTGCCGCGAAGCCGGTCAGCCGGAGCCAGAGACCCGGGTTGAGGTGGTACGCACGATTCTTGAGAGCCTCGCGAAGGAATACGTCTCGGCGGTGCGGACCGCGGGCCGCCTCGCGGGAACCGAAATCGACGGCATGCACATCGTCGGCGGTGGATCGCGCAACGCGTTGCTGTGCCAGTTGACGGCTCAGTTCAGCGGATTGCCTGTACTCGCGGGACCGACTGAGTGCACCGCCATCGGCAACCTCGCCGCGCAGATGTGGGCGAGCGGCATCGTCGAATCGATCGACGCTGCATACGACCTGGTCGATCCCGCAGTTTGGACCCCCACCACGTACTACCCGACAGAATCCGAAAGCACGGCGACTTCGTGACCTCCTCACGCGGTCTCGACGGCAGAACTTCACCAGCGGCACGCGTTCCTTGGGGTGTGGAAAGCGGCGCTGTGGCCTCATGCCGCCGTTCTTGTCGGGTAGAAGACCCGCGGCTCGAACGAGCGGTGGATGAGATGGCGAATCGACTCGAGGCTGCCGTCGACAGCACCGCGCGCCCGCCCTTGGATCACCACATTGCCGATAGCGGTCGCCTCGACCGGACCCGCGAGTACTGTCATTCCTGACACGTCGGCGGTCCGTTGGCACAAGAGTGCGTTCAGCGCCCCGCCGCCCGTCAAGTGGATGCGGCTCACGTGGATGCCGGATAGCGCCGCGGCCTGTTGCACGGCATCGGCGAAAGCGGTGGCGAGGCTTTCAATAATCGACCGGGCGAATTCCGCTTGCGTGTGGGGCACAGGCAAGTTCGACTCGGAGCACGCCTGCGCGATCCGTGCCGGCATGTCGCCGGGGGGCATCAAGCGCGGGTCGTTCGTGTTGAAGACGGCGACGTCGCCCGCGATTGCTTCCGCTTCCGCAAGCAATCGCTGCAGGTCGACCTTGTGGCCGGCCTGCTCCCAGGTGCGGATCGATTCGGTCAGCAGCCACAGTCCCATCACGTTGTGGAGGAATCGCGTGCGGCCGTCGACCCCGCCCTCGTTCGTGAAGTTCGCCTCGCGCGCCGCGGCAGAGAGCACGGGGTGCTCCAGTTCCATCCCGACCAGACCCCATGTCCCGCATGAGATGAAAGCCGCGCCGGGCTCGATCATCGGAGTGCCGACGACTGCGGAGGCAGTGTCATGGGATCCCACCGCGATGACGGGGACCTCCGCCGCCAATCCGGTGAATTCTTGCACGTGGGGCAAGAGTGGCCCTACAACCTGGCCTGCGTCGACCAACTCTGGGAAGAGCGTGCGAGCCATTCCGAGCTGCGAGATCAGGTCCTCGTCCCATTCACGCGAATGCACTCCCAGCAGGCCGGTGGTGGACGCATTGGTGCGCTCCGCGACCTTTCGGCCCGTCAAAAAGAAGCCCAAGAGATCCGGGATGAGGAGCATGCTGTCGGCGATTCCCAGGGGGCCCCGGGAATCCTCAGCGGCCAACTGGTAGAGAGTATTGAAAGGCAGAAACTGCAGGCCATTACGCTCAAACAAGTCACCATGTGGGACTTGAGCATGGACGCGATCCACGCCTACGGCGGTGCGAGCGTCCCGGTAATGGAAGGGTTCGCCCAGGACGCGATCCCCGGCCAACAGCGCGTAGTCCACCGCCCACGAGTCGATGCCCACGCTTTCAATAGCCGAGTCCCAACGCACCGCAGAGCCCAGCCCCTCAAGAGCGTGCGAGTACAGGCGCTGGGCATTCCAGTGGATTCCGTCCGGCAAGCGCGTTGGGTTGTTTGCAAACCTCGCGACCTGGCGAATGGCAAGAGTGTTGGCGCCCACAGTGCCGACGATGACCCGGCCGCTGGTTGCTCCTAGGTCTATTGCTGCGACGGATACGGTCATCGCAGGAATCCCTCCGCGATACCTGCGTCGACGGGAATGTTCGTGACGTCACTCAACTGGGGCCCTCACCTACGATGCGGATGGAAGTGTAGGAATGCGACCCTTGGCAGGGTCGCCAAACTCCACGGCATCCAAGAACCACACGTCGTACGGCCTCACGAGGACGCCCTCGTTGAGGGTGTTCAGGAGCGCGAGCGGCTCGCCGTCAATGTGCCCGTCGAGGGACTCGCGTGAGGTCCACCGCTCGACCACAATGACGATGTCCCCGTCCGTGTGTACCGCATACAACTCGCAGCCGGGCTCTTGATGGACTAGCGGGCAGACACGCTCGAAGTTCGCGAGGAGATCCTGCACCCGCCCCGGCTTGGGCGTCAGAATCGCTTCGACATGAATGGTCATGGTCACACCTGCCGAAAGTCGATTCCAAGCAGACTGGCAGCCGCACTGTAGTCCGCCGCACGGTGGCCGATAGAGAGTGCCCAGTGGTGACCAACACCCGTTTGGGACCATGCGTCGACCCACTCTCCGGGGTCCATTCCAAAGTCCACGCGGGACGTCGTGTTGCCGATCGCGAGCAGGGGACCGGGAACCACAACGCCCTCCGAGGCGATGAATGTCAGAGACCCGTCCCTGTCTTGGCCCACGCCGATGACAGTGACTGGCCCCTGCTGAACGTCAAACTCGACGCTGACGCCCCAGCCGCGCTTGCCGTGGAACACACCCAGGCCGCGCAGGAGCGGTTCTCGAGCGCTGACTGCGAGGTGGGCGGGTCCGTCGTGGCCCATTTCGACCACCCCGTCGTCGAAGTTGAGCGCCTGGATCTCCGTGAAAGATCCGCCTGCGCCTATCGATTGCGCCACGAGCTGTGCCACGGAGGTCCGCAGTTCGTACTCACCTGCCATGGGAACACCACGGGCGGTGAGGAGCGACGCGCCGAGGATCATGCCTGCACCGAGCCGCTCGTGCTGCTCTCCGTTGAGACCGCGGTGGTAGTACGCCATGGAGTCGAGAGCGAAGTCGTCGACAAGCCGGTCAAGCCCGACCGAGACCTTGGCGCCCCACTCGAAGTCCTCGTCCACAACGGAATCGTCGAGCGTGAACACCTGGCGGGCTAACTCCATCCGCTCCTTGGTCTCGATGTCCGAGACTTCCTCGACGCGCACTCGCAGGTCGTCGAACTCGAGTACCTCGACGTGGCTACCGAATGTGGTCGACAGCAACGTGATGTCCGTCGACACATCGAGCATGCCGGGGTAGAGGTGGCCCATCAGGCCGTGGCGCGCGTGCCGGAGAGCGGCCCGGACGTGAGCGGCGCGAATCCATTGGTTGATGCGCTCCCACGCCGACTCCTGGCGCAAATAGCCAGACACTGAACGGAAGGGGATGTTCGCACGACGGAAGACATTCGCTACCTCAGGCACGGGGCACTGGCCGCAATAGGCAAGCCAGGCACCGGTATCAAAGTTTGCGTGGTCCATCTTCTCGGAGGGCTGCATATCGATCACGAGCACGGGGGTGTGAGAACGCTGGGCGATCGGCAGCACCATCGAACTGGTGAGGTAGGTCGTGAGGAACATGACGATCAAGTCGCAGTCGGCCACACGCAGCTTCTCCGCCGCGATTGCCGACTCTTGTGGATCGGACACGAATCCCACATCGGTGACGTCGGCATCCATCTTCTGGAACCTGTCGACGACGTAGGCGGTGGACTCCTGCAGTTGCGGCAGCAGATCTGGGAACTGCGGCCAGTACGCGCCTAATCCGCCCGCCACAAGGCCGATGCGCGTCTTTCGCCGCGCCTTCGGTGGCAGGAGCAGTTCGATGGACGATGCTTGTGAGGCCATGTCTAGGCTCCCCAACTCGCTTGCACGCCACCCACCCGGGAGGCGACGATCTGGTCGTTGTATCCCGACTTCTTGTATGCCTCCATCGGGTCGGCTGGAAGTCCGCGGCTGAGTCGCCACTCGGCGAGATGCGGTCGCACGTCTGTGTAGAACGCGTCCATCATGATGCCGTTGCCACCCAGGACGTCGCCGGCCGCTTGAGCCTCGTCCAACGCGTTGTTGTCGACGAGTAGCGCACGCGCCGTCATCTCCTGAACGTTGAGCACGGAGCGGATCTGTCCGGGAATCTTGTCTTCGATGTTGTGGCATTGGTCGAGCATGAACGCGGTGTCGCCGTCATTGCCGTATCCGCCGCCCCGGACCACCTCAACGAGAATGCGGAACAACTGGAAGGGATCAGCGGCGCCGACAATCAAGTCGTCGTCCGCGTAGAAGCGGGAGTTGAAGTCGAAAGAGCCCAACTTCCCGAGTCGAAGCAGTTGCATCACGATGAACTCGATGTTGGTGCTCGGCGCGTGGTGCCCCGTGTCGAGGCACACCGCAGCGCGGTCACCGAGCGCGGCCACCTGCGCGTAACTGGTACCCCAGTCGGGGACATCCATGTGATAGAAAGCCGGTTCGAAAATCTTGTACTCGAGCACCAAGCGCTGGTTCTCGCCAACGTGTTGGTAGATCTCTTGCAGGGCCTCCGCGACACGGTCCTGGCGTCCCCTCATATCGTCTTGGCCGGGGTAGTTGGTGCCGTCTGCGAGCCAGATCTTGAGGTCGCGCGAGCCGGTCTCCGCCATGATGTCGATGCACTCGAGGTGGTGGTCGATGGCCTTGCGCCGCACCTTTGCGTCACGGTGCGCGAGCGATCCGAGCTTGAAGTCGTTGTCCTGGAACGTGTTCGAGTTGATCGTGCCGAGTGCGACACCCAACGACTCGGCGTGCGAACGAAGTTCGCCGTAGTCATCAACCTTGTCCCAGGGAATGTGCAGGGCGACGGTCGGAGAAAGTCCCGTATGAGCATGAACCTGCGCCGCGTCGGCGACCTTTTCGAACGGATCGCGTGGACCGCCCGGCTGCGCGAACACCTTGAAGCGCGTACCGGAGTTCCCGAACGCCCACGAGGGGAGTTCGATTCTCTGCTCAGTGAGCCGCTCAGCAATGGAATCAAAGGTTTTCATGATGCGGGCTTTCTGTCTGCGGGGGAGTGCTTGGCTGAGGACCTAGCATGCGAGCTGGTCATCAAGGTTGAAAATCTCGGAGAGCCTGATGAAGCCGGTATCGGGCGCAGCGCCCTCGAGGTCGGCGAAGAACTCTGCCATCTCGGCTTGCCAGCGCTCATTGACATCCGTGGCGCCCATCCCTTGCAACGCTGCGTTCACATCCTTCGTCTCGAAGTAGCCGATCAGCAGTCCATCGTCTCGAAGGAACAGCGAGTAGTTGCGCCAACCGGTGTGGTGCAGGGCGTTGAGCATGTCCGGCCACACGGCTTCGTGTCGCTCGCGATACTCGTCCATGCGCTCCGGCTTCACCTGCAACTGGAAGCACACCCGTTCAAGTTTCTGCTCGCCCATGTCCGGTTCCTCTCGTGGGTGGTGTGTGGTGGGGCCAACCACGGAAGGGTTGGCCCCACCACCACCGTCATCAATCAGCGACTAGAACGAGATGTAGTCGTAGTCGTCGATGTTGTCGGCGTTGAACTCGAGGAGCGAGCCGACCACGACGCGACCGTCGACGCCCACGGTGTAACTACCGAGCTTGCCAGCGTCGAACGTGTCACCCTCGGCGCCTGTGATGGTGCCGTCGAGAAGGGCCTTACCGGCGTAAGCGGTGAGATAGCCAATGTCCGAGGGGTCCCAGAGAGCGAAGGCGATCACAGTGCCGTCCTTGACGTACTCCTTCATCTGGGGCGGAAGACCAAGGCCGACGAGCGCGACCTTGCCCTTGTACTCCGACGTCGACAGGTAGCGAGCCGTGGCAGCGATGCCAACCGTCGTGGGCGAGATGATGCCCTTGAGGTTGGGGTAGGACTGCAGCAGACCCTGGGCTTCCTGGAACGACTTCGTGTCCTCATCGTCACCATAAACCTCGGCAACAACGTTCCAGTTGTAGTCGGCGTTGGAGGCGATCTCCTCACGCATGAGCTTGATCCATGCGTTCTGGTTCGGCGCCGTTGCGGTCGCCGACAGGATCGCGATGTCTCCGTCGCCGCCGATCTGGTCAAACAGCTGGCGGAGCTGGCCAAGGGCCACTTCCTTCTCCTCCACCTGAGTGATGAATAGGTCGCGGCACTCGACGGCTGCGTCGGAGTCGAACGTGATGATGGCGGCTCCGCCTGCCTTTCCTTCGTTGAGGGAAGCGCAGACAGCGTTCGGGTCGTTCGCGGCGATCGCGATGATGTCGGTACCGTTCTGCACCTCGGTCTGGATGAACGAGACCTGGCTGTCGGCAGCGGCATCGAGTGCGCCGACCGACTGATACGTGAAGCCGAGTTCAGCGGATGCCTCTTCACCACCCTTGAGTTCAACCCCCGTGTAGGGGTTGTTGAGGTTCTTCGGGATGAAGGTGATCGACGCCCCGTCGGAGGCAGTACCACCGGTGTCCGCGCTTGTGGCGGGCGACGTGCTGGTCTCCGTAGTACCGGATGAGCAACCAGCGGCGACAAGAGCAACGACCACAGTCGTTGCGGCGAGGCCGAGAAGGCGGCGCTTGCGCCCCTGGCCCTTATTCATGCGGTCAAACTCCATTGTTCTTCCTCCTTGTTGTGGTGAGACGCGCTAGGCGTCACTCCCTCCCGCAGGCACGGCTGCGGGAACTCTCTTGTTCACACTCCGGGTATGAATCGCTGCTCTCAATCGCTCATAGATGCTCGGACCAACAACCGAGATGATGAGCAGGCTGCCGGTGATGACGATCAAGATTTCTTGGGGGACCCGCTGCAACCGCAGTGCATAGTTGATGACTGCGATCAGGAGCACTCCAGTCAGGGCGCCCGTGATCGTGCCGCGTCCGCCAAAGATCGAGACGCCGCCGAGCAGAACTGCGGCGATGACGGTCAGTTCGAGGCCGGCCGCCGAGTCAGAGCGGGCACTCGAGTAGCGGAGACTCCAGTACAAGCCGACGATGCCGCATACCAAGCCGCTTGCTACGTAGAGCCAGAACTTGGCGCGAGCCCCCTTGAACCCCACAAAGGTCGCGGCTTCTTTGGAGAAGCCCAGGGCGTAGAGCCCGCGACCGAATGGGGTGAAGTGAAGAAGCGTCGCGAAGATCGCGGCGATCACGAGCACACCGACCATGACGACGGGAATTCCCGTTCCACCGATCTTGGAAGTCACGAAAGCCGACAGATCTGGAGGGAAGTCGCCGACGGCGTTGTCGCCGATCACCACCAAGGCCAATCCCCGATAGAGAGCCAGCGTGCCGATCGTGACAGCCAGCGAAGGGAGTCCGACGTAGGCGATCAGGAATCCATTGGTGACACCCGCGAGGATTCCCACCACCAGGGCTGCGATGGCGGTCACCAAGAAGCCGTAGCCGTTCAGCCACAGGGTTCCGACCGTCGCAGTGGTGAGACCCACGATGCTCGCGACAGACAGATCGATCTCGCCGGTGACGATGATCAGGGTCATGGGCAACGCCAAGAGCAGGAGCGGAATGGCGTCGAGCAGGAGGTACCCGACGGTCACTGTCGAGGCGAAGCGATCGACGGAGACTGACGCGAACACGAGCGCCATCAATAGTACGGCTACGAGCACGGTGTCGCGGCTGCGGAGGGCACCCCCAAACGAGCCGCCGAGGAGAGTGCGAGACGAGGCTTCGGTGCGTGTATCTGTCAGTGTGCTACTCATCGGAGTCTCCGCCCTCTCGCAATCGCCTTGCTCTTCGTAGGCTCGCTATGCGATCGACAATGATCGCGGCCAGGATCAGCACGCCCACCACTGCTTGCTGCCAGAACTTGTCGACCTGAATCGCGGTGAGTGAACTGGTGATGGTCGTGAGGAGTAGCGCCCCGATGGCTGCGCCCACGACGCTGCCCACTCCGCCGAAGATTGCGACTCCGCCGACGACCGCCGCTGCAACGACATCGAGTTCCAGGCCGGTTCCAGTGGATGCGCCAACAGAGCTAAAGCGCGAGGCGTAGAGGACTCCGCCGAGCCCAGCAAGCATGCCGTTGATAAGGAAGGCCACGAAGACGCGCGGGCCAACGGCAATGCCGAACAGCCGTGCGGCTTCAGGTTCGGACCCGATTGCATACAGGTCGCGACCTTGGCGCGTCCGGCCGAGGGCGACGGCCAGGACGCCGACGACGACGATCGCCATGATCGTGATGATCGGTAGCCCGAAGAAGGTGTCGACCGAGAGGTTGCCGAACGCCTTGGGTCGATCTCCGGAGAAGTACTCTTTGCCCCCGGCCCACGCGTTGTTGATGCCGCGATAGATGTAAAGCGTGCCAAGTGTGATGACAAGAGCGGGCACGCGCGCCGTCGTCACGAGCAGTCCGTTGAAAGCTCCGAGGAGGCCGCCGACGGCCACGCCAATCACGAATACCAGCCAGATCGGAATGCCAGGTGCGACCGCAAAAAGCGTGCCGGTGGTGAATCCCGAGAGCCCCAAGATAGAGCCGACGGAAAGGTCGACGTTGCGGGTAATGAGCACCACCGCCTGACCTGCCGCGAGGATGATCACGATCGTGGCGTTCAGTTGCAGATCCTTGACGCTCTGACTGTTGAGGAAGCGCGGGTTGAGCAGGAATGTGCCGAGAACGAGCGCGACCAACGCGACCATCACCGGCAATTCGCGGATCCGCGACAAGGCACTGAAGATGTCGGACGCCTTGGCAGATTGAGACTTCGTTTGCTCCGTCTGTACGGTGCTCATTGCGACACCGCCGTCGCGTAGGCCATCACAGATTGTGGCGTCGCCTCCGCCCGCGGCAGGTCGGCCGTGAGTCGCCCTTCGTGCATCACGAGAACACGGTCGGCCATGCCAAGTACCTCCGGGAGTTCGGACGAAATCATCAAGATGGCAATGCCACGACTCGCGAGGTCGGACAGCAGCCGGTGCACCTCCGCCTTGGTCGCCACGTCAATGCCGCGCGTCGGCTCGTCGACGATGAGGAGGCGGGGCTCCGTGGCGAGCCACTTTGCCAGCACCACTTTTTGTTGGTTGCCGCCGCTCAGCGTCGAGACGGCGGCGTCGAGGTTTCCCGTCTTGACGTGGAGGCGATCGGTCCAGATCGCGCCGGCTCTCCTTTCGGTAGCGCCGGTGATGAGGCCGAAGCGTGACAGGGCGTGTCTGAGAGTGAGTGTCGCGTTGCGGGCGACGCCCAGGGACATCACCAGGCCTTGCTTGCGGCGGTCCTCGGGGACGAATCCCACTCCGGCCTTGATGGCGCTCATTGGATCACCTGGCTTGAGGGCCTTGCCCTCAATCGTGACCGTTCCCGAGTCGTAGGAATCGATGCCGAAGATTGCCCTCGCGACTTCCGTGCGGCCGGCGCCCACGAGGCCCGCGAGTCCAACGATTTCCCCGGATCTGACCTCGAAACTGATGTCGCGAAACACTCCCTTTTGGGTGAGCGAGTCCACTGTGAGCACGGGGTCCCCAATCTCGGCGTCCGTCTTGGGGAACATGGCGTCAATGTCGCGACCGACCATCTCGTGAACGATGGCGTCGACGGTGACGGCCTGGGTCTCGTGCGTCGCGATGTACCGTCCGTCGCGCAGCACAGTGATGCGGTCGGACAGCGCGAAGACTTCGTCAAAGCGGTGAGAGATGAACAGCACGGCGGCTCCGCGCTCCCGCAGGCTCCGGGCGACATCAAACAGGCGCTCGACCTCCGTTCCTGACAGCGCTGCGGTCGGCTCGTCCATCACCAGGACGGAGGCGTCGAGAGAGATCGCCTTCGCGATCTCGATCATTTGCTGGTCTGCGATTGACAGTCCCTCGGCCAGTCTCTCGGGGTCAATCCGCACGCCAAGCTGCTCGAACAGTTCTGCCGCCTTTTGGCGCATCGTTGTCCGGCTGATGAGTCTCATGCGGCCCAGGTGTTGGCGCCCCATGAAGATGTTCTCCGCGACGGTCAGGTCGGGGAACAAGGTGGGCTCCTGGTAGATCACAGACACCCCGGCGGCTTTGCTGTCTCCGACGTTGTGGAAGTGCACGTCGGCGCCCGAAATTGTGAAGTGGCCGCGATCAGGCTGATAGACGCCGGCGAGGATCTTGACGAGCGTGGACTTGCCGGCGCCGTTTTCCCCGACGAGGGCATGAATCTCGCCCTTGCGGAGCTCGATCGTGCCGTCAGCAAGAGCGACAACGGGACCGAAAGTTTTGACGGCGTTGTGGAGTTCCAGCACTATCGGTGCGGCGCTTGCGTGATCGTTCGTCATTGAATGACCGTCGCCTCCTCGTTGAGACCAAGCGTTCTGTGAACGGCATGAAACGATTCATGCCTGCAGTGAATGTATGGCCAACCTCATGGCGATGTCAAACAACTCGGCAGACCTTGACCAAAGCGTTATGAACCTGCATGCTGACTGACCAGAGGGCTCCGTTCGGCTCACTGGCACTGCCCCAGCCACTGCCCCAGCGGAGAATGAATCTTTTCAATCGGCGAGCGGTGTGTTTTGTGTCGAGGCGTCTGAGTGACCGAGGAGAGAGTATGCCGGCTAGCTTGAAGGAAGTCGCCGCACGTGCGCGGGTTTCGGTGGGCACTGTCTCCAACGTGCTGAATCGTCCTGATCGCGTGCGTCCGGAAGCCGTAGCACGCGTCAACGCTGCCATTGCGGCCCTCGGATACGTCCCCAACGGCGCTGCACGCCAACTCCGCGCTGGTCAGAGCACCAGTATCGCGCTGGTCGTGCTCGATGTGTCGAACCCGTTCTTCACGGACCTCGCGCGAGGCGCCGAACGCCGTGCCGAGGAATTGGGACTCAGCGTCTTCTTGGCCAACAGTGACGAATCCGCGGCGCGCGAGGAACGGCACCTCGATTTCTTCGAGACTCAGCGCGTTTTCGGATTGTTGATTTCTCCTGTTGGAGAGGACCAGTCCAGGCTCCACAGGCTCCGTGCCAGGGGGATTCCGGTGGTTCTGGTCGACAGGAGTGCTCCCGATGATCGCTTCTCCTCCGTGTCCGTCGACGACTTCGTGGGAGGCAAAATCGCCGCCCAGCACCTGCTAGAGCGTGGTCGAAGGAACCTCGCGTTCGTGGGGGGGCCTCTTCGGATTCAACAGGTTGCTGACCGATATCGTGGCGCCAGCGAGACGGTCAATGCGGTGCCGGGTGCCTCGCTTCGGTACATCGAGACCGGCGCCCTGACCCTCGACGAGGGGCGCAGGGCGGGTGCAGAAATACATCGCAATCTCAAGGACTCCGCGATCGACGCGGTGTTCGCCGCGAACGACCTGTTGGCAATCGGAATCCAACAAGCGCTGATTGGTGGCGATCCGCCGGTATCGATCCCGGGAGATATTGCTCTAGTTGGCTACGACGACATTAGCTTTGCGGCGGGTGCCGTAGTGCCCATTACTTCGGTACGGCAGCCGAGTGAAATCATCGGATCCACGGCCGTCGACTTGCTCCTCGAGGAGCACAGCCTGGCCGCCGACGGTGCTCGATCCCAGGTCGTGTTCCAACCAGAACTCGTGGTGCGCGCGTCAACGGGCGGCGATCGGCCGCTCTGATTCCCTCATGGGCTCCCGGTGCGTGGGCGCCCGGTGCGTGGACACGACGGTGGCGACAGATCCCGCGGGAACACACATGACCAAGGGGTACCCCAACGGTTCTCCCGCGCGAAGCGTTGGGTATGCATGACACTCCGCTCTCGACTCGTCCCCTCCCTCATCGTCGCGACTGCCTGCATGCTCGCCGCCAGCGGGTGTGCCGCGCCTGGTGGCGCCGCGGGCGCCCCTTCCACGGCGATTCCCGCAGATGCGGGCGGCGCAGCTGGCATCCAACTCGCTCAACCAAGCGGCGCGCCCGACCCCGGGGCGGTGGCCAAGCGGCGCGCCCGACCCCGGGGCGGTGGCCAAGCGGCGCGCTCCCGAGGCTGTGGGAGCGGTCATCGGCGTCACGATGGGCGAGGACTCCGTTCAGGTGCAGTTTGCGCCCGATACCGGCTACGAGTACTACGCGGGCACGACGTTCGACATCCCCTTCTCGGCGGTGGCCGCGATCGACGGCGAGACTGCGGTGGTGCTCGGCGACCTGGTGGCCGGCGACAGGATCAACGTGTGGACCGGCGCGTGCCGCGAGTCCTATCCAGTGCAGTGCGACATCGAGGCGGTCACCGCAGCCGGGTAGTCGCGCGACTGCGCGCCGATAGACTCGTCTTGTGACTCCAGAAGAACTCTCCGCGACCATCGCCGTCTGCATCGAGGAAAGCATCGCTGCAGGCGAGATCGACCTCACCAACGAGGACGTGGAGGAGGTGCGCGTCGAGCGGCCCAAGTCGAGGGAGCACGGTGACTGGGCCACCAACGTGGCGATGCAGTTGGCCAAGAAGGCGGGCATGAACCCCCGTGCGTTCGCCGAGATCGTGGCGGCGCGGCTGCTCACGGTCGACGGCATCGAAGCGGCCGACGTCGCGGGTCCAGGCTTCCTCAACATACGGCTCGGGGCGGGAGCCGCTGGCGAACTGGCGCGGTCGATTGTCGAGGCGGGTGAGGACTACGGCCGCGGCGAGTCGTTCGCTGGGGTGCACGTCAACGTCGAGTTCGTCTCGGCCAACCCCACCGGCCCCATCCACCTGGGCGGCACGCGCTGGGCGGCGGTAGGCGACTCGCTCAGCCGCTTGCTGGAGTTTCACGGCGCGACCGTGACCCGCGAGTACTACTTCAACGACCACGGCGTGCAGATCGACCGCTTTGCCGCGTCCCTGCTCGCGGCCATCAGGGGCGAGGATTCCCCCGAGGACGGCTACGGCGGCGAGTACATCTTGGAGACCGCCGATCAGGTGCTGCAAGACGCGATGGAGGCCGGCGAGAGGAATCCGCTCGAGCTTCCTCGGGATCAGGCACTGGAGTTCTTCCGGGTGCGCGGCGTGCACCTCATGTTTGACCAGATCAAGCAGTCGCTGCACGACTTTGGCGTGGACTTTGACGTGTACTTCCATGAGGACTCGCTGCACAAGTCGGGCAAGGTCGAGCACGCGGTTGACCACCTCAAGAAGACCGGCGCGCTGTACGAGTCCGAGGGTGCCTGGTGGCTGCGCACCACCGAGCAGGGGGACGAGAAGGACCGCGTGGTCATCAAGTCCGACGGTCAGGCGGCGTACATCGCGGGGGACATCGCGTACATCCGTGACAAGCACGAGCGCGGCGCGCAGCTGTGCATCTACCTCTTGGGCGCCGACCACCACGGCTACATCGCACGCCTCAAGGCGGGCGCGGCAGCGCTGGGATACAACCCCGACTCGGTCGAGGTCATCATCGGGCAGATGGTGAACCTGGTGAAGGACGGCGCGCCCGTGCGGATGTCCAAGCGAGCCGGCACGGTGGTCACGATGGAGGATCTCGTGGACGTGGTCGGCGTGGACGCCGCCCGCTACGCGCTCACACGTTCCAGCGCCGATGCCACGCTCGATGTCGACCTTGACGTGCTCGCGTCGGCCACCAACGCCAATCCCGTGTTCTACGTCCAGTACGCCCACGCGCGCACTGCTGGCGTGGCGCGCAACGCCGCGGAATACGGTATTACCAGGCACGATGGTTTCGATGCGTCCTTGCTGACCCATGAGTCCGAATCGGCGCTGCTGGGTGTGTTGGGCGAGTTCCCGCGCATCGTCGCCCAAGCCGTTGATCTTCGGGAGCAGCACCGCGTCGCGCGCTACCTTGAGCGACTCGCCTCCGCCTTCAACCAGTGGTACGACCGCACCCGTGTCACCCCGCAGGGCGACGAGGAGATCACGGATCTCAACCGCACGCGCCTGTGGCTCAACGACGCCACGGGTCAGGTGTTGCGTAATGGGCTCGGGCTGTTGGGCGTCGGCGCACCCGAAAGGATGTAGCGATGCCGGTGTGGTCTCAGACGGTAGCGCGCGGCGACGACGGCGCGCTCACCGTGGGCGGCTGCGACGTGCGCGCGCTCGCGGCGGAGCACGGCACGCCCCTGTACGTGGTGGATGAGGCCGACTTTCGGGCCCGCGCGCGTGGCTTCCGCGATCACTTCGCCGCGGCCTTCGCACGGCACGGCGCCCGGTGCGACGTGTTCTACGCGTCGAAGGCACTGCTCAGCTCGCAGATTGCACGCTGGGTGCTGGACGAGGGTCTCGGCATCGACGTGGCCAGCGGCGGCGAGCTCGAGCTCGCGCTGCGCGGGGGAGTCCCTGGCGATCGCATCACGCTGCACGGCAACAACAAGTCCGACGCCGAACTGAGCCGCGCGCTCGAGGTGGGCGTCGGGCGCATCGTGGTGGACTCGATGACCGAGATCGAGGTGCTCGGCTCTCTTGCCGCGGAGGCCGGGGCCGTCGCTCCCGTGCTGGTGCGCGTCACCACCGGAGTGCACGCTGGCGGCCACGAGTACATCGCCACGAGTCACGAGGACCAGAAGTTCGGGCTGTCTTTGGCTACCGGGGCCGCGCTCGCGGCTCTCCACGCGGTGCACTCCTCGCCCCACCTGGAGTTGCGCGGAATCCACACGCACATCGGCAGCCAGATCCTGTCGATTGGGGCGTTCAAGGACTCGGCCGAGCGGATGCTGCGCCTGCGCGCCGAGTTTGCCGCGGCGACTGGATTCGAGATGCCCGAGGTGGACCTGGGTGGCGGCTACGCGATCGCGTACACGCCCGAATCCGAGTCGATGGACGTCGAGAAGGCGTCTCTGGAGATCGCAGACGTGGTGGCTCAGGGCGTCGACGCTGCGGGCGGAGGTTGGCCGCACATTTCGATCGAGCCCGGCAGGGGCATTGCTGGCCCCGCGGGCATGACTCTCTACACCGTCGGCGTCACCAAGGACGTGGCGCTCGACGAGGGCGGCTCGCGCCAGTACGTGGCGGTCGACGGCGGCATGAGCGACAACATGCGCACCATCACGTACGGCGCGGAGTACACGGCCGCGATCGTCTCACGCGTCTCCGGCGCGCCCGAGGTGTTGTCGCGCGTCGTGGGCAAGCATTGCGAGTCGGGCGACATCGTCGTTCGTGACGTTCAATTGCCCTCCGATATTGCCCGCAGCGACCTGCTCGCAGTGCCCGCGACCGGCGCCTACGGACGCGTCATGGCGAGCAACTACAACTCGGTGCTGCGGCCAGCGGTGGTCGGAGTGCGCGACGGCGAGTCCCGCGTGCTGATCAGGCGCGACACGCTCGCAGATCTGCTCGACTGGGACGTCGCGTCTGACTAGCCGTGCCGGGCGCGCGCATGGTGCGGTCGCGTCGGTGCTCCCGCACTAAGTCACAGCTGTAGCCGTGCACGGCCGCAAAACCCCAGGTTCCGCGCACGGGGCGCGGTTGTCACTGTGACTTGTGTCGGGTTCGGGGTCTCGACAGGTGATCGTGACGGTGGTCTCGTTCCCGTTGTAGGTCTAGGTGGCCGAGAAGCCGCGCGCCCGGCCCGTTCTAGGCCAGTTCGGCCCACCTTGTGAGAGCGGAGATCGCGTCGACAATCTCGCCCATGACCCGGTCGTAGGTGGCCTGGTCCCGTGCCCAGGGGTCGTCGAGGCTACGAAACGGCGCGGGCTCACGCTCTTGCTCGGCACGAAGCACGGCGGCGGCCACGCGGAGGCGCTCGGCACCGGAGGCCCCGGCCGGGGCGTCGGCCCGCTGCGCAAGTTCGGCGGCCTGTTTGAGTCCAAACACGTGGACGGGCCAATTGCCCACCCCTTGCTGGATCCACCTGGCGTGGTTCTCCGTCGCGACCAGCACGAGGTCCGCGCCCGCCACCATGTCCGCCGTGAGTTGAGTGGGCCGATGCCGGGGAAGAGTCAGGTCGTACGCGGCCGCAGCGCGGCGCATCTGCGGCGTGGCATCCATCCCGGTTTCCGCGGCAATCCCCGCTGAGGTCACCTCGGCGGCCTCGGCCCACTCCCGTGCCGCGAGGTAGTGCATTGCGGGGGAGCGGCAGATATTCCCGGTGCAGACCATGAGTACCTTGGCGCGATCAATCACGGTACGACCCTATGCGGTGGTGGCGCCCGCGTCTGTACGCCAGGATCGAGGCATGACCTCTCCCGTGACACTCACCCTGATTGGCGGCCCGACGGTGGCGATGCGCTACGCGGGCCTCACCGTCCTGACCGACCCGACCTTCGATCCGCCCGGCCCGCACAGCGGCCTGACCAAGACCGAGGGTCCGGCGCTCTCGGCCAAGGAGGTGGGCGCGGTTGACCTTGCGCTCGTCTCGCACGACCACCACCCCGACAATCTCGACGCCTCCGGGCGCGAGGTCGCGCTCGCCGCGGGCCTCGCGCTCACCACCGCCAAGGGAGGCGAGCGGGTTCCCGGCCTGGTGGGGATGCGTCCGGGCGACACCCGCATCGTCCCCGGCAAGATGGACGTCACCGTGACGGCCGTGGCGGCTCAACACGGGCCGCGAGCCCTCTCGCCGGTGCTTGGCCCGGTCATCGGCTTCGTGCTCCGCGCACAGGGCTGGCCCACCGTGTACTTCTCGGGCGACAATTCGTCCGTCGCGGTCGCGGGGCGCATCGCCGCCGATCACCCCGACGTCGCGATCGCGCTGCTGTGCATGGGGTGCGCCAAGGTGAGCAACCGCGGCACGGCACCCTTGACCCTCGACGTGGCGCGGGCGGCACGCGTCGCCGAGTTCTGGCCCGACGCCACGATCGTGCCGATCCACGTCGACGGTTGGGCACACTTCACCGAGCAGCGCGCCGACGCGCTGGCGGGGCTTGAGCGGCGGGGCCTGGGCGAGCGGTTGGTGAACCTTCCGCGTGGCGTGGCGACAGAGGTGGGCAGCTAGGTCGCGTTGACCTGGACGTCGGGCCGTCGCCCCCGCACGCAAACACCAGCCTTTCTCACGCCCGGCCATTGTTGCGCCCGCGCCCGCGCCCCACGAACCACCGTCACGGCGCGCCCGCTAGAGTTGTGCGCGTGTCTGAGCCTGCGAAGTCCGTGAAAATTGCCCTGTTCGGTCCCGGAACGGTCGGCACCCAAGTGGTGCGCCTGCTGACGGAGCACGCTGCCGATCTGGAACAACGGGTGGGCGCCCCCATCGAGATCGTCGGCATCTACGTGCGCGACACTTCCGCGCCTCGCGATGCGGTGATCGACCCCGCCCTGCTCACGTCCGACGCGCACGCCCTGATCCAGGACGCGGACTTGGTGGTCGAACTCATGGGCGGCATCGAGCCCGCCAGAGGTTACATGCTGGAGGCGATCGGCGCGGGCGCTGCCGTCGTGACGGCGAACAAGGCGCTGCTGGCCCTGCACGGCCCCGAGCTCTTCGAGGCGGCCGACGCCAGCAACGTCGACTTCTACTTCGAGGCCGCCGTCGCCGGAGCGATCCCGATCATTCGCCCCGTGCGCGAGTCCCTTGCCGGCGACAACGTCAAGCGCATCCTCGGCATCGTCAACGGCACCACCAACTATGTGCTGGACGAGATGACGGTGCGTTCGCTCGATTACGACGTCGCGGTCAAGCAGGCGCAGGACCTCGGCTACGCGGAGGCCGACCCCACCGCCGACGTCGAGGGTCACGATGCCGCTGCCAAAGCAGCCATCCTCGCCTCGCTCGCGTTCCACCAAAGAGTCCACCTGGACGACGTGTATTGCGAGGGCATCTCCGCCATCACCGCGGCCGACGTTGCGGCGGCCACCGAGTCCGGTCACGTCATCAAGTTGCTGGCCATCGTGGAACGCACGCCCGCAGGCGTCTCCGCACGGGTGCACCCCGCGCTCGTGCCGCTCGACCACCCGCTCGCGGGGGTTCACGGCGCCTTCAACGCGGTGTTCGTCGAGGCCGAAGCCGCCGGCGAACTCATGTTCTACGGCCAGGGTGCGGGTGGCACGCCCACCGCATCGGCCGTGCTGGGCGACATCGTCTCCGCCGCGCGACACATCGCGCAGGGAGGCCGCGGGCCCCGCGAGTCCCACTACGCCGACCTTCCGGTGCTTCCCATCGAGGCGTCGTCCTCGCGATTCCAGTTGCGCATGACGGTGCAGGACAAGCCGGGCGTACTCGCGGGCATCGCCGCCACCCTCGCCGAGCGCGGGGTGTCGATCGAGGCCGTTCGTCAGAACGTTGCAGGCGCCGACACGGGGCTGGCAACCATCGTGATCTCGACCCACCGGGCGCCGGAATCCGATGTTTCCCAGGTGCTCGACGCGTTGCGCGCGTCCGAAGCCGTCACCGAAATCCGCTCCGTCCTCAGAATCGAAGGAGAGTAATCGTGGCTCACGTGTGGCGCGGCATCGTCAGCGAATACCTCGACCACATGCCCTTTGGCGAGGGCGACCGCATCGTGTCGCTCGGCGAGGGCGGCACGCCACTCATCTACGCCGAGAAGATCTCTTCCGAGGTGGGCGCCGAGGTGCTCGTCAAGTACGAGGGCATGAACCCCACCGGGTCCTTCAAGGACCGCGGCATGACATCCGCTATTTCCCAAGTGGTCAAGGACGGCGACCACACGGTCGTGTGCGCCTCCACCGGCAACACCTCCGCATCGGCCGCCGCGTACGCCGCCCACGCCGGGCTGAGGTGCGTCGTCATGATTCCGTCCGGCAAGATCGCGGCTGGCAAGATGGCGCAGGCGATCGTCCACGGCGCAGACCTGGTCCAGGTGGACGGCAACTTCGACGAGTGCCTCGACATCGTGCGCGACCTGTCGGAGAACTACCCGATCGCGCTCGTGAACTCCGTGAACCCGTACCGCCTGCAGGGCCAGAAGACCGCGGCGTTCGAGATCGTCGACCAGTTGGGCGAGGCCCCCGACATCCACATGCTGCCCGTGGGCAACGCCGGCAACATCTCGGCGTACTGGATGGGCTTCAAGGAGTACGCCCAGGCAGGCCGGTCCTCCCGTCTCCCGAAGATTTGGGGGGTGCAGGCGGCAGGCGCTGCGCCGTTCGTGCTCGGCCACCCCATTAAGGACCCCGAGACGGTGGCAACAGCCATCCGCATCGGCAAGCCCGCGTCGTGGGACCTGGCCATTGCCGCCCGCGACGAGTCCGGCGGCTGGATTCGCGCCGTCACCGACGAGCAGATTCTGTCCGCTCAGGCGCGACTGGCGGCCGAGGTGGGCGTGTTCGTGGAGCCAGCCTCCGCCGCCCCCATCGCGGGCCTGTTGGCCGCCGCGGCCGCGGGTGAGGTGCCGCGCGGCGCGACCATCACCTGCACGGTGACCGGCAACGGGCTCAAGGACACCGCGACCGCGCTCGGCGATCGCGTCCTCGACCCGCAGGTCATTCCCGTGGATGTTGAGGCAGCGGCCTTGGCGTTGGGACTGTAGGGGACATGCGCTACACCGCCGATCACGTCCGCGTGAGCGTTCCCGCGACCGCCGGCAACCTGGGTCCTGGCTTTGACGCGCTCGGCATGGCGCTCGGCGTTACCGACGAGGTCGAGGTGTGGGCGCTCGGCTCCCGCGCCGTCGAGATCGAGATCGAGGGCGAGGGTGCCGACAGCCTTCCCCGCGACGAGACCCACCTGATGGTGCGCGCCATGCGTGCCGCGGCCGATGCCGTGGGCGCCTCCCACACGGGCCTGCGCATCGTCGCGCGCAACGCGATTCCGCACGGCAGGGGACTGGGCTCATCGGGCGCCGCCGTGGTGGCAGGCCTCGCCGCCCTCAGGGGACTCATCGCCGAGCCCGAGTTGCTCGGACCCGAGCAGATGCTTCGCCTTGCCACCCAGTTCGAGGGCCACCCCGACAACGCCGCGCCCGCAATCTACGGGGGCGCGACCGCGGCGTGGCAAGACGCCGACGGCGCGCACGCCGTGCCGCTGATGGTCGCGCCTGGCATCGAGACGGCCGTGCTGATTCCGCGTTCGACCCTGGCGACCAAGCAGGCCAGGGCCGTGCTGCCGGAATCCGTTCCTCACAAGGATGCCGCCTTCAACGCGGGGCGCGCGGCGCTGCTCGTGGCCGCCTTGGCTGGCGCACCAGAGCGACTGTTTGCGGCGACAGAGGACCGCCTGCACCAGGACTACCGGGCGGCAATGCTCCCCGCGGCCAGCGCGATGGTCGCGCGTCTGCGCGAGCAGGGGCTCGCGGCCGTCGTCTCCGGCGCCGGGCCGTCCGTCCTGGTGATCGGCGAGAATCTCGCCGCCGTCGGACTCGAGACGGGACCGCTCGACTGGGCGGAAGGCATCGGCGACGATCACTGGCGTTGCGTGCACACCGTGGGGCCGGTGCCCGGCGTCACCGTCACGCGCGGCTAGTCGACTGCCCCTTCGCTCCCGACTACTCGATCGAGTCGGCGCTTCCCTTGCTGGACCGGCGAAGGCGCGCCATGGTGCGGCTGCTCTCGCGGCGCCTCACCCGCACTTCGTAGGCGCGCTTACGCGGTTGCGGCACGGTCATGTGGAAGACGGGGCCGGTGAGCCGCACCAGGACCGTGGCGATCACGGCGATTCCGATCGAGACGACCGGCCGCGTTCCGGTGTAGAGCAGGGCGTACGCGACCGCGCCGGCCATGCCCGCGATGGCGTTGGGCGGGCCCAAGTACATGATCGAGGATGGTCTTGCTTGCAAGACGTCGGACAGGATGAGCCCGCCGACGGACGCGATCGTGCCGATGATGATCGCCGGCAGCATGCCTAGGTCCGCGATGAGCGCGGCGTTGGTACCCACGCAGGCGAAGAGTCCGATGACGATCGTGTCGATCGGCCACAGTACGGGCCCGAGCTTGCGCAGGTAATACAGGAATAGCATGCCGAGCCCCGCCGCGCCCGCCGCGACGATGAGGTACGACGGATCGCGAAATGCGGCCGGGGGCAGGTTGCCCAGCAAGAGGTCGCGCATGAGTCCGCCGCCGAATCCCATGGCTGCGGCCAACGTGAAGACGCCGACGAGGTCGGTCTTCTCGTCCTCACCCGCTCGCAGGGTTCCGCCGAGCGCGCCGAAGAAGACCGCGAGCAGGTTGATGGCGAGCGGAAGTTCGAGAACGTCGGGAAGTGGCACGTGCCAAGGGTAGGCCAACGGTGCCGGGCACGGGTGCGAAGACCAGGGTCCCGTGTCGGGGACGCGGGGACGCGTCGAGTTGCGGAGTGAGCGCTCACTCACTTAGGATGCTCGGATGAGAGCACCGATCCCGAACCGAGCGCCCCGCATGTCCGTCGAGGACAGGCGCGAGTCGATCCTCGATGCCGTCGTGCCGTTGTTGCTGAGCCAGGGCGCGGACGTCACCACCAAGGACATCGCCGACGCGGCTGGCATAGCGGAGGGCACCATCTTTCGCGCCTTCGTCGACAAGGATGAGCTCATCCAACAGGCGGTCGCGCGCTTCATGGACCCCGAGCCCACGTTCTGCTTGCTCGAGCGGATCGATCCCACGCTCGCCCTCGAGGTCAAGGTGAGGGCCGTTGTCGACATCTTCCGCGAGCGCTTCTCCGGAGTGGTCGGAATCGTGTCAGCACTCGGCCACCGCAAGCCTCCTCACGACCACCGTCAAGACCCGCAAGCCGACGCCCGCGCCCGCGCCATCTTCACGGCGTTGTTCGCGCCCGATGCCGACCGCTTCCGCATCGACCAGGGCCTCGCGGTGTTCCTGATCAGGCTGCTCGCCTTCGGCTCGTCCATGCCGATGTTCACCGCCGACCGCGATGTGGACACCGATCAACTCGTCGATTTCATCATGCAAGGCATCGTCAAGGAAGGTCACTAACCCCATGTTGTGGAAACTTCTTGTCAGAACGGTGTCTCCCTACAAGGGGCTGCTGTGGGGGGTGCTGGTGTTCCAGCTCGCCCAGTCGATCGCCAACCTGTACCTGCCGGGCCTCAACGCCGACCTCATCGACAACGGCGTGGCCACGGGCGACACCGCCTACATCTGGCGCGTCGGCACCATCATGCTCGCGCTGGCGTTTGTCCAGGCAGGTTGCGCGATCGCGGGCGTCTACTTTGGCGCCAAGCTCGCCATGCGCGTCGGCAGGGACGTGCGCGCCCAGGTCTTTGGGAAGGTCGGCACGTTCTCCGAGAACGAGGTGCAGCACTTCGGCGCGCCCTCGCTCATCACGCGCTCCACGAACGACGTTCAGCAGGTCCAGATGCTCGTACTGATGAGTGCGACGCTGCTGGTGAGCGCGCCGTTCATGGCGATCGGCGGCGTCTTCATGGCACTCCAGCAGGACGTGGGGATGTCGTGGATCATGGTGGTCGCGATTCCGGTGCTGCTCGCCGGTATCAGCGCCGTGATCTCGCGCATGGTGCCGCACTTCCGTCGCATGCAGAAGCGCATTGACCAGGTCAACAAGGTGCTGCGCGAGCAGCTCACCGGCGTGCGCGTCGTGCGGGCATTCGTGCGGGAGCCCGAGGAGACCGCGCGTTTCGCCAAGGCCAACGCCGACGTCACGGAGTCCGCCTTGCTCGCGGGCCGCCTGATGGCGATCATGTTCCCCTTCGTGATGGTGATCATGAACCTTGGCTCCGTTGCGGTGCTGTGGATCGGCGCCAGCAGGGTCGAGTCGGGCCAGACCGGCGTGGGTGCGCTGACCGCGTTCCTCACCTACCTGATCCAGATCCTCGTGTCGGTCATGATGGCGACGTTCCTGTTTGTGATGATTCCCCGCGCGGCGGTGGCGGCCGACCGCATCGGCGAGGTCTTGGAGACCGACTCGACGGTGAAGCCGCCGGTGAACCCGGTGACGGACATGCTCACTCCCGGCACGGTGGAACTGCGCGGCGTGGCGTTCTCCTACCCCGGAGCCGAGCAGCCCGTATTGGCGGACGTCTCCTTCACGGCGACCCCGGGAACGACGACCGCGATCATCGGATCGACGGGCGCGGGCAAGACGACGCTGCTCAACCTGATTCCCCGGCTGTACGACTCGACGGCCGGACAGGTGCTCGTGGGCGGCGTCGACGTGCGCGAGCTCGACATGGACACGCTGTGGTCGTCCATCGGTCTCGTGCCCCAGAAGCCGTACCTCTTTGCGGGCACGGTCGCCTCCACCCTGCGCTACGGCAAGCCCGACGCGACCGAGGAGGAGCTGTGGGAGGCCCTCACCGTGTCTCAAGCGCGCGGCTTCGTCGAGGCGATGCCCGCTCAGTTGGACACGGCGGTGTCTCAAGGAGGCACCACGGTGTCTGGCGGTCAAAGGCAACGGCTCTCCATTGCGAGAGCCCTCGTGCGCTCGCCGCAGATCCTCCTGTTCGACGACTCGTATTCCGCACTCGATACCGCGACCGATGCGCGTCTGCGGGCCGCTCTGCGCAAGGCTGTCGCGTACGCCACGGTGATTGTGGTGGCGCAGCGCGTCTCCTCCATCATGGACGCCGACCAGATCCTGGTCATGGAGGACGGTCGCATCATCGCCAGAGGCACACACGCCCAACTGCTCGAGAGCTCGGGAACCTATCAAGAGATCGTGTCGACCCAGTTGCGTGCGGAGGAGGCGGCATGAGCGACGAAGAGAGGCCAGTAGCCCGCCCCACGGGGAGGCCGGCTCACGGTCCGGGCGGAGGGCTCGCAGGAATGCCGGTCGAGAAGGCGCAGGATTTCCGCGCGTCGATCCGCCGCCTCACCAAGCTCCTCGAGCCCGAGGCCGTCGTGGTGACGGCCGTGCTGGTGATCGGGACCGTCGCCGTAACCCTGTCGGTGTTGGGCCCCAAGATCCTGGGCGAGGCGACCACCACCATCTTTCAGGGCTTCCTGACGGGCGAGGGCATCGACTTTGGCAGGCTGCACCGCATTCTCCTGGGTGTGTCAGTGATCTACATTGTCTCCTCGCTGCTGAGCTATCTGCAGGGGTACATCCTCAATGGCGTGACGCAGCGCACCATTTACCGGCTGCGCGAACGTGTCGAGACCAAGATCAACGGATTGCCGCTGAACTACTTTGACCGCCACCAGCGCGGCGAACTGCTGAGCCGGGTCACCAACGACATCGACAACATCTCGCAGACGCTTCAGCAGACTCTAAGCCAGTTGTTCAACTCAGTATTGACCGTGCTGGGCGTGCTCATCATGATGCTCATCATCGACTGGCAATTGGCGCTCGTGGCGATCGTCTCGATCCCGCTCACCATCGGCATCGTCACCATGGTGGCGAAGCGCTCGCAGCCCAAGTTCATCGATCAGTGGAAGCACACGGGGACGCTCAACGCCCAGATCGAGGAGGGGTACTCGGGTCACGCGCTCGTCAAGGTCTTCGGCCGTCAGCGCGAGGTCGAGGCCACGTTTGCCGAGAAGAACGAGGAACTCTACGAGGCCAGCTTTGGCGCCCAGTTCATCTCCGGAATCATCCTGCCCTCGGCAATGTTTGTGGGAAACCTCGTCTACGTCGGCATCGCGGTGGTCGGAGGGCTCAAGGTCGCGAGCGGCAACTTGCCCCTTGGCGACGTCCAGGCGTTCATCCAGTATTCGCGCCAGTTCCAGCAGCCGCTCAGCCAGCTGGGGTCCATGGCAAACCTGCTGCAGTCGGGTGTGGCGAGCGCCGAGCGGGTTTTCGAACTTCTTGACGCCGAGGACCAGACGCCCGATGCGGCCGAGCCCGTCACCCCGGCCGACTTCCACGGACGGCTCGAGTTCGAGGACGTCACCTTCCGCTACAAGGAGGACGAGCCGCTCATCGACAACCTGTCGCTCACGGTGGACCCGGGCAAGACGGTCGCGATCGTGGGCCCCACAGGTGCGGGCAAGACGACGCTCGTCAACCTGGTCATGCGCTTCTACGAGTTGGACGGCGGACGCATCCTGCTCGACGGCGTCGACACGGCGCACATGACGCGCGACGACTTACGCTCGCGCACCGGCATGGTGCTCCAGGACGCGTGGCTGTTCGGCGGCAGCATCCGGGACAACATCGCGTACGGACGCCCGACGGCGACCGAGGAGGAGATCCTTGACGCCGCGCGCATGGCGTACGTCGACAGGTTCGTCCACTCCTTGCCCGAGGGCTACGACACGATCGTCGACGACGACTCGGGCACACTGTCCGCCGGAGAGCGGCAGCTCATCACGATCGCGAGGGCGTTCGTGGCCCGGCCGAGCGTGCTCATCCTGGACGAGGCGACCAGCTCGGTGGATACCCGTACCGAATTGTTGGTGCAGCACGCCATGGAGTTGTTGCGCAAGGACCGCACCAGCTTTGTGATCGCCCACCGGTTGTCGACCATTCGCGACGCCGACGTCATTCTCGTGATGGAGGAAGGCGCGATCGTCGAACAGGGCACGCACGCCGAACTACTGGCCGCTCACGGCGCGTACTCGCGACTCTATGAGGCGCAATTCGCGGCTCCGCTTGACGAGGTGGACGCGCCGATCGAGGCCTGACACCGAAGACCCCTCCCGCCTTGTTTCGCCGCGCCAAAGGATGGGGTCCTCCTGTTGCCTCATGTCAATACCTCCGGGAAGGTTGATCGTTGCCTCAAGTAGGGATCTCCGGGAAGTTCAGCCGTTCCAGGCCCGGTTTACGGCGGGTTTG
>JGI25320J50211_1000279_pt1 | contig 39036 bp, 39 predicted proteins | sample AutmiccommuBRH21_FD_50211 | JGI IMG/M metagenome (IMG submission 50211)
AAACCACCATCGTAACCTCCATCCTTTGATGGAAGTGAATCACAACCTACAACATGTGGGAATCCCGAAAAGAGTCAGACACATTGGCCGCTGGTATGAGACCGGAAAGGCCCGGCGAACCTGCGCCGGCCAGCCAAGACCCAGCGCTCATCTGGGGGCTGCGCGGCGCGCGGTCCGTCGCCCGCGGCTCGACATGGGCCAATCACATGTCCCGGTCGCCGGGCGAGCGTGCGGCAAAGGTCGTCGGCACGACTTCACGCCCCGGAAACACATCTCGATGGTTCCGTGATGGGCCGGGTGTCACGCCAGCGGCCGGCCGGCCAGCGTATCGTCCTTCATCCGGGTGATACGCATCAACAGCGCCTCGGCCATCTCGCGCCGCAACCCGGGCAGGGCGTCGGCACGGTCCACGAGCGGGTCCGGGGCGGCCGGATCGAACAGCAGCGGCGCGAAGGCGGGCGAATGGACATATTGCGCATCGGTCCGCCGCAGCACCGTCAGGTGGCAGGCGCGCGGATCGAGGCCCATCGCCGCCCGCACGTCGGCAGGCAGGGCGTGGCGGAAATCGAACTCCCACAGCGCCCAGTCGCGCCCCGCCGGTCCCTTCCCGGTCACGGCAGGCAGAAGCGAGGTGCCGTCGGGCGCATGGCCCGGCGCGATGCCCCACAGGTCGCACAGCGTCGGAAACACATCCGCGGCCGAGGTAAAGCCGTCGACCCGCCCCGCCGTGCCACCCGGCAGGCGGATCATCAGCGGGATGTGCTGGCCCTGGGCGAAGAACCCGCCCTTGCCCAGCAAGCCGTGATCGCCCAGCATCTCGCCGTGGTCCGAGGTGAAGATCACCAGCGTGTCGTCCCAGTCGCCGCGGGCCTTCAGCGTCTCGAACAGGCGGCCCAGTTGCGCGTCGACCTCGGCGATCATGCCGTAATAGAGCGCGCGGATACGGGCGATATCGGTGGGCGCGAGCTGTGCGACCGCCCCCTTCAGCCCCGGCTGGAAATTCGAGGCCGCGGCAAGGTCGCGGGTCAGCCGCACCAGCGGATGCGGGGCGTCGGCAAGCGGGATCGGCGACGGCACGTCGCCGGGCGCCACCATCGAGGCATAGGGTTCGGGCACGACGAAGGGCGGGTGCGGGCGCAGGAACGAGACATGGGCGAACCAGGGCCGGCCATCCTGTTCGGCGTGCCAGTCGAGCAGTTTCTCGACCAGAAAGGCGGTCTGCGTTTCGTCGGCCCCGTAGCCCGGCGGCGACAGCGAGACACCGCCATCGGGCGCGGGCGGCACGGCATGGGGATCGGCCAGCAGCGCCGCGCCATGGCCGCGATGGCCCAGCCAGGTGATCCAGGTGCGATCATCCTCGCGCAGCGGCTGGCGGCAGACGAAGCCCGGCAGAACCTCTTCGTAGCTTTGCAACTCGGGGTCGGCGGGATCGCGCCCGCGCGGGTCGAGCGCGGTGTCGGTATAGCCGAAGAGCGTCGGCAGATAGCCGGCCCGCCGCGCGGCCAGCGCGACATTGTCGAAGCGCGCATCCAGCGGCGTGCCGTTGGCCACGACGCGGTGGTTCATCTGGTAGAGCCCGGTGTAGAGCGAGGCGCGCGCGGGCGAACAGGGCGCGCAGGGGGCAAAGTGGTTGGCGAACACCACCGCCTCGGCCGCCAGCGCGTCGAGGTTGGGCGTGCGCACGCAGGGGTGCCCCATGACGCCAAGGCAGTCGCCGCGCCACTGGTCGGCGGTGATGAACAGGATGTTGGGCCGCCGGGTCATGGGAACTGGCGTTCGATCAGCGCCGGCAGGTCGGCCACCGTGTCGATGACATGGGTCGCGCCCGCCGCCGTCAGGATCGCCGTCGCCTCGGCGCGGATCGCGGCCACCCCGGCCTCGGGCAGGGCGGCAAGTTCCTCCGGGGTCATGCCGGCGATATTGCCCGACAGCGCAACCCCCACCGTGGGGCAGCCCGCCGCCACGCCCTCGGCGATGCCCGGCGGCGTGTCGTCGACCTTGAGCACCGCGGCGGGCGGGTAGACAGCCAGGTCGATGAAGCACCGATACATCCCCAGCGGGCCCGGCCGTCCCTCGGGCAGATCGTCGGCGCAGACCATGTTGAGGGGCGCGTAGCCCTGCGCCGCCGCCACCGGCGCGACGCGCTCCATGATCGAGCGGGTGTAGCCCGTGGTCGATCCCACCTTGATGCCGCGCGCTTCCAGCCAGCCCAGCGTGTCGAGCGCGCCGGGCACCAGCGTGGCGTAATCGGCCACCACCTTTTCGTTCATCGGCACGAACACCGCATAGACCCGGTCGACGTCCGCCGCCGTGGGCGCCGCACCGTGAACGCGCGCCCATTCCGCCGACAGGCGGGGGGCCTTCAGCATCGCGTCAATATGGTTCCATTTCGGCAGGCCCATGGGCGCGCGGGCCTCGGGGATGGTGGCCTCGACATCGAAGTGGCGGAAGGCCTCGACGAAGACGCCCATCGGCGCGAAGGAGCCGAAGTCGATCATGGTGCCGGCCCAGTCGAAGATCACGGCCTTGAGGCTGCTCATGGGTTCGCCTTTCCGTAAAGCGCGTCGATGGTTTCCTCGGCGATGGCGAAGGCGGTCGAGGCGCCGGTGCCCGAGGTGACGATCACCAGCTTTTCCGCGTCGGACACATGGTCGGTCCAGGCCAGCCGGTCGGGCGCGCTGGCATAGGTGCCGGTCCAGCGTTCGCTGACGCGGCGGCCGGGCAGGTGCAGCACGGCGTCGAGTTCGTCCAGGATCAGATCATCCACCTCCGCCCCGGCGAAGGGGTGGGGCGTGTCGGCGTAGCGGTGGCTGTCGCCCACCACGAGGCTGCCATCGGCGGATTGCACGGCGATCAGGTGGATGCCCTCGGCCCGTGCCCGCGCCTTTTCGCGGTCGAGCCGGGCCTTGAGCGGGGCCGCCGCGGGCAGGTCGGCATAGCCGAGGTAGCGCGCCAGCCCGAGGTCCGACATCACCGGCGTCGGCAGCCGTGCGGGCGCGGCGGGCGCGACGCGCAGCATGTGCAGAAGGCAGCGGGTAAAGCCCATGGCCGCGATCCGGTCGGCGTGCAGGCCGGTGAAATCGTCGCCCGGGCAGATCACCGCCGCCTCGGCCATCACCGGCCCGGCCGAGGTGTCGATGCGCGGCAGGGCGATGCCCGTCACCCGGCGCGACCGGAGCAAGGTCACGCCCATACCGGCCGCAAGCCATGCCGCAAGCCGTGGGATGGCGGTGCGGCTTTCCACCCGCAGCTCGTGCGGGCTGCGCAGGCCCGCCTGAACCGCAGCCGTCACCGGCAGGTCGGCGGCAAGCTCCGCGCGGCCCAGCATCCTGCACCCCGTGCCCATCTCGGTGGCCAGAAACGCCTCCAGCACCGCCACGGCCTCGGGGCGTTGGGCGAGCACGGTCAGGCCGCGTTGCAACACCTCGATGCCGGCGCGCGGCGCGATCTCGGCCCAGATCTCGCGCGAGCGCATCGCCCGGGTCCAGCATTGGCCCGCCTGCTGCCCCGTCACGGTGACGAAGCCGAAATTGCGGATCGAGGCGCCGTTGGCCTGCGCGTCGCGGTCGATGACGGCCACGCGCTTGCCCCGCCGGGCGGCGGCCAGCGCATGGGCCAGCCCGACGATGCCCGCGCCCACGACGGCCAGATCGTAGCCCGCGCTCATGATCCGCGAAACCACGTGACAAGGCCGGCATCGCCGGCGCGGGCGGTTGTGACGGATTCCGCCGTCATGCCGGGTTCGCCTGTTCGTCCAGCCTCTTGCGCAGGAAGGCGCGGGGATGGCCGTCATCCCCCCTGGGCCGCGGCCCGGTGTGAGTGATCTCGAAGCCGGCGCTTTGGTAAAGCCGCAGCAGATGGGCGTATTTCGCCACCGTGTGCAGAAGCATGGCCTTCGCCCCCGCTGCCCGTGCAAGCGCCTCGGCATGGGCAAGAAGCGCCCGCGCCACGCCACGGCGCTGCGCCTCGGGTGCGGTGGCCAGAAGATCGACGGTCAGGGTGCGCGCCCGCGCGTCCTGCGACAGCGCGACCATGCCGAGCAGCCGGCCGCCGTCATCCTCGGCCACCGCGATCTCGCCGGCGGCAAGACGCGGCCCCATCCAGTCGTAGGGGCCGGGCTCGTCGCGCCCGATGCCCCGAACGTAGTCGAGGAAGGCCGCGGCGGCCAATGCCTCGATTTCCCCGGCCTCGTCCGGCCGGCCTGGCCTGATCCTCATCCTGTCACCCCTTCTGTCTGGCTCGTGCGCGCGGGCGTGCTGGCCATCTCGTCGGAAAAATGGCACGCGGCGCGGTGGCCGTCCGCGACCTGCCGCAACACCGGCGCCTCGGCGCGGCAACGCTCGCGCGCCATAACGCAGCGGGTGTGAAAGGCGCAGCCCGTGGGCGGGTTGGCGGGCGAGGGGATCTCGCCCTCCAACCGCTCCGCGCGGCCCCGGTCGTCCGGGTCGAGCGACGGGATCGCCGAGATCAGCGCGCGGGTATAGGGGTGGCGCGGGGCGGCAAACAGGCGTCGGGGCGGCGCGGTTTCGACGATGCGGCCCAGATACATCACCGCAACATGGTCGCAGGTGTGGGCGACAACGCTAAGATCATGGCTGATGAACAGGAAGGTCAGCCCAAGATCGCGCTGCAACTGCTTGAGCAGGTTCAGGATATCGGCCTGAATCGAGACATCCAGCGCGGCCACGCTTTCATCGGCGACGATATAGTCGGGGTTCGTCACCAATGCCCGGGCGATGGAAATGCGCTGTCTCTGGCCTCCGGAAAAGGCGTGGGGAAAGCGGCGCAGGTGTTCGACGTTCAGCCGGCATTGCGCGGCGATGGCGCGGACCCGCTCGTTCACCTCGTCGCGGGTGCGGCACAGCCTCATCACCTCCAGCGGTTCGGCGATGATGTCACGCACGGTCATGCGTGGGCTGAGCGCGGCGTAAGGATCTTGAAAGATCAGCTGCGCCCGGCGGCGAAAGCGTTTCTCGGCCGCCCGGTCGAGGTGCGCCATGTCGAACACCTCGCCGTCACGATCCGTCACGGTCACTTGCCCGACCGACACCGGGGCCGCCGCCAGCGTGGCACGGCCCAGAGTCGTCTTGCCCGACCCGCTTTCGCCCACGAGGCCGAAGAAGGCGCCGCGCGGGATGTCCAGCGTCACGCCCGCCACCGCCTTGAGCACCGGCGGCTTGCCCAGCAGGCTGCGGCCCAGCGGGTAGTGCACCTCGAGGTCGCGGAGGGTGACGGCGGCGTCGCTCATGCGCCGACCCCTTCGGCCAGGTGGCAGGCGGCGTGATGCCGGGGCCGGATCGGGCGGGATTCCGGAACCTCGGCGCGGCAGCGCGCCTCGGCGCGCACGCAGCGGGTGTGAAAGACGCAGCCCGAGGGCCGTTCCAGCGGCGAGGGGATGTCGCCCGGCACCGGCGTCAGCGGCGCCTCCAGATCGGCCAGCCGGGGCAGCGCGTCGATCAGGCCGCGGGTATAGGGATGGGCGGGGCGGCGGATCACGTCGCGCACCGGCCCCTCCTCGACGATGCGGCCCAGATACATCACCGCAACGCGGTCGGCGGTCTGGGCGATCACGCCAAGGTCATGGGTAATGAACAAGATGCCCATGCCGAACTCGCCCACCAGCTCCTTCATCAGCTCGATCACCTGCGCCTGAATGGTGACATCCAGCGCGGTGGTGGGTTCATCGGCGATCAGCAGTTTCGGCTTGGTCGACAGCGCCATGGCGATCATCGCGCGCTGACGCATGCCGCCCGACAGCTCGAAAGCGTATTGGTCGAAGCGTTTGCCGGCCTCGGAGATGCCGACCCGCTCCAGCATCTCGACCGAGAGCATTTTCGCATCGGCCCGCGCCAGCCCGCGATGCAACTGCAACTGCTCCACCATCTGCCTGCCGATGGTGATGGCGGGGGCGAAACTGGCCATCGGTTCCTGGAAGATCATCGAGATCTTGTCGCCCCGCACCTGCCGGAGCGCCCTGGCGCCCCTGAGCGACAGGATGTCGATCTGCTGCCCGTCGGCGGTCAGGATCATCTTGCTGCCGTCGCCGTAGCGCGCGTTCGACGGGTTCAGCCGCATCAGCGCCTTGGCCGTCACCGACTTGCCCGAGCCGCTTTCGCCCACCAGCCCCAGAACCTCGCCGGGGTCGAGGTCGAGGGTCACGCGGTCCACCGCCGTCACCGGCCCCTCGTCGGTAGCGAAGCCGAGCGTCAGGTCGCGCACCGTCAGCAGCCCGCCCATCCTAGCGTTTCTCCGCATAGGGATCGGCGGCGTCGCGCAGTCCGTCGCCGACGAAGACGAAGGCCAGCACGATGGCGACGAAGATCGGCACCGGGATGAAATACCAGTGGTAGTTCAGAAGCACATCCACCCGCGTCACGTTCTGCAGCATCACCCCCAGCGAATTGACCGGATCCTTGAGGCCGAGGCCGATGAAGCTGAGCGAGGTTTCCGCCAGCACCATATAGGGAAACGAGATCACCAGATCGACGATGATATAGCTGGTGAAACTGGGCAGCAGGTGGCGGCGGATGATATGGCCCGCGCCCGCGCCCGACATCCTGGCCGCCAGCACGTAATCGGCGGTGCGTTCGGCCAGCACATGGGTGCGGATGCGCCGCGCCAGCGTGCCCCAGCCCAGAAGCCCCAGCACCAGCGAGATGAAGAAAAATCGTTGTTCCGCCGTCCATGTGTCGGGGATGAAGGCCGCGACCGCCATGAAAAGCGGGATCGTCGGCACGGTTTTCACCGTGTCCATCAGCGCCTGAAGCGCCGTGTCGATCCAGCCGCCGAAATAGCCCGCGACGCCCCCGATGACCAGCGCCAGCACGAAAGAGATCAGCACCCCCGCCGAGCCTACGGCCAGCGACACGCCGATGGCGTGCATCGTGCGGCTGAAGACGTCCTTGCCCTGCGCATCGGTGCCGAAGATGTGGATGAAACCGCTTTCCACCCCGAACAGGTGACGATCCATCGGGATCACGCCCAGCAGGCGGTAATCGTAACCGCGCGGCAGGAAGGTCAGGTAGGCCCGCTCCTCCGTCGGCCGCGTCACCCAGCGGAAATTCGTATCCGCGCCGCGGTAGCGTTCGACACCGTGGATGAAGGGCCGCCAGGTGCATCCCGCGTCATCGCAGAACTGCGGCATCTGCGGCGCGCCGTTCGTGTAGTCGGCGTTGCGGCCCGCGGCGGTCGGGTCGTAGGGCGACAGGAAGGGCGCGAAAATTCCGCACAGGATGAAGAACACGAGCACGTAGAGCGCGAAACGCGCGGTGCGGTTGGCCTTGAACCGCTGCCACACCAGTTGCCCCTGCGAGGCGGTGTAGTAATCCTCGCGCGATCGCTCCGCGCCACGGCGGGCGGGGCGGATCCGCTCGACCACGCTCATGCGAGGAACCCCTTGCGGATGCGCGGGTCGATCACGGCGAGGATGATGTCGGTCACGAAATTCAGCGCCACGATGGCCAGCGTCATCGCCAGGATGATCGCGCCGGCAAGCTGCTGGTCGTTCGAGCGTGCGAGCGCCTCGAGCAACAGCGCGCCGGCTTCCGTCAGGATCAGCACGGCGGCGACGATGGGCAGGTCGTTGAAGATGCGGTTCAGGTCGAAGCCCACCGAATTGACGACCGGCCCCAGCGCGTGCCGCGCCGGGTAGCGCAACAACAGCCGCCAGCCCGAAAGGCCGCGGGCGCGCGCGGCGGTGACGTAGAGCTTGCCCTGTTCGTCCGACATCAGCGCGCGCACGGTCTGGATCTGGATCGCCATGGCCGACCAGCCCAGGATCACGATGGGTAGCCAGGCATTCGACAGGAAGTCGAGGAACCGCGCCCACGACCACGGCGCATCGCGGAATTCCTCCGAGAAAAGGCCGGTCAGCGTGTCGCCGAACCAGATCGTCGAGGCCAGCATGATCGCCAGCGCCAGAAGAAAATTCGGCAGCGCGAGGCCGAGGTAGGACAGGATGCGCAAGGAACCGTCGAGCCAGCCGCCGCGCAGCGCCGCCGAGGCGATGCCCACGGGCACCGATACCAGATAGGTCAGAACCAGCGCGCCTCCCGCAAGCGCCAGCGAGATCAACAGCTTGTCGCCGATCAACTGGCCCACATCGACGCGCCAGAGGCAGCTTTCGCCCAGTTCGAACCGGAAGAAGACGCCCGAGATCCAGTCGAGCCAGCGCACCAGATAGGGCCGGTCCAGCCCCATGCGGATTTCCTCGGCCCGGATGTCGGCATCGGTCACCACGAAGCCCTGCGTCGCCTTGTAGGCGATGTAGCGTTCCGCGCAGTTGCCCGGCACCAGTTCCATCAGGGAAAACACGATCAGGCTGACCAGCAGCATGGTCGCCATGGCAGAGGCGAAGCGGATCGCGAGGAAACGGGCGAAGGCGACCATGGGCGTTCATCCCGGAATGGGGGTGGGCGGCCCCGGTGACGGGGCCGCCCCGGTGGTTACTCGGACAGGGTCACTCGTTCAGCCACCACTGCTGCGGACGATACGGGTACATGCGGTAGTACTCGTAGCTCCAGGTCTGGGGCGGCACGAAGTTCTCGACCGCGTTGGCGTGGTAGACCGGGTTCGGGGCCTGCACCGTGCCGATGAAGATGAAGGCGTCGAGGATCTGTTGCACGATCTGATGGCCCAGCTCGTTCGAGGTCTCGGTGCCCGGCTGGTGCTGCTGCCAGGCCGCGACCGTCTCGGCCAGTTCGGTGGTCCATGCCGGCGGCTCGATCCCTTCGGCGCCGTTCGTCTCGATCCAGCGCGCCCAGAGCATGCCGGTGCGCGCGTCGAAGAAGCCGCCGAAGGGCGGGATCAACTGCTCGGCCGAGCCCAGCACGATCGGGATCGGCTGGCCCTTGGTCCAGCTGATCACGTCAAGCTCGCCCGCGGCCTGCGCGGCGCGGTATTCGTCCGAGGTAACTTCGCGGATCGTGGTGGGGATACCCACGTCGGTCCAGTGCTGGGCCACCAGTTCGGCCACCGCCGTCGACAGGCCCTGGGTCGAGAACTGCATCGTCAGCGTGAAGGGTTCGCCGTTCAGCTCACGCACACCGTCGCCGTTGCTGTCCACCAGCCCCGCGCCGTCCAGCAGGCCGGCGGCGGTCTCGGGGTCGAACTCGGTGGCATAGGTCGCCTGTTCTTCGGTGGCGAAGGGCGGCACCGGGTCGAAGTGCATGTAGGCACGCGGCTCGCCCAGGTCGAAATAGGCGACCGAGTTGATTTCCGGGCGGTTGATCGCGTGGCTCATCGCCAGGCGGAAGTCACGGTTGAGGAACACCTCGCGGCGCGCCTCGTCGGTGGCGGTGACATTGAAGCCGAAGACCGGCATCCCGATCTGCGGGCGCAGGTCGACGGTGTAGCCGCCGGCCTCGGCACCATCCAGAAGCGTGGGCGCGTCGGGCAGGGTGACGGATTGCGCCTTGTAGTCGATCTCGCCATTGACCATGCGCAGCACGCGCACCTCGTTGTCCGAGACGTAACGCTCGTCCATCTCCGAGATGTAGGGCAACTGGTTGCCGGCCGTGTCGACCATGTGGAAGAACGGGTTGGCGACGTAGCGGCGGCCTTCGGTCGTATCCTCGACGGTGATGAAGGCCTCGAGCGTCGGAACCACGGCCGCGGGCAGGCTTTCGACGGTCGACGGGTCGCGCAGCAGCGGCGAGGGCACGTCCTTCCAGTCGGAGCCGCCGTAGTAATGGGCGATGGCGGCATAGCCGTTCTCGAAGCCCAGCGCCTGCGCGTTGGCATCGGCCTCTGCGTCGATCTCGGGGTGGAACCGGCCCAGGAAATGGCGCGGCTGGAAGGGCTGCGCGAAATCGGCGGCGAAGCTGGCCAGGAGGCCCGGTAGCGGGCTGGGCAGACGGAAGACGACGGTGGTGTCGTCCACGGCCTCGACCTCGAAGGGTTGGCCATCGGCCAGCCACAGCGCGCGCGGGCTTTCGATCACGTTCGTGTCCATGACCATGTTGTTGTACCAGAACGCGATGTCATGGGCGGTGAAGGGCGCGCCATCCGACCAGCGATGGCCTTCGCGCAGGCTGAAGGTCAGTTCGGTGAAATCGTCGTTCCAGGCGAAGTCGCGCGCGATGTTCGGCACGATGGTGACAAGGTCGTCGGCGAAGCGCACGAGGTTCACGTGGCGCAGCGACAGCATGTCCGAGGTGCCGGCCTCGGTCGCGTTCGACATGCCGTCGAGACGGCCGCCATACTGGCCGATGCCCGCGTAGGGCAGCACCACCAGCGGTTCGGCCGGCAGGCGCTCGGCCACCGGCGGCAGCGTCTCGGGGTTGCCCTGGATGCGCGCGTTCAGCGCCGCGATCTCGGGGTTTTCCCGGAAGGTCATCTCGCAACCGGCCGCTGCCTCGAAATCGGACAGGTCGTATTGCTGCGGATAGGCCCCGGGCGCGAGGCCCATCGTGTCGGCGACGGTCGCTTCGGGGCACGCCGCCCAGGCGGCACTGCCGAGGGCGATCAGGCTGACGGAAAGAAGGTATTTCATGTGTCCGGCTCGCTCTTTGCTCGGGCGCCGATTCGGAGTGCGCCTGCCCTCGCCTAGCCGCCTCCTGCAAAGGGAACATGTCTGTCTTTATCGTTAGGCACATTTCATAAACTCAAGTTATCCATTGCCTCATGTCGACGGTGCCCCCTCCCGACCTCAGGCCCGAGGATGAGACCACGTTGCGCCGCCTGCGGGTGTTTCTCGCGGTGGTCGATGCCGGCGGCGTGGGCGATGCCGCGCGCCTGCTGGGTGTCAGCCAGCCCGCCGTCTCGACCCAGATCAAGCGGCTCGAGGCGGAACTGGGCGTGTCGCTGTTCCGCCGCAGCGGCCGCCGGCTTGCCGTCAGCGAACAGGGCCGCGACATCGCCGCGGTGCTGCGCCGGGGCTTCGGAGAGATGGTGCTGACGCTCAACTCGGTGCGCGACATCGCGCGCTCGCGCAGCGCGCCCCTGCGGTTCGGCTTTTCCGCCCCGCAGATCGCGCTGGATGCGGCCGACGTGTTCCGCCGGGCCGATCCGCGCACGGCGCTGGAGCTTCGGGCCGCCAATTCGGCCGAGCTGTTCTCGGCGCTCGATGCCTATGATCTCGATATCATCATGATCGGCCTCCGCGGGCCGAAACCGCCCTATCACTGCCAGTTCTACCGCCGTCAGAGCATCTCGGTCATCGTGCCGAACGCGCACCCGCTCGCCGCTCGCAAATCACTGTCGTTGCGGGATCTCGCGACCGAGCCCATCGTCCTGCGCGAGCGCGGCAGCTTCACCCGCGCGCTTCTGATGGAGGCGTTCGACGCCGCCGGCCTGTGCCCCCGCGTCGCCTTCGAGGTCGCCACCCGCGAAGCGGTCGCGGAAGCGGTGCGGCGCGGCTTCGGCATAGGCCCGGTTCTGGATCGCGAGGCACCCCAGTCAAGCGACCTGCGGGCGATCGCGGTCGAGGGCGGTCGGATCGTGGGGGATGACTATCTCGTCTGTCACGCCAGCGCGCTGCTCTACGGGCCGGTGCGCCGCTTCTTCGCCGCCAACGGGCCGAACCAGCCGACCGACCCGCGCGCCAGCGACCGCCTCACCCTTTGAGCAATGAAGCTCCGAAAATCGGAGTGGCGCGCGTGACCATTGCCAGCGCCCCGGCCGGCCCCGGTGCCGGGCCGCGTCGAGATCGGACAAAGGGGCCGCTTTGCCGCGCGCACGGGCCCCAGGCCGCGACGACGCCCATCGCCGGGCCCGGCCGCGGCGGAACCCCGGTGGATCAGGGGCTGGCGCCTACCGGCTCGTCCGTCTCGCGTCTCCGGGGCATTGGCGACCGTATCGGGCGATCTGTCGCTGAAATGTGCGAGGCAGGGGAACCGCCGAGGTGCGTGCCAGGGCCGCCACGCCTGCCACGCTCAAGCGCGATCCGGGGACGGAACGCATCGGCCCCCTCGATCGCGCGACGCCGATCGACTACGACAAGATCCGCGCCAGGCGGGCGGCGGGTCCGTCGCGTCGCGGGGAAGGCCCGTCGCTTTGCCCTTTCCCCGCGGGCGATTCTGGTCTAATGCGGCGCCCGGCCGGGCATGCACCCTTGGAGGATGACCGGCGTCAACCACGAGGAGACAATCATGGCTGGTGAGATCCCGGATCTTCACGCCGAGGAACGGACGGGGACAGGCAAGGGGGCCGCCCGTCAAGCCCGTCGCACGGGCTACGTTCCCGGTATCGTCTACGGCGGCGGCGCCGACCCGCTGCCGATCAACCTTCCCTACAACGCGCTGGTCAAGCGGCTGAAGGCGGGGCGCTTCCTGTCGACGCTGTTCAACCTCAAGGTGCCCGGGCAGGAAGATGTTCGCGTCATCTGCCGCGGCGTGCAGCGCGACGTGGTGCGCGACCTGCCGACGCATGTCGACTTCATGCGCCTGCGGCGGACGAGCCGCATCAACCTGTTCATCCACGTCACGTTCGAGAACCACGACAAGGCGCCGGGCCTCAAGCGCGGCGGCACCCTGACGGTGGTGCGCCCCGAGGTCGAGCTCGAGGTGACGGCGGGCGACATCCCCGACCATATCACCGTCGATCTGTCCGGCCGCGACATCGGCGACGTGATCCACATCGGCGACGTCGCCCTGCCGGAAGGCGCCCGCCCGACGATCGACCGCAACTTCGTCATCGCCAACATCGCCGCGCCCTCGGGCCTGCGGTCGGCCGACGACGAGGACGAGGGCGAAGGCGAGACCGAAGCCGCCGAGGCCTGATCGTCCGACACCGCGCCCTGCGCGCCGCGCGCGGGCCGCAGGGCCCGCGCGTTCGCGTTTGCGCCGCGGCGGGCTTGGCGCGGCGTGCCGGCAAGGCTATCTCGGGGCGGAAGGGAGGGCCGCGATGCGCCTGTTCGTCGGGCTTGGCAATCCGGGTGCCGGATATGCCGGCCACCGCCACAACATCGGCTACATGGCGGTCGACCGGATCGCCGCCGACCACGGCTTCGGCCCGTGGCGGGGCAAGTTTCACGGCGAGCTGACCGAGGGCCGGCTGGGCCGCGAGAAGGTGCTGCTGCTCAAGCCCGCCACCTTCATGAACCGCTCGGGCACCGCGGTGGGTGCGGCGGCGCAGTTCTACAAGCTGGCGCCCGAGGACGTGGTGGTGTTCCACGACGAGCTTGACCTCGCCCCCGGCAAGCTGCGCTGGAAGGCCGGTGGCGGGCACGCCGGGCACAACGGCCTGCGCTCGATCCATGCCGCGATCGGGCCCGACTACGGGCGGGTGCGGATGGGTATCGGCCACCCCGGCCACAAGGACCGCGTCGCGGGCTATGTGCTGCACGATTTCGCCAAGGCCGATGCCGACTGGCTCGAGGCGGTGCTGGCGGGTGTGTCGGACGGCGCCGCGGCGCTGGCCGAGGGCGACACCGGGCGGTTCCAGAACGCCGTCGCGCTGCGCACCGCACCGCCGCGGCCGGGCAAGCCGCGGCCCGATGTCACCGCGCCAGCCGCCGCCCCCCCGGCGCCGGCCGCGGAGCCCCCGGCCGCGGAAGCGCGCAGCGTCCTGCAGCGCCTCGCCGACCGCTTCCGCTGAGGCCCTCACGCGGTGGTGAGTGGAAAGCCCTTGCCGCGCGCGCCGGCTGGGGTCAGGGTTGCATCGCACCCGATCATGCAGCGAGGTTCCCATGGCCGACACCCCCATCATCGCGCAGAAGGCGCCGTTCGCGGTCGAGGTCGAGGCCGGCAAGACCTATTTCTGGTGCGCCTGCGGCCGTTCGGCCCGGCAGCCGTTCTGCGACGGCAGCCACAAGACCACCACGCTCACCCCGATGAAATGGGAGGCGCCCGAAACCGGGCAGGTGTTCCTGTGCGGCTGCAAGCAGACCGGCGCCTCGCCGATGTGCGACGGCAGCCACAAGGCGCTGTAGCCGGCGCGCCGGCTCAGCGCCGGTAGGGGTTCGCCGGGGCGCGATCCTCGGACAGGCTGTCCTGGCCCTGCGCCACGATCGCCTCGATCGCGTCGGCAAGATGGACCTCGGCGATGTGATGGTCGCCCCGCGCCACGCGCAGGCGGTGCGCGGCCATCAGCACGGCGGCGTGGCTGCTGCCGGCAGGCGGCTCGAACCTGTAGGTCGCAAGCTCGATCAGCAGGCCGAGCGGATCGCGGAAATAGATCGAGTCCATGAAGCCGCGGTCCTTCACCCCGGAATGGCGGATGCCGCGCGCGTCCAGCCGCACCACCGCCTGCGCGAAGGTCGCGCGGCTGAGGTTGAAGGCGAGGTGATGCACCGCGCCGGTCCCCTGCGGCTGCGGCCGCGCGGGCCCGTCGGGGGCGCGGCCCTCGTCGGTGAACACGGTGATCAGCCGCCCGTCGCCGGGATCGAAATAGAGGTGGCTTTCGCCCGGGTTGTCGAGGTTGGGCTGTTCGAACACGAACGGCATGCCCAGCACCCCCTCCCAGAAGCCGATCGAGGTGGCGCGGTCGGCGCCGGTGAGGGTGATGTGGTGGACACCCTGGGTCTGGAGTTTGTGCATGGTTCCGGCCCTCCCCTGAGCCGAGGTTAGAGCATGTCGCGCAAAAGTGGGAACCGGTTTTGCGCTTCTCGGACATGCGAAATCAAAAGGTTGGAGTGGGTCGCGTGAATGCGAATGAACGCGATGCGCTCCAGGCAATGGTCCGGCGGCTGTCGATCCCGCGCGCAGCGCAGGCGGCGTGCGCGGGCGCAGGGTGGATACGCAAGAATGCGCGGGGGGCGCTGACCGTCCGCCCGAAGGGCGGCCACGAAAAAAGAGCGGGGGGCTCTGGCCGTCCGCCCGAAGGGCGGCCACGAAAAAAGAGCGGGGGGCTCTGGCCGTCCGCCGCACCCCCCGGAGTATTTGGGGAACGATGAAAGGGGAAGGCGCCGCTCAGAGGCGCGCGGCGAGGCGGGTTCCCTGGTCGATGGCGCGCTTGGCGTCCAGTTCGGCCGCGACGTCGGCGCCACCGATGACATGCACTGCCTGCCCCGCGGCGGCCAGCGTGTCGGCCAGCGCGCGCTCGGGCTCCTGCCCGGCGCAGAGCACCACGTTGTCGACGGCGAGGGTTTCGGGCTCCCCGTCGCGGGTGATGTGCAGCCCCTCTGCGTCGATGTGGCGATAGGCGATGCCGCCCTCCATCCGCACCCCCTTCGCGGCCAGCGTGGCGCGGTGGATCCAGCCGGTGGTCTTGCCCAGCCGGCGCCCGGGCCGGCCGGGCGAGCGTTGCAGCAGCCACACCGCGCGCGCCGGGGCCTTTGGGCGGGGGCCCTCGGGGGCGAGGCCGCCGCGCGCCTCGGCCGGGTCGGCCACGCCCCATTCGCGGCGCCAGAGCGCGGGCGTCTCGGTCGGGCCTGGCCCTTCGTGGACGAGGAATTCGGCGACGTCGAAGCCGATCCCGCCGGCGCCCACGATCGCCACCCGCGGCCCCACCGGCGCGCCGGCCAACACCTGCGCATAGCCCAGCACGTTGGCGCCGTCCTGCCCCGGGATGGCGGGATCGCGCGGGCGCACACCGGTGGCCACGATCACCTCGTCGAAGCCCGCAAGGTCGGCCGGCGTCGCGGCGCGACCAAGCCGGGTTTCGACACGCAGACGCGCGACCTCGGCCGCGAACCACGCGACAAGGCCGTGAAACTCTTCCTTGCCGGGGATGCGGCGGGCGAGGTTCAACTGCCCGCCGATCGTGTCGGCGCGGTCGAACAGCACCACGCCGTGCCCGCGCGCCGCCGCGGTCAGCGCCGCCGACAGGCCCGCCGGCCCCGCCCCCACCACCGCGATGCGCTTGCGCTCCGCGGCCGGGGCGATCACCAGCTCGATCTCGTGACAGGCGCGCGGGTTGACGAGGCACGAGGTCAGCCGCCCCGAGAAGGTATGGTCAAGACAGGCCTGGTTGCAGGCGATGCAGGGCGCGATCTCGGCCGCGCGGCCGGCGCGCGCCTTGGCGACGAACTCGGGATCGGCGAGGAACGGGCGCGCCATCGAGACCATGTCGGCGCAGCCCTCGGCCAGCACCGCCTCGGCCACCTCGGGAGTATTGATGCGGTTCGAGGCGACGACCGGCACCCCGACCTTGCCCATCAGCGCCTTCGTCACCCACGCGAACGCCGCGCGCGGCACCGAGGTGGCGATGGTCGGCACCCGCGCCTCGTGCCAGCCGATGCCGGTGTTGAGGATCGAGGCGCCGGCCGCCTCGACCGCGCGGGCCAGTTGCACCACCTCGGCATGGGTCGAGCCGTCGGGGATCAGGTCGATCATCGACAGCCGGTAGATCACGATGAAGTCGGGGCCCACCGCGGCGCGCACCCGGGCCACGACCTCGACCGGCAGGCGCATCCGGTTCTCGTAGGCCCCGCCCCAGCGGTCGGTGCGATGGTTGGTGTGACGCACCAGGAACTGGTTGAGGAAATAACCCTCCGAGCCCATCACCTCGACCCCGTCATAGCCGGCCTCGCGGGCGCGGGCGGCGGCGGTGACAATGTCGGATATCTGCTTCTCGATCCCGGCATCGTCCAGTTCGCGTGGCACGAAGGGCGAGATCGGCGACCTGATCGCCGAGGGCGCCACGCAATCCTTGCCGTAGGCGTAGCGGCCGGCGTGCAGGATCTGCATCGCGATCCGCCCGCCGGCCTCGTGCACCGCCGCCGTGACGCGGGCGTGGCTGGCGATGTCGGCGGCGGTGAAAAGGCCGGCCGCGCCGGGAAACACCCCGCCCTCGCGGTTCGGGGCCATGCCGCCGGTCACGATCAGGCCCGCGCCGCCCCGCGCCCGTGCGGCGTAGAACTCGGCCACCCGCGCCCAGTCGCCGGTTTCCTCAAGCCCGGTGTGCATCGAGCCCATGATCACCCGGTTGGGCAGCGTGACATGGCCAAGCGCGAGCGGGGCCAGCAGGTGGGGATAAGCGTTCATGGGGCGGTTCCTCCGCAGCCTTGATGGCCGATGGCCGGCACGCTGTCACCCCCGACGCGGCGTCAGGCCGCGGCGCCCGGCGCGGCGGGCTCTGGCGCGGGCGCGGGCGGTGGCCTATACCGGAGCTCTGGCCCTTCCTGCCGCGGGAACCCTTGCGATGCCCACATGGTCCGCCCTGACAACGCTTTCCGGCCCCGACCGCGCGCACGCGCTGGCCGAGGCGATCGAGGGAATGACACCCGAACCCGCCGGCGTCGGCTGCTTCGAGATCGAGGACGGATCGGGCCTGTGGGAGGTCGGCGCCTATTTCACCGATCCGCCCGAGGCGTCGGCGCTGGCGCTGCTGGAACTGGCGTTCGGGGCGCGGCCGTTCACCGTTTCGGAACTGCCCGAGATCGACTGGGTGGCCAAGGTTCGCCGCGACCTGTCACCGATCGAGGCGGGGCGGTTCTTCCTTTACGGCAGCCACGACGCGGGCAAGGTGCCCGAGGGGCGCATTGCGCTTCTGATCGAGGCGGCGATGGCCTTCGGCACCGGCCACCACGGCACCACGCAGGGCTGCCTGCTGGCGCTCGACCGGCTGGCGGAGCGCGGCATCGAGGCGCAGAACGTCGCCGACATCGGCTGCGGCACGGCGGTGCTGGCGATGGCGGCGGCGAAGTTGTGGGGGCGCGCGGTGCTGGCCTCGGACATCGACGCGGTGGCCGTCGAGGTCGCGGCCGCCAACGCCGCGGCGAACGGGCTGGGAGGGCTGGTGCGCTGCGTCGAGGCGGCGGGATTCGATCATCCCGCGCTGCAAGCGGCGGCGCCGTTCGACCTGGTGTTCGCCAACATCCTGATGGGCCCGCTGATCGCGCTTGCCCCGGCGATGGGCAGCCACGTCGCCCCGGGCGGACGGGCGATCCTGTCGGGGCTGCTGAACGATCAGGCCGGCGCGGTGCTGGCGGCCTGCGCCGGCGCCGGGCTGGTGGCCGAGGATCGCATCGTGCTGGGCGAGTGGACGACGCTGACGCTGGTGCACGCGGGCTGAGGTGCGACACCGGCGCAGGCCCGCGCCATAGAATCGCCACATTCGCGCCCTATCGTTGCCCCCGGTGGGGGCCGTCACGCTGGAGTTCTGGAATGGCGGACCCGAATCGCGAAGATTTCTACCGCAGAGTTGACGGCTTGCGACGCGCGGCGCGCGCCGGCGAGGGATTCGAGGCGGCAGGCGCGCTCGGCCGGTCGTTCTACGGCCGCGAGCGGCGCCGCCTCCGGCTGCCGGTGACGCGGTTCCTGGCCCTGATCCTGATCATGGTGGGTGTGCTGACCGGCCTCAAGGCGGTGATGCACGCAAGCCTCGGCCCCGCGACCTACGCCGAAAGGCTGGCCGTGCTTCAGGTCGGCACGCCGGTCGAACGGTTCGGGGCGGCTGTCTTCACCCCCGATCCGGTGACAACCACGCTGTCGTCCGCGCTTTCCCGGGTGCTGCCGCGCGACTGAGCCGCGCGGCTCAGCGCAGAAGCCCTTGCGCGGCGCGCCCGACGTCGGCGCGGGTCAGCCCGATATCGTCAAGCTCGCGGTCCGACAGCCGGCCAAGCGCCTTCATCGTGCGGCGGGCGTCGTACCAGGCGCCCAGCCGTTCGCCCAGCGCGGAAAAGCCGCGGACAAAGCCGTAGACGGCCACGGCGCCGAACGGCACCGGGCGTGAGATGGTCTCGAAATTCATGGTCGTGGTCCTGGACATCGGGCAATGGCCCGAAAGCTGACGTTGGGGCATCGCCGCCCGGCGAACTGGACCGGGGGCGATCATTGCGGCGCACATACGCAGTTCGCCCCGTCGCGACAAGCGGCATCCGCGCAACCCGGCAATGCGATGGCTGCATGGCTGCCGGCGCGCCCGCTTCGGCGCGGGCTTGGCAGATGTTCGCGTTTCGTGCTAGACAATCGGGGCCTGCCCGGGGCGGCGTGGCGGAAGGGGCGCTGCCCCTCTTGGCCTTCGGCCAATTCACCCCGGAGTATTTGGGCCAAGGTGAATGGGCATGCCGGCGCAGAGGGCCGGCGCCGGGCAGTGGGGGCGGCGGGCGACATGCGGGTGATCGGGATCGATCCGGGGTTGCGCAACCTCGGCTGGGGCGTGATCGAGGCAGACGGCGCGCGGCTCCGCCACGTCGCCAACGGCATCTGCCATTCCGACGGCCCCGAGCTTGCGTTGCGCCTGCTGTCGCTGCACCTGCAATTGTCCGAGGTGCTGGCCCGCCACGCCCCCGAGACCGCGGCGGTCGAGCAGACCTTCGTCAACAAGGACGCGGTGGCGACGCTGAAGCTGGGCCAGGCCCGCGGGATCGCGCTGCTGGTGCCGGCGCAGGCGGGCCTTTCGGTGGGCGAATACGCGCCCAACGCGGTCAAGAAGGCGGTGGTGGGCGTGGGCCACGCCGCCAAGGTGCAGGTCGACCACATGGTGCGGCTGCACCTGCCCGGCGTGGTCATCGCCGGGCCCGACGCGGCCGATGCGCTGGCGGTGGCGATCTGCCACGCCCATCACGTGCAATCGGCCGGCCGGCTTCAGGCCGCCATCGCCCGCGGCGTGAGGGCGCGGGCATGATCGGCAAGCTCACCGGGATCGTCGATCAGCTCGGCTCCGACCACGTGGTGCTGGATGTCGGCGGCGTCGGCTATGTGGTGCATGTGTCCGAGCGCACCTTGGCCGCGCTGCCCGGCCCCGGCGGCGCGGCGGCGCTGCACACCGAATTGCTGGTGCGCGAAGACCTGCTGCAATTGTTCGGCTTCCTGACGGCGCACGAGCGGGAATGGCACCGGCTTCTGACCTCGGTGCAGGGGGTCGGCGCGCGGGTGGCGCTGACGATCCTCGGCACGCTCGGCCCCGACGGCGTGGGCCGAGCGATCGCGCTGGGCGATGCCGCCTCGGTGCGGGCGGCGCCGGGGGTGGGCCCGAAGCTGGCGCAGCGGGTGGTGATGGAACTGCGCGGCAAGGCGCCGGCGCTGATGGCGCAGGCACCCGCGGGGGGCGGCGCGGCCCCTGCCCCGCAGCCCGCCGCCGCCCGCCGCGGCCGTGGCGGCCCGGTGCCCGACGCGACGCCCGAGGCCGCCCCGAGTGCCGAGGCGCTCTCGGCGCTCGCCAACCTCGGCTACGCCCCGTCCGAGGCCGCCGCCGCCGTGGCCGAGGCCGCCGGCGCCGATCCCGAGGCCGGAACGCCCGCGCTGATCCGCGCAGCACTGCGCCGGCTGGCGCCGGGCGGCTGAGGCGGGCTTCGATCAGGAGGACAGGATGCATCCCAACCCCGCCTTCCGGCAGGCCCCGCGCGAGGCCAGCCTCACGCTTGCCCGCGCCCGCGGCTTCGGCGTCCTGACGCTCGCCGGCCCCGACGCCTATGTCTCGCCCGGCTGGTACGGCCCGGCCTCCGAGGTGCCCGACCAGGTGCCGACGTGGAACTATGTCGCCGTCCACCTGCGCGGCGTGCTGCACCCGCTGCCCGAGGCGACGCTGGAGGGCCACCTTGCCGCCTTATCGGCCGAGCACGAAGGGCGCCTGGCCCCCAAGGCGCCGTGGACCTCGGCCAAGATGTCGGACGGCGCGCTGGCGCGGATGACGCGCGCCATTGTGCCCTTCTGGCTGGAGGTGGCGTCGGTCGCGGGCACCTGGAAGCTGTCGCAGAACAAGCCCGCCGCGGTGCGCGCCCGCACCGCCCGCGCCCTCGCCGCCGGCGACGCCGCCGCCGCGGCGCTGGCGCGGCTGATGGAGGCCCCCGAATGACCGGCGCCACCTTGCCGTGCACGCCGTTTCACCGGACACTCGCGCCATGATCGACGCCCCCCTTTCGCTCTCGCCCGACCGCCAGCCCGATGATTCCGACCGCGCCCTGCGGCCGCAATTGCTGGCCGACTTCATCGGCCAGGCCGAGGCCCGCGCCAACCTGAGCGTGTTCATCGAAAGCGCGAAGATGCGCGGCGAGGCGATGGACCACACGCTTTTCCACGGCCCCCCCGGCCTTGGCAAGACGACGCTGGCGCAGATCGTGGCGCGCGAACTGGGCGTCGGCTTCCGCATGACCTCGGGGCCGGTGCTGGCGCGCGCGGGCGATCTGGCCGCGATCCTCACCAACCTCGAGGCGCGCGACGTGCTGTTCATCGACGAGATCCACCGCCTCAACCCGGCGGTGGAAGAGGTGCTCTATCCCGCGCTCGAGGATTTCGCGCTCGACCTGGTGATCGGCGAGGGGCCGGCCGCGCGCACCGTGCGGATCGACCTGCAACCCTTCACCCTCGTCGGCGCCACCACAAGGCTGGGCCTGCTGACGACGCCCCTGCGCGACCGCTTCGGCATTCCCACGCGGCTGAACTTCTACACCGTGCCCGAACTGCACGAGATCGTCACCCGCGGCGCCCACCTGATGGGCATCGCGGCCGAGCCCGACGGCTGCCACGAGATCGCGCGCCGCGCCCGCGGCACCCCGCGCATCGCCGGGCGGCTGCTGCGCCGGGTGGTCGATTTCGCGCTGGTCGAGGGCGACGGGCGGCTGACCCGCGCGATCGCCGATTCGTCGCTGACGCGGCTGGGCGTCGACGACCTCGGCCTTGACGGTGGCGACCGGCGCTACCTGACCCTGATCGCCGAGAACTACGGCGGCGGCCCGGTGGGGATCGAGACGATCTCGGCCGCGCTGTCGGAGGCCCGCGATGCGATCGAGGAGGTGATCGAGCCGTTCCTGCTGCAACAGGGCCTGATCCAGCGCACCCCGCGCGGGCGGATGCTGGCGGCGAAGGCGTGGAAACACCTCGGGCTGGCGGCCCCGCGCGCGCCCGGGCAGGACGACCTTTTCGAATGAGCGCGCCGGGGGAAACCCTGGAAGCCTGGCACCCCCGCCCGGCCGAACGCCGGCTGGCGACCGAGATGGGGTCGGGGGNGGTGGTGATGATCGGCCAGGACGTGCCGCCCGACCCGCCGCCGCCCGAACGGGTGATCCGCGGTCCGCTCAACCTTGATATACCCTTTCCTGAAGATCCACGGAACCCGGATAGCCCTGTCTTGAAACCGAGTCAGAAGACACAACCGTCGTAACCCAACAAGTGTGCTGTCAGACTGAGGCCGGCTGCCGATCGTGGCGCTCGAGATGCAGGGCTTCTGGATCCCCGATGACACAAAGCCGCCCGGGGCACGGGCGCGGCTCTGGCTGTGGCTGCACATCGCCGCCGGCTGGGGCCTCAGCCTGCTGGCGGTGGCGGGGTTTTCCGGGCTGATCCGGATCGACAGCACCACCTGACACACCGCCCGCCGCGGCGTTTCCCCGCGCCGCACACTCTGCCCGCCTTCCCCGAATTGTCGCCCGGCTTCCGCAATCTCGCCCGAATTGCCCCCGATACCTGAGGCAAGCCGAAATCGCCCGCCCGCCTCGGTGGCGGGGTGTCGAAGTGGAAGGTGGAAGATGGATCGTCTGACCGAGATGGAAGCCTTTGCCATGGTCGTGGACCAGGGCGGGTTCACCGACGCGGCCCGCAAGATGGGCATCTCCAAGTCGGCGGTCTCGAAACATGTCTCCGCCCTCGAGGCGCGGCTGGGCGCGCGGCTGCTGAACCGCACCACGCGGCGCGTCAGCCCGACCGAGATCGGGCTGGTCTACTACGACCGCGCGCGCCGGGTGCTCAACGACGCGGGCGAGGCCGATGCGCTGGTAACTTCGATGCAGGCCGAGCCTTCGGGGCTGCTGCGCATCTCGGTCGCGACCGATTTCGGCGTCACGCTGCTGTCGCCGGTCCTGGGCGATTTCCTGCACCGCCACCCCGAGATCACCGTCAACATGGTGCTCAACAACCGCTATGTGGAGCTGATCTCGGAAGGCTTCGACATGGCGATCCGGATGGGCGAGCTGGAGGACAGCACGCTGCGGGTGCGCAAGCTGACCGAAACCGCCAAGCGCATGGTCGCCGCCCCCGAGTATTTCCGCCGCTTCGGCCGGCCGCAGAAGATCGACGACCTGAACGAGCACAAGCTGCTGCATTACTCCAACCAGGCTTCGGCCAATGTCTGGAAGATCACCGCCCCCTCGGGCGAGCGGCGGCAGGTGCGCAGCGCCGGTTGGCTGACGGTGAACGACGGCCAGTCGCTGCTGAACGCCGCCGTGTCGGGGCTGGGCATCGCCTACCTGCCGAGCTTCCTCTATTCCGAGGCGCTGGCCGCCGGCCTCGTGGAAGAGGCGATCCCGGGGCTGCCGCTCGAGGTGCAGTCGATCTACGCGGTGTATCCGCCGGGGCGCTTCGTGCAGCCCAAGGTGCGCGCCTTCATCGACTTCCTGGCGGAAAGTTTCACCGGCCGCGGCCCCGAAACCTGGTAGCCGCCGCCCTCACTCGATCGCCGACAGCACCGCCTCGACCCGCCGGTTGAGGCGGCGGCCGTCGTCGTCGAGGTTGGAGGCGCGCGGCGCGAGGTAGCCCACGCCTTCGGCCGTGACCTGCGCGGCGGGGATCGCGTAATCCTCGATCAGCACCGCGCGCACCGCCTCGGCCCGGCGGCGCGACAGCGCGATGTTGCCGGCCAACCCGCCCTCGGCATCGGAATGGCCCACCAGCGTCACCCGCCGGTCGGGGTGGGCGCGCAGATACCCCGCCAGCCGGTCGAGCGAGGCGAACGGCCCGGGCCCGAGCGCCACCGCCCCGGTCGCGAACACCAGATCGTCCAGCGCCAGCGCGCCGCCGGTTTCCAGCGCGGCGGCGATGTCGTCACCCTCGCCGGTCGGGGCCGGTGCGGCCACGCCCTGCGGCGCCGTGCGCGACGACAGCACCACGGCCGGTTCGCGCGGCGTCTCGCCCCTCGGCGTGACCTGGGTGACCTGGACAAAGCCGGTATCGGCCGCGCGGCTGACCAGCAGCGCCAGGTAGTCGGCCCCCGCCCCCTCGCCCCGGCGGGCCGACAGGAAGCGGAAATCGGCAAGGTCGACATGCATCTCGGGCTCGGGCAGCACGTCGAGGGCATAGCGGAAGTCGAACCCGCCGCAGCCCCGGGCGCGGCATTCGAACAGGATGTCGTAACCCTCGGCCTCGACCTGCTTGCGCAGCGCGATCATCAGGTCGAGCGAGGCGACATCGTCCGCCGGCACCTGCCACGCGGTCTGGCTGAGCGCACCCTCGACCTCGAGCGCGGCCACCTCGCCCGCCCGCCACGGCCCGATCGGCAGCGCCAGATCGGCAAGCGCCGCGGCCCGGGCGCCGGTCGCGCGGGCGTTATCGGGCAGCGCCAGGGGCGCCACCGTCTGCGCCACCGCCGGCCCGCCCAGAACGGCCGCCAGCGCGGCGATGCGCGCCGCCGCCCTCATCGCGCCTGTCCGTGGTATTCCGGGTTCGGCTGCATCGCCGTGGCCGAGGCCACCCGGTTGGTCATGTTGAAGAACGCCGCGACCGAGGCGATGTCCCAGATGTCGCGCTCGGTGAAACCGGCGTCGCGCAGGGCGGCGCGGTCGTCCTCGACGATCTCGGCGCTGGCGCGGGTGAGTTTCTCGGCGAAGGCCAGCATCGCGCGCTGGCGGGCATCGAGCGGCGCCGCGCGCCAGTTCATCACCAGCGCCTCGCCCAGCGCCGGGTTGCCCGACAGCGCCCGCACCGCCGCCCCGTGCGCCACCTGGCAATACCAGCAGCGGTTGAGCGACGAGACCACGACGGCGATCATCTCGCGTTCAAGCTTGGACAGCCCGGAGGGCGCCAGCATCAGGTCGTTGTAGAGCCCGGTGAAGGTGTTGAGCTTGGCGATATCGAAGGCATAGGCGCGCAGCACGTTCGGCACGAGGCCGAGCTTTTCCTGGCACAGGTCGAAATAGGCACGGGTTTCGTCCGGCAGTGGCGCCACTGCCGGAAGGTCAAGCGCGGTCGGCAGACCGTCGCTGTTCTTGTCCGCGGCGTCTTTCACGCCACCGCCTTTCATGCCTGTTGCTGCGCTGCCCGTGCTTCAGGGCCTTGGTGCCCGATAGTGATAGTTTCCCACATTTTGCATGCCGAGTGAAGCATAGAGGGCGCGGGCCGGGCCGTTTGCCGCAGCCACCATGGCGCTGACCACCGTTGCGCCATTATCCTGCGCCCATCGGCCCGCAACCCGCAACATGTTGACGGCGGATCCTTGCCGACGGTAGTGCGGCAGCACCTCGAGCGCGTGCAGCATCGCCACCGGGCCGTCCAGCGCAACGAAGGCGGCGCCCGCCACCCGGTCGGCGCTGCGCGCGAGAATCGAGGTATGCGGCCCCGGCACGCGGTCCATCACGGCGCGCCGCGCGGGGCCGATCCCGGCGGCGTCCCACACCTCTTCCATCACCCGCAGCGGCGGCCAGATCCAGAACGCCGACACCGGCGGCGGCACGCTGCCCGCCCAGGCCGCCACCGGCGCACCATAGCCCACCACCGGATCGACCAGCCGATGGCCCCGCGCCGCCAGCGCGGCGTCGAGCGCGGCGTCGGCGGGATGGCTGTCGGGGCGCAGCATGAACAGCGGCGCCTGCCCCAGCGCCGCCATCGCCGCCTCGGCCGCGTCGATGTCCGCCGGCGCGAAATCGGCCGCCTCCAGGGTTGCCGCCGATACCCGCTTGCCGCCGCCCCGCCCCTCGCGCAGCACGAACGGCCCGCAGCGGTGGCGCGCCGCCGGCGGCCAGGTGGCATCAAGCGCGGCCAGCAGCGCCGCGGCGGTCGGAAGCGGCCCGCCCGGGCCCGTCCCGGTCATCCCCGCGCCCCCGGAAACAGCGCGTGCAGCCGCACCATCGCGGCGTCGATGCGCGCCGGATCGGTGCCGCGCACCACCAGGTTCGCCCCGAACACGCCGTTGCGCACGAACGGGTAGGAGCCGAACGAAAGATCGGCGAATTCCTCGGCCAGTGCCGCCAGCGGCCCCGCGATCTCGCCCTCGCCGCGGTCCACCCGCAGGCTCTGGCTCAGAAGCGGCGCGCCGCCGGTGATCTTCGGCAGCACCGAGGCCAGCATTGCCTGGAAGATGTTGGGCACCCCGGCCAGCACATGGACGTTGCGCAGCGAAAAGCCGGGCGCGGCGGTGATCGGGTTCTCGATCAGCGCGGCCCCCTCGGGGATGCGCGCCATCCGCAAACGCGCCTCGTTCATCTCGGTGCCGGTGCGGGCGTAATGGGCCTCAAGGATCGCGCGGGCATCGTCGCGCACTCCGATCGGCGTCCGGAACGCCGCCGCCACCGCCTCGGCGGTGATGTCGTCATGGGTCGGCCCGATGCCGCCCGAGGTGAAGACGTGGTCGTAGCTGCCGGCCAGCGCCTGCACCGCGGCGATGATCGCCCCGCGCTCGTCGGCCACGATGCGCGCCTCGCGCAGGTCGATGCCGTGGCGCACCAGCGCGGCGGCCAGGTAGGGCATGTTGGCGTCGCGGGTGCGCCCCGACAGGATCTCGTCGCCGATCACAAGCATCGCCGCCGTCGGGTTCGCCATCGCCCACCTCCTTGCGCCTGACCCCGTCCGCGGTATAGGCCGACCGCCATGCAGTTTCAAACCCCCCTCGTCGCCGCAAGGCTGCGTCGGCGCTACAAGCGGTTTCTGGCCGACATGGTGCTTGAGGACAGCGGCCGCGAGGTGACCGCGCATTGCCCCAACCCCGGCGCGATGCTGGGGCTGGCCGAGCCGGGGATGCGCTGCTGGCTGGAGCCGGCCGCGCCGGGGCGCAAGCTGCCCTTCGCGTGGCGGCTGGTGGAACTTCCGGGCGGGCACATGGCCGGGATCGACACCATGGTGCCCAACCGGGTGGTGGCCGAGGCCCTGCGCGCGGGCCGCATCGCGGGGCTGGCGGGCCATGTCCGGCCCGAGGTGCGCTACGGCGAACGTTCGCGGGTGGATTTCCTGCTGACCGGGGCGGACGGCGCCCGCACCTGGATCGAGGTCAAGAACGTCCACCTGCGCCGCGCCGGCGACTGGGCCGAATTCCCCGATTGCGTGACCGCCCGCGGCGCCCGCCACCTCGCCGAGCTTGCCGGCAGGGTCGCGGCGGGCGATTGCGCGCTGATGCTCTACCTCGTGCAGCGCAGCGATTGCGCGCGCCTGCGCCTCGCGTCCGACCTCGACCCCGCCTATGCGGCGGCCTTCGACGCCGCCCGCGCCGCCGGGGTCGCCGCGCGCGCCTTCGCGGCGCGCCTCGACACCGCCGGCGTCACGCTTGGCCCCGAGATCGCGGTCGATCCCGGCCCGCAGTCCGCACCCTCTGGCACCGGAGCCGGAATTTGATTATCCAGAGTCGGCAACGAAAGGACACGCCCGTGGACGAACCCCGCGGCCGCATCACCCGCGACGGTATCCGCCTTTACGAGCCGGAGGATTTCGCCGGCATGCACAAGGCCGGCCACCTCGCCGCAACCATCCTCGACGCCGTCGGCCCGATGGTGGAACCCGGCACCACCACCGGCGCGCTCGACGCCGCGATCACCGAAATGGTGAACGACGCCGGCGCCACCTCGGCCACCATCGGCTATCGCGGCTACCGCCACGCCTCGTGCATCTCGGTCAACCACGTCGTCTGCCACGGCATCCCCGGCAGCCCGATCCCGGCCTGCAAGCACGAAAAGGCGCCGCGCGGCGACGACCGGCTGCAGGGCGGCGACATCCTCAACATCGACGTGACGGTGATCCTCGACGGCTGGTATGGCGACACCTCGCGGATGTATGTCGCAGGCCGGCCCAAGCCCTTCGCGCAACGCCTGATCGACGTCACCCACGAGGCGCTGATGCGCGGCATCGCGGCGGTCCGGCCGGGCAACACCTTCGGCGACATCGGCCACGCCATCCAGTCGTTCGTCGAGGCCGAGCGGATGTCGGTGGTGCGCGATTTCTGCGGCCACGGCCTCGGCCGGGTGTTCCACGCGCCGCCCAACGTGCTGCACTACGGCCGCCCCGGCACCGGCCCGGTGCTGGAAGAGGGGATGTTCTTCACCATCGAGCCGATGGTCAACCTCGGCCGCCCCGAAACCAGGGTGCTCGCCGACGACTGGACCGCGATCACCCGCGACCGCACGCTGTCGGCCCAGTTCGAGCATTCGGTGGGCGTCACCGCCGAGGGCTGCGAGATCTTCNCCCTCTCGCCCGCAGGCCGCTTCCACCCGACCCGCGCCTGACCCTTCATCGTTCCCCAAATACTCCCGCCGGAGGCGCCGCGGGCAAGGGGGGCTCGATACCCCCCGCGCCCGCCCCCCGCGCCGGCTCAGTTCAGGATGCCGGCGTGGCGCATCGCCGCGTCGATCTGCGCGCGGGTGCCCTCGGTCACCGGCACCAGCGGCAGGCGCACCTCGTCCGAACAGCGGCCCAGCCGCGACAGGCCGTATTTCGCCCCCGCCAGCCCCGGCTCGAGGAAGATCGCCACGTGCAGCGGCATCAGCCGGTCCTGATATTCAAGCGCGGTGGCGTAATCGCCCGCAAGCGTCGCCGCCTGGAACTCGGCGCACAGCCGTGGCGCGACATTGGCGGTGACCGAGATGCAGCCGACGCCGCCGTGGGCGTTGAAGCCCAGCGCGGTCGCGTCCTCGCCCGAAAGCTGGATGAAATCCGGCCCGCAGGTGGCGCGCTGCATCGACACGCGCTCGAGCCGGCCGGTGGCGTCCTTGACGCCCACGATGCGCGGCAGCGTCGCCAGTTCGCCCATCGTCTCGGGGCTCATGTCGACGACCGAGCGGCCGGGGATATTGTAGATCACGATCGGCAGGCCGCAGGCGTCGTGCAGCGCCCGGAAATGGGCGATCAGGCCGGCCTGGGTCGGCTTGTTGTAATAGGGCGTGACCACCAGCGCGGCCGACGCCCCCACCCGCTCGGCATGACGGATCAGGCGCACCCCCTCGTGGGTCGAATTCGAGCCGGCGCCGGCGATCACCGGCACCCGGCCGGCGGCGAAGCGCACCACCGCCTCGACCACCTGCTCGTGCTCCCGATGGCTCAGCGTCGGGCTTTCGCCGGTGGTGCCCACCGGCACGAGGCCGGACGACCCCTCCTCGATCTGCCATTCGACCAGCGCCTCGAGCGCGGCGAAATCGACCTCCCCGTCGCGGAACGGGGTGACGAGGGCAGGGATCGACCCTGAGAACATGGCAGGCTCCGTCGCACGGGGGCAGGCGCGACTCGTGCCCCGCCCAGCGGCGGCACCCTAGCCCCGGCCCGCGGGCTTGCCAAGCCGGCGCCCGGCCGCGATCCGGCGCACGCGCTACCGCAGCCACACCTCGACGCGGCGGTTCACCAGCCGGCCCAGCGCGGTGTCGTCGCAGGCCAGCGGCATCGCCTCGCCGAAACTTTCGGCCACGATCCGCGGCAGCGCATCGGAGGGCAGGCGCACCGCGGCGCGCAGCGCTGCCGCCACCGCCTCGGCCCGGCGCAGCGCCAGCGCGCGGTTGGGCCCGGCCGGGCCGGTGCCGTCGGAAAAGCCCACCAGGATCACCTCGCGCCCGGCATAGGTGCCGGCCTCGAGCGCGCGGGCAAGATCGTCGAGATTGCCGCGCGACTGCGCCCCCAGCGTGGCCGACCCGTCGTCGAAGCGGAAGGTGATCGACAGCCGCCGCGTCGCCGCCATCAGCGCCGCCATCCGCTGCAACTCGGCCAGCCCCTCGGCGCCCTCGGCCACCGCCACCGCGTTGGCCAGGCGCGCGCCCTGCCCCGAGATCGCGGTCTCGACCGCGCCCAGGTCGATCACCCCGGCGCGGCGCACCGCGCGCTGCGCCGCCGGGGTCGAGACCCAGCTTACCAGGTCGCGCAGCACCCGCGGCAGCCGCCGCGGCGGGGTGTAGACCAGAAGCGGCGCGCCCAGCGGGTAGTCGCCGGTCTTGAGCGCGTGCGGCGTCGCCACCACCGCGATGCCGCAATCGCCGGTCAGCGGCAGCGGCCGCGCGCTGCCCATCGCCGAATAAAGCCCGACCCCCAGCGCGTCGGGATCGCGCGCCACCGCGTCGGCAAGATCGGCGGCCGAGGCATGGGCGACGGCGCCGGCCGGCAGCGCCGGCGTGTGCCCCGGCGCCACCAGATCGAACAGCCGCGCCAGCAGCCCGGTATCGGCGGCGAACAGGTGCAGCCGCAGCGGCACGCCCGCGTCGCCGCCCAGCGGCCCCCACTCGGTCACCGCGCCGGTCAGCACCCCGCCCAGGTCGGGCAGGGCGATACCGCGCGCGGGATTGCCGCGCGCCACCAGCGGCACCAGCGCGTCCAGCGCCAGCACCCGGCCGCGCGGATTGCCCGCCACCACGCGCCGCGCCAGCGCCAGGTCGGCCTGCCCGGCATCGAGCGCGGCCAGCCCCGCGTCGGAGGTGCCGGGGCGATGGTGCAGCCGCACCAGCACCCGCGCGCCCGCCGGCCCGGTGTCGCTCAGTGTCTGGGTGACATCGCCCGCCGCATCGCGCGCCAGCGACAGCGCCAGCCCGTGATCCTCGGCAAAGCCTGCGACCAGCGTCTGGAACAGCCCCTGCCCGATCGAGGCCGCCCCGGCCACCTCGGCCTCGGCCACGAAGGCGGTCAGGTCGGGGCAGCCGGGCCCGGCGCAGACCACGCCCTGCGCGTCGACCGTGAGCAGGCCGAACTCGGTCTCGACGCGATAGACCTCGCCATCGTAGCCGCGCATGGTGCCGACAATCTCGAGCGCACCGTCGCGGGCGGTGATCGTCACGTCCTGCGCGGCCAGCGCGGCGGGAAAGAGAAGCGCGGCGAGGATCGCCGCGCGCAATGCTGTCATCATGTCCCGGTGCTCTGTCCCGGTGCGGTGCGCCGTTCAGTTCGCGGCGATCTTCAGGTCCGGGATCAGATTTTTCAACACCAGATATGCGCCGGCGTCTTCGCAGCCCGGCATCGCCAGCGCCAGTTCGGTGCGCCGCAGCGGCGCGCCGGCGCGCAATTCGAGGGTTTCGGCCAGCATTTCGCGCCCGCAGGTCGCCTCGGTCACGCCGGCGTCGAGAAACAGCCGCACGGTGCCCGCGCGGGTGGTCTCGCCGGTGGGGAAGGAATAGACCTCGGCCAGCAGCGGCCACGGCACCGATCCGTCGCCCAGCGCGGTCAGGAAGCCCGCGCCGATCCGCGCCGACAGCGCCGGACTGCGCGGGTTGGCGGCCGAAACGTGGCCCGGCTGGCCCTCGTCCGCGCCGAATTCCAGCGCGTTGAGCGCAAAGGAATCCTCGCCCTGCCATTGCAGCGCGATACGCTCGTAGGCGGCAAGGTCGGGGATGGCGGTTTCGGCCGAGACTGGCGCGCCGCCGGCGACGATGGCGGTAACCTCGGCCGGATCGGCCAGCGCCGGCACCTCGAGGCGCAGCGCGCCGCCGGCGTCGGTGCGTCCGGTCACGGCAAGGCCGGCGTGGCGCAGCAGCACCCGCGCGTCGGGCTGGCAGGGCGCCGACAGGTTGAGCGCGATCATCGCCGCGGGCGCGGCCGAGACGCTGAGCTGCACGGTGCAATCGGCGGTGGCCGCGGTGGGGGCGGCCAGCGGTTTCGCCAGCGCCCGCGCCGGGGCGCTGTCGGACTCGGGGCTGTAGGCCGCGGCGATCAGCACCGGCGCCGAGACCGGCACCACCCCGTCGAGGCCGGCAAGCGCGGGAAACGCCGCATGGCCTGCGGGGGCGGGATCGGCCGGCAGGGCCGGTGGTGCGTCGGAAATCGCCAGCGCCCGCGCCCCCGGGCGCGGCATCGGGGCCATGGCCGCCGCCGCCGTCACCTCGGGCCCGCCGGCGTCGCCGCCGGACGGCAGCAGCCGGGTTCCGTTCTGCACTACATGCCCCGTTGCCGCGGCCAGAACCACCGTCGCCGCCACGATCGCGATCTTGCGCTTGTCGAGTGCCATGACACCCTCCGCTCACCTCACAGGGGGCAAAGGTGCCCCGCGATCGGGGCGAAGGCATGGCGTTGGGCGGGCAATTCGGGGCCGTTATCCACAGCGCCCGCCGTTCCGCACCGCCCCCGCCCGGCTCAGGCCAGCCGGCCGTGGCAGTGCTTGAACTTTTTGCCCGATCCGCAGGGGCAGGGATCGTTGCGGCCGGGGTTGCCCCAGGTCGCGGGATCGGCCTCGTCGAAGCCATCGAGCAGGGGCGTCGGCGGGGCGGCCTCGGCCAGTGCGCCGGCGCCCGCGGCCGGCGCACCGGCCAGCGCCACCTGCGGCGCGGCGGCGGGCGTCCCGGCGGGCGCGCGCCGCGTCGCCGCCTGCTGCTGCGCGAGGATCTGGCGCAACAGCGCCTCCTGCTCGTCCTTCGAGATCGGGCGCACCTGCGACAGCTTGCGGGTGACGTCGGCGCGCAGCGAATTCAGCAGGCTCTCGAACAACTGGAACGCCTCGGTCTTGTATTCGTTCAGCGGGTCGCGCTGGGCATAGCCGCGGAACCCCACCACCGAGCGCAGGTGTTCGAGCGTCAGCAGATGGTCGCGCCACTTGCTGTCGATGGTCTGCAGCAGCACCTGCTTTTCGACGTTGCGCATGGTCTCGGCGCCGAATTGCTGCGCCTTCTCGGCCATGAAGGCGTCGGAGGCCTCGTAAAGCCGCTCGCGGATGGTTTCCTGGTCGACGCCGTCCTCCTCCGCCCAGGCGATCACCCCGGTCTCGAGCCCGAGGTGTTCGAGGCACGCGGCGTAAAGGCCCTGCGCGTCCCACTGGTCGGCATACGACTTGGGCGGCATGAACTGGTCGACAAGATCGTCGATCACCTGGTGGCGCATGTCCTCGATGATCTCGGACAGATCGTCGGCCTGCATGATCTCGAGCCGCTGGCCGAAGATCGCCTTGCGCTGGTCGTTCATCACGTCGTCGAACTTGAGCAATTGCTTGCGGATGTCGAAGTTGCGCCCCTCGACCTTGGCCTGCGCCTTCTCGAGGCTCTTGTTCACCCACGGGTGGACGATCGCCTCGCCCTCCTTCATCCCGAGGCTGGACAGCACCTTGTCCAGACGCTCGGACCCGAAGATGCGCATCAGGTCATCCTCGAGCGACAGGAAGAAGGTCGACCGCCCCGGGTCGCCCTGCCGGCCCGAGCGGCCGCGCAACTGGTTGTCGATGCGCCGGCTTTCGTGGCGCTCGGTGGCCAGAACGTAAAGCCCGCCGGCCTCGATCACCTTGCGCCTTTCCTCGGCGTGCTGGGCCTCGATGGTGGCGCGCACCTCGGCGGGATCGGCCTCGGGGTTGGCGGCAAGCTCTTCCAGCACCTTCAGCTCGACGTTGCCGCCAAGCTGGATGTCGGTGCCGCGCCCGGCCATGTTGGTGGCGATGGTCACCGCCCCCAGCCGCCCGGCCTCGGCGACGATCTTCGCCTCCTGTTCGTGGTGGCGGGCGTTGAGCACGTTGTGCACGATCCCCGCCTCCTTGAGCATCCCCGACAGGAATTCCGACTTCTCGATCGAGGTGGTGCCGACAAGGATCGGCTGGCCGCGCTCGTGCGCCTCGCGGATCGCCTCGACGACACCTTCGTATTTCTCGCGCGCGGTGCGGTAGACCTGGTCGTGCTCGTCCACCCGCGCCACCGGCTCGTTGGTGGGCACCTCGACCACGCCCAGCTTGTAGATCTCGGCGAATTCCTCGGCCTCGGTGGCGGCGGTGCCGGTCATGCCGGCCAGCTTTTCGTAAAGGCGGAAGTAGTTCTGGAAGGTGACCGACGCGAGCGTGACGTTCTCGGCCTGGATCTTGACCCCCTCCTTGGCCTCGATGGCCTGGTGCAGGCCGTCCGACAGCCGGCGGCCGGGCATCATCCGGCCCGAGAATTCGTCGATCAGGATCACCTCGCCATCGCGGACGATGTAATCCTTGTCCTTCTGGAACAGCTTGTGCGCGCGCAGGCCCTGCGTGACGTGGTGCACGATGGTGGTCGATTCGGGATCGTAGAGCGACTGGTCTTCGGGCAGGATGCCGGCGCGGTGCAGCGCCTGCTCGATGAACTCGTTGCCTTCCTCGGAATAGGTGACGTTGCGGGTTTTCTCGTCGAGCGTGTAGTGCTCGGGCTGCACCTCGGGGATCAGCTTGTCGATGGTGCGGTAAAGTTCCGAGCGGTCCTGCGACGGGCCCGAGATGATCAGCGGCGTGCGCGCCTCGTCGATCAGGATCGAGTCGACCTCGTCGACGATCGCGAAATAATGGCCGCGCTGCATCATGTCCTTGAGTTCGGACTTCATGTTGTCGCGCAGGTAGTCGAAGCCAAGCTCGTTGTTGGTGGCATAGGTGATGTCGGCCTGGTAGGCGGCGCGCTTTTCCTCGTCCTGCTGGTAGGGCACCACGACGCCGGTGGTCAGCCCGAGCGCGGCGTAGACCTTGCCCATCCACTCGGCATCGCGCCGTGCGAGATAGTCGTTGACGGTGACGATGTGCACGCCCTTGCCGGTCAGCGCGTTGAGATAGGCGGGAAAGGTCGCGACCAGGGTCTTGCCCTCGCCGGTCTTCATCTCGGCGATGTTGCCCTCGTGCAGGAAGATGCCGCCCATGAGCTGGACATCGAACGCGCGCAGGCCCAGCGCGCGGCGCGCGCCCTCGCGGCAGGTGGCGAAGGCTTCGGGCAGGATCGCGTCAAGGCTTTCGCCGGCGGCCACACGCTCGCGGTAAGTGATCGTGCGGGCCTTCAGATCGGCGTCGGACAGCGCCCTGGTGTCGGCCTCCAGTGCGTTTATCTGCGCGATGATCGGGCGGGTTGCCTTGATCTTGCGGTCGTTCGGCGTGCCAAAAACCTTTTTGGCGATCGTTCCCAGACCCAGCATGCTGTCTCCGATTGTCGCACCGTCGCGGGAACGTCACGGCTTTCGCCTTGCCCCGCACGGTGAGCTTGCCTAGAACGGCACCCATGATGCCGGCAGCCCGCGTCTGCCAACGGGCGATGTAAGCGGCTGCCGGCAGAGTGTCAACGTCGCCCTGAGGCGCGCCCAAGCAGGAGCCATTCCATGCAGATCACGAAATTCGCCGCCGGCACCGCCATCGCGCTGGCACTGGCGCTGCCCGCCGCCGCGCAGGAGGCCGCCGCGCCCGCGCCCACCGATGCCGCGACCGTGGTCGCCACCGTCAACGGCACCGAGATCACGGTAGGCCACATGATCATCCTCAAAAGCCAGCTTCCGCCGCAGTACCAGCAGATCCCCGACGCGCAATTGTTCGAGGGCATCCTCGAGCAACTGATCCAGCAGACCGCGCTGGCACAGACCGTCGGGTCGCTCGACGCGGTGGACGAGATGGTGATCGAGAACGACCGCCGCTCCTACGTCGCCGGTGTGGCGCTGCGTCGCGCCGCCGCCGAGACGCTGACCGACGAAGCGGTGCAGCGGATGTACGACGAGCGCTTCGCCGACGCCTTGCCGACCACCGAATACAACGCCGCCCACATCCTCGTGCCGACCATCGAAGAGGCGCAGGCGATCAAGGCGGCCATCGACGGCGGCGCCGATTTCGCCGAACAGGCGCGCGAGCATTCCACCGATGGCGCCGCGCAGGCCGGCGGCGCGCTGGGCTGGTTCTCCGCCGGGATGATGGTGCCCGATTTCGAGTCTGCGGTTATGGCGCTTGAGGTCGGACAGGTGTCCGAGCCGGTCGAAACCCAGTTCGGCTGGCACGTCGTCAAGCTCAACGAAACCCGCGAGCAGCCGGTGCCGACCCTCGACGAGGTGCGCGCCGAGATCGAAAGCGCGGTGCAGCAGGCGATGGTGACCGACCTGGTCGAGAAGGTGGTCGGCGAGGCCGAGGTGACCCGCTCGGTCGAAGGGATTGACCCCGGCGTGCTGAGCGATCAGACAATCCTCGACAACTGATCTTCCGGCCCGGGGGCGGCGATGGCGAAGAAGGACGACAAGGACAAGAAGAAGAAGAAGGCAAAGGCCGCGAAGGCCGCCAGGCCCGCGAAGAAGAAGGTCGTCGTCTCGCCCCTCGCCCCCGCGGCGTTCCCCGACCTGCCGCGGATCGAGGGCGCTTCGTTCGCCGCCGCCGCAGCCGGGGTGCGCTATCCCGGCCGCACCGACGTGATGCTGGCCCGCCTCGATCCCGGCACGGTGCTGGCGGGGGTGTTCACCCGCTCGGCCACCCGCGCCGCCTCGGTCGAGGATTGCGTGGCCAAGATCGCGGCCAAGGCCGGCGACGCCGCCGGCGCCGCGATCCTCGTGAACTCGGGCAACGCCAATGCCTTCACCGGGGCCGAGGGCGCGGCCGCCGTGGCGCGGATCTGCGACGGGGTGGCGGCGGCGCTGCAGGTGCCGGCGGCGCGCGTGTTCACCGCCTCGACCGGCGTGATCGGCGAAAGACTGCCCGACGCGCGGATCACCGCGGTGCTGGACGACCTTGCCGCCGCGCTTTCGCCCGACGCGCTGCCCGACGCCGCGCGCGCGATCATGACCACCGACACCTTTCCCAAGGGCGCCTCGGCCGAGATCGCGGGCGAGGGCGGGCCGATCCGCATCGCGGGCATCGCCAAGGGCTCGGGCATGATCGCGCCCGACATGGCGACGATGCTGGTCTACATCTTCACCGACGCGAAGATCGCGCAGGCGCCGCTGCAACGGATGCTGGCGCGCCAGCTCACCCATACCTTCAACGCGATCACCGTGGACGGCGACACCTCGACCTCCGACGCGCTGATCGTGGCCGCCACCGGCCGCGCGCCGGCCGCGCCGATCGCCGACCTGCGCGGCAAGGTCGCGCGCGCGTTCGAGGCGGCGCTGGGCCGGGTGATGCGCGATCTGGCGCATCAGGTGGTCCGCGACGGCGAGGGCGCGACCAAGTTCGTCGAGGTCGCGGTGACCGGCGCCACTGACGCCGCCGATGCGCGCAAGGTGGCGATGGCGATCGCCAACTCGCCCCTCGTCAAGACCGCGATCGCCGGCGAGGATCCCAACTGGGGCCGCATCGTGATGGCGGTGGGCAAGGCGGGCGCCCGGGCCGACCGCGACCGCCTGGCGATCCGCTTCGGCCCGGTCACGGTGGCCGAGCACGGCGCGGTCGCGCCCGGATACGTCGAGGCCGACGGCGCGGCGCACATGAAGCGGCAGGAGATCGTCATCGGCGTCGACCTCGGGCTAGGCTCGGGCGCGTTCACCGCCTGGACCTGCGACCTGACGCATCGCTACATCGACATCAACGCCGACTACCGCTCGTGATCGTGGCCGAGGAGCGGCGGGTGGTGCTGGTATCGGCCGTCGCGCTGATCGACGCCGACGGCCGGGTGCTGCTGGCCCAGCGCCCCGAGGGCCGCACCATGGCCGGGCTGTGGGAGTTTCCGGGCGGCAAGGTCGAACCCCATGAAACCCCCGAGGCCGCACTGATCCGCGAGTTGCACGAGGAACTGGGGATCGACACCTGGGCTTCGTGCCTCGCGCCGCTGACCTTCGCCAGCCACCCCTACCCCGACTTTCACCTGCTGATGCCGCTGTTCGCGTGCCGCAAGTGGCAGGGCGTGCCGCATCCGCGCGAGGGCCAGCGCCTGGCCTGGGTCCGCCCGCGCGAGATGCGCGACTATGCAATGCCGCCAGCCGACATCCCTCTGATCCCGATCCTGCGCGACTGGCTGTAGCGCGGGGTGCGGCGAACCGGCGGCGGCGCAAGGGAAACGCGCCGGACCGGCCGCAACCCGCCTCACGCGGGCGGCGCTATCCGCGTCGACACCGCGCCCAGCCCCTCGACCTCCACCACGCAGGTGTCGCCCGGGGCCAGCGCGCCCACCCCCGCCGGAGTGCCGGTGAAGATCAGGTCGCCCGGCGCCAGCCGCACCAGCCCCGACAGGAACGCGATCACGTCGGCCACCGGCCAGATCATCGCGCCCAGCACCGTCTCCTGGCGCAGTGCGCCGTTCACCCGCGTCGTCAGCCGCGCCCCGGGGCCTGGGTGGCCGGCCTCGGCCACCGGATGCAGCTGCCCGCACACCGCCGAGGCGTCGAAGCCCTTGGCCATGTCCCACGGCCGGCCGGCGGCCTTGGCCGCGGCCTGCAGGTCGCGCCGCGTCAGGTCGTTGCCGGCGGCGTGGCCCCAGATCAGCGCCGGCGCGTCGCCCGGCGCCACGTCGCGCCCGCCCCGGCCCAGCGCCACCACCAGTTCGCCCTCGAAATGCAGATCGGACGTGGCCGGCGGATAGGGCACGTCGGCGTCGTCCGTCACCAGCGCCGAGGCCGGCTTGGCGAAGAAGAACGGCGCCTCTCGGTCGGGGTCGTGGCCCATCTCGCGGGCGTGCTCGGCGTAGTTGCGGCCGACGCAGAAGATCCGCCCGACCGGAAACCGCCCGCCCCCGGCAACGGGAACGAAGGGCACCGGCGGGGCGGGGATGACGAAATCCTGCGGCATGGCGGCGGGCCTCAGGGGCTGACGGTGAAGCAGGTCTGCGCGCGGGCCTGAAGCCTGCGGCAGGCGAGGTCGGCCTGGTCCTGGGTGAGGCCCGCGAATTGCGCGTCGAAGCCGCCGCCGCGCGGCACCACCTTGCGCAGGCCGCCGTCAAGCGCGCGCGCCTCGGCCAGCGCGGTGCGCAGCAAGGTGCGCTCGGCGTCGAAGCGGGTGGGGAAGCGGCCAAGGTTGACACCCCAGATCCGCCCGCCCGAAGACGACAGCCGCTCGACCACCACCGGCTCGGACGGCGCGGCGACGACCAGCGCCGCGGCCAGCGCCTCGGGGCGCGGCGTCGGAGCAATGGCGGCCAGCCGTTGCGGCTGCGCGGCGGCGGGCGTGGAGGCATCGGGCGCGGGGGCGTCGGGTGCGACCGCCGCAAGCGTGGCCGCGGCCGGCGCCGCCTGCGCCAGTCGCGTCGGCGCGGTGCCGGGGCGATGCGGGGGCGGGGCGGCGGCGGCGGTGGGCAGGCCGTCGTCCGGCAGCGGCGCCACCGCCTCGGCCGCGGCGACCTCGGTGTCCGCCGCCGCCTCGGTCGCCTCGTCGGCGGGCGCGGCGGCAAGGGCGGTGTCGGGTGCCACAAGGGCGGTGTCGGGTGCCAGGGGTTGGTCTGGCGCTTCGTCGGGTGCTGCGGCCTCGGGTTCGGCCGTGGCGACATCCGGCAGCGCCGCCGAGGGCGATGCGGCGCGGGTGCCCAGCGCGGCCACCACCGCCTCGGCCAGGCCCCCGGCGTCCGCCGCGGTCGCGGCATCCGCCGGCACCTCTGACGCCGCAGGCACGGCGCCGGCCGGCCCCTCGGGCGCCGTGGCGGCGCCGGGCTCTGTCGCGTCGGCGACGACGATCGCCGCCGCCACCGCCACCTCGGCCTCGGGCGCCGCGTCGGGGCGCGGCGGCGGGCCCGCCGCCGCCAGCGCCACC
>JGI25320J50211_1000342_pt1 | contig 33430 bp, 40 predicted proteins | sample AutmiccommuBRH21_FD_50211 | JGI IMG/M metagenome (IMG submission 50211)
TGGCCAAGGGCGTGAGGATCTGTTGAGGAACATGAGGAGAGGGTAAAGGAGCGGCCAAATGATGAGAGTTTGCCGGGCCATACAACAGGGCCTGAATATGTGCCCGGATGAAGATGAAAACAAAGGTTGTAGTTCGTCATTGTCATGTAAGGTCTTTTCTATACCGGGCGAAGGTCCGCTCGATCTCGGTGAGTGCGTCCTGCTTTAGGGCCTCGACTATGGCGATATCTTCCCCGAACTCGATGGCCCGCTGCATGGCGGCCACTGCCCGATAGTCGGCCAGGATCTCCTCGCCGATGCTGGGCAAGAGGTCGACGATAGCCAGATCCGTCGTCACCTCTGCCGAGGTTCCGTCCGAAAGGAAGCCGATGGCGGCCCGGACCACAGGGGCGTGGCCGTGATCGTCAAGGATATCGAGTAGGTCTTTCACGCCCTGGACGGGATCGTAGGCTTTCTCGTCCTTGCTAGTGAAGCGAGGATCCTCGCACCAGTAGTCGACGGCGCGAGCGTTCTTTTTGCCAAAGATGGCGTAGAGGATGGATCTGCCCAAGTGTTTTCTGGCGTAGTGGAGAATCTGCCAGGACTGCATTTTCGGTTTTGATTTCGCCATGTACTTCCTCTCTCTCGTGTGGAAGAATCGAATCATGATATTTTCCGCTTCGAAGGACGACGCCGAGCGGGAGGCTTCACTTCTTCCCGCTCGCCTCGCATCACCCGCGGATCGCGGAGCTTGACCCGCCGGGGCGGCGGACGCTCGGGAAGCTGGGCTTCCAGCTCGGCCCGCCGTCGCAGGAGATCGGCGATTGTCTGGTCGATGGTGCTGATCGCGTAATCTAAAGGGGTGAGCTTGTACCGTTCATCCATGACTGGCCATCACATAAAGGTGAAAAACATGGACATGCCGCAATCACATAATTTTTCGCCAAAAAGGGTTATATACGCCTGTCCTAAGCCAAACATCTTATCGATATTTCTTGAAAAATGGCACACCCCCTGATAGGCTATGAAGCGCGACCAACAAGGCCCAGATTGCGTCCAGGGGGTGTGCCGTTTCTTTTTTCCATTCCCCGGCCGTTTCAGGCCAGATTTCACAAATTTCTTTTTTCATGATCGACGCGATGATGCTCTGGGCTTTCGGGCTGCGCGTTTGTTGATAACCCGGTAAAAGGTGTGCTTGAGTAGTCACACTCTATTGCTACTTCAGGCACCGGCTTGCCCGTCGCCAGCATTATTGCGCCTATTATTTATGTACTATTTATGCGCCGAAAATATCTATAAAAAATGGAAGTGTCAATAAAAAATAGACGTTAGTTGTGAGAGTAAAATGGAACTTAATGTTAAGCTAAAGAAAATACAGGAAATATTAAAACAGTTGAAATGGACACAGAAGCGCCTCGCCCAAGAAACAAAGATAAGCGAGCGAACGGTTAGCAGGTGGTTCACAGAGAATATAAATCCTAAACCAATCAATCTAATGAAGATCGCAAAATCAACTGGTTACTCGAGCCAGTGGCTCCTTAGCGACAATGATTCAGGCCCAAAGCTGGAGAGTCAGCGATGGGCATGGAGATTGCGAGATTTACAATGGGGGCTTAGAGAATTGAATGCCTTTTATGAGAGAGTACAAGAAATAATGGACGCTATGCACATTTCCAAAGAGCAACTTATTAGAATGGCGAACCCGGATTTAACAGGTCAAGACTGTAGGAATTGGCATTTTCTAGGATCAAAACCGACGGCTATTACTATTGAAAAAGTTGCGATTGCAACCGGATACAACAAGGATTGGCTGCTTACCGGCAGAGGACTCCGTACACCAACTAGTCCTTCTTCAAATAACCGCACATCTGCTGCAGGACTGGGCACTCAGATATTAACCGGCGACAGTAGCATTATGGCCGGTGGCAATATAAACGGCTCCATCAACGGAAACCAATACGTCAACAAAGCTGAGACCCCATCCAGCAAAAAAAACATGGAAGTCGACGACGACGAGGCAGAGTTGCTCCACCTCTTACGCGAAGTGGGCGGCAAAATGACTCTGCGCAAATTCATAAACGAACTGCACAAGATAAAAAAGATAATTGATGAGCAAATATAGGTATTTCTGGCTATTTACTATCTATATATCATTAAGAGATTGTGTCTCAATTTATAAAAAGTAATGGAAAAGTCAGCATGCAACAATTTCGTGAAAAGGGCAGCATTCAAGCAGGAGAGAACATCTGTCCGCTTCCTTGGGCGGGGATGAAGAAATTTAAAAAAGAAGATGCAAAGTCAAACTTAACATCACGGGATGTTTTGATAGCAGTTGTTTTATTATTAATATTTCCGCCAAATTTTGTACACGCTCGTCTTTACGAATCAACCGCCGAAGCAAAAACACGGTATGGAGCGCCTGTCACAGAATCCGGCGTGATAATGCTTCCACTCCTTAAAGGAACAAAAGAACTTCGTTACCATCACAAGGGCTGGAGAATCAGATCTGCATATGTAAATGACCAAGCGGTAATAATGTCGTACATGAAACTTGCTTCGCAGAGCACCCCCGAAGCGGTGCTTCAAAGTGATGAAATCAGGGCGATCCTGAAAGCTGAAGCTGGTGGGTATGACTGGGTAGCGGTTAAAAGAGGGGAAAAGATAACGAACTCCGAAAAATATCAAGGGTACTTCAACAGCTCAACCAGGGTGTGGGAGAGCGGCAATGGCTCAATTGCTTGGATTAGCGGCAACAGTGCCTTATCCGTTATTTCTCAAGAAGGACTGAATTTTGAACGACAAGTTCAGGTCCAGAAGGAAGCTCGGAGAAAGGCCAGTATTACTGATTTTTAAAACAATATGAGGGCGATGTGAGCTTCTCCATTCACAAAGGATACCTGCCGGGAGCCATCGGCCGGATCATTGAACTCCACGGGACCTACTACCATCGCCATGCAGGATTCGGCGTCTATTTCGAAAGCAAGGTGGCTCGCGGCTTGGCCGATTTCTGCGACAGCTACGATGAAACCCGCGACGGCCTCTGGCTCGCAATAGCCAACGAGGCAATTGAAGGTTCGATCGCCATAGACGGATCCAATTCAACAACTGAAGGTGCTCATCTCCGCTGGTTCATCGCATCCGATATCGTCCGTGGCATCGGAGCAGGGAATGCCTTGCTAGGTTCGGCCATAAATTTCTGCAGGGAAAAGCAGTACGGGCTGGTGTACCTCGATACCTTTGAAGGCCTTCAGGCGGCGAGGCATCTCTATGAGAAATTCGGCTTTAGGCTCATCCATCAGGAAACCGGCATCCAGTGGGGCTGCAAGGTCAACGAACAGCGGTTTGAGTTGGAGTTGTAACGTCCTTTCAATCATCCACAGGAGAGACAAATCATGGCTCGCAGGAATGAATCAATCATGGATATCCTTGTACTTTATCCTTGGTGGGTGAGCGTCATCGCCGGTTTCGCCTACTGCTGCCTTCAGTTCTATTTCACCTCCCTTGAAACCGAAAGCATTCTGCTTAAAGCAATTGGACAAATCGGCCCTAAGGTAGCGCAGTTTGCCGCTATCTTCTTTTCTCATTCCTGCTGTTATTTCATTCTTTAAAAAGCAGGAAAGGACATTTGGTGAAAAATTAGTGAGGGTGAAGCAGAAAAAATAAAAATATTGTCTAGGTCAAATACATTCCTTATGAACCATATAATTCTTTTTATTAATAGAGGTTACTTATATGATGCCTTCTAGTTCTAACCATGAAAAAGACTACTCCGAGGTTGTGAAAACACTTAGGCACGAAGCAAGTGAATTAAAAGAATGTTTTAATAGGCAATGTTTTCAAGTTATTGCAATTGTGTCGACTTTTTACATTTATCTGTTTCATTTTATGATTTCGACAAATGAAACTACAGGAGTTACTTCAATAAATTTTAGTTTAGGAATAGTCGCATATTTAGCTGTTATTATAATTGTTACAGTTATAAATGTTGGCATTTATAAATTTGAAGCCGCTAACAGACTCATAGGATACATTCTTCATCTTGAAAGGACAGGAGTAACATCGAATCTAGCCAATCCATCATATACAAGTCTTCTTAATTGGGAAACTTCGATAAAAGCCTGGAGAGTTGTTCATTCGCCTATTGAAAATCACCTTTACTATTCTTGGACTAAAAGGGATAGAAAAGTAACATGGGATTCCATTCGTTTAGATAATCCACTCTTACTTCTAAGATGTATTTTGAAGTGGTTAAGTGTTCAGTTGCTAAAAGGAGTTTTAAAATATGAACATAAAAAACGAGATCGCTACAGATGGTATCTCCCAGACAAGCTGGTTCACTCCGATTCAGATTATAGTTCTGGCAACTACCTTCGACGAATGATGTTCATGCTTCATCTACTAGGCGTAGTCGCACTTGTGTTAATATGGCTTGCAACATTCAGAGGAACCCTACCGGCACCGTATGATGAGTATGTGAAAACCATTTATGTACCTACAATGATTTTGATAGGGATCTATATGTGGTGGAGACCGATGATCTTAGTGAAGCGCATAGAGAGCCAGTTGTTTTCTATTCATTCGTGTTCAATCTTCTGGCAAGTTGTTACAACTGCCCATAGAAGGACGATACGAATAATTCGTCAAAACTATTCATTAAAGCACTATTCTTTTATTTTGTCTTGTCTTGCTCTTCATTTTATCGATTTTGGTGTTCATCGCGCGCATGAGTGGTGTGATAATAAAACCTTTAAAGAAGCAACTACATGGATCATCAATAACAAAATTGAAGACTATGAGTTTAAAATTAAAGAAGAGAAAGTAGAAGTTATCAAAGATAATTTGAAAAAATTACTTAGTAACGCTGAAATATAAGTTCTTGAATTGAGCCATCGACGAAATGTTCGAGTCGCATTTATTCACGGAGAATGAAGTGGCTCCTGTTGATAGGGATGAAGTGCACAAAGGGATTTTCGGGCAGGCCAAGAAATTTAAGAAGTATCAAAGGGCAAATTGATAAAGCCAGCGGCCATAACAGTAAAATAAGATAGAAAAGATAAAAAAACCTGCTCCCGTTCGAAGACGAGAGAAACCGATTGTATCAGCTGTTTAAATTCCTGTTGAAAGGAGGGAATCGTGCCAGGAGGATTCACCCATTTTGCGATAGTCAGACAGTTGGGAATTAATCGAACGTTGATGTCGATTAAAGGGATGACGCAGGAAATTGCTCTAAATTTGCAAGATGCATTCAATTATTTAGAGTTGGGGGCGGTGTCTCCGGATCTTCCATATCTTGCCCCGTTCTCTAATGAATCCGTAGAGTGGGGAAATGCTCTACACCATGATCGGACTGTTGAGACAATTCGTTCTGGTGTGCGCCTGCTACCTAGTCTTACTGCTGGTTCGAGGGAGCATAAGCGTGCTATGGCTTGGCTCTTCGGCTATGCTTCCCACGTAGTAGCCGATATGCTTTCCCATCCGGTGGTCAACCTGAAGGTTGGTGAATACGAAACCCACAAGCGTCAGCACCGGGTCTGCGAACTCAATCAAGACACATATATCTTTCAAAGCTATTTTCAGGACAAGATCACGAACTGTGAGTATTTGAAGCATGGAGTTAAGACCTGCACTAAAAGTGGCAGACCCGGCAAGGAAATGGCTTCATTTATGAACAGTTTTTGGCAACTTATTTTGCGAGATGTATATCCCGAAAAAGCTGCCCCCAACCCCGCAGAGTGGTTCCAACAGTACGTCGAACTGATCGATAGATTCGCTGAAGAAGGGCATCACTTTCTGTCGATAATAAGGAACTATATGGAAGAAGATGGCCTTGCTTATCCAGAAGAACCTGATTTGACCTACGTGACGGACCTGATGTCGCCTTACGGGAAGAAAATTTCCTTCGATGTATTGTTCATTCGTTTTCAAGAGGAAACTAAAACGGTCTGGGGAGAGATCTCCCAAGCAATCACCCAAAACGCTCCGAGAATGATCACATTGAGGAATGGAGATCTTGATACTGGACTCGACCTGGTTGATAACAAATCGATTTTCTGGAATCAGGAAGGAGGGCTCGCATGAAGCATTTCTGGTTTCTTCCTTCCATCGTATTCGTTCTCCTCGCAAGTTGTTCGAGGTACCATCTTGATCATTCTGAGTTGGCTGTCGATGTGCCTCGCTTGACGAGATCGATGCATGCGGCAGTTATTCGAATGAATCATCCATGTGACTCAGAATTGCTGCCAGGAGAAGTGAATCAAGCGTTCGGAATGGTAATTAATGAAAATCCTGCGCTGGATTTGTTCAATAAATACTCATTGCGCGTCATGTGTATTAACGGAGAGATAGACCTACTGTTCCTTGACAAAGACACGGGCAAAGCACTTTTTGAAGACATCTCTTGTACCCCTTTTACTGATCGACGCTGGAACGATAGCTATTCTCCTCCTCAAAGTTTTACTATCTCGCTTCCTCAAGCCTGTGAATAAGCCGGGAAGCTGGATGATTGCGAGAGCGGAGCGCGTGCCGACCTCAATTGAAAGAACGTGAGGTCCTGTGACAAAAATGTCTGAGAAGAAAAAGGGTTGGAAAAACATACCATTTTTGGCTAAGGAATTGAGTGGCATCCATGCCCAGACGATCAAGACCACCAACTACAACGCGAAGCGAACATTGGCTTCGAGTGATGGTGAATGACTACCCGAACTACCTGAATGATCGTATAGCAAAGGAGTTCCGATGGGGTAATGCTGCGATTGAGTGGCGCTCTCCCTTGAGGGAAGACGAGTATGCCGAGTATTACGATCAGGAGTTTTTGGTACGCCTCGGAGCGGGAGATCTGCGGATGTCTCTGCAGGAGTTTTGGCCAAAGAGCGGACCACGTTGGGATGGCCTGGCTCGCACCGAAGAGGGAAAACTCATTCTAGTAGAAGCGAAGGCGTACATTGAGGAGGCGGTGGATTATCGAAGCAAAGCTTCTGCAAGTGCGCTTTCTCTGATAGAAAAAAGACTTGACGAAGCCAAAGTCGCCTTCAAAGCCAACCGGGATGCACCTTGGAATAGCCCATTTTACCAAATGGCGAACCGGCTGGCTCACTTGTACTTCTTGGCAGACATAAACAAAAAGGACGCATACTTGGTCTTTATCAATTTCGCCAATGCAGCGGACGTTCATGCGAGTTACGTCTATTATTATTGATCTGGACAAAATCGTCAGCCATTCAAACGACGTGAAATAAAGTATGCACAAATAGGATGTTGGAATGCATGATATTACAAATAATTACACACATATTCTGCAAATCTATTTTCGAAGTATGAATGAACCTCAAGATTTTAGGATTCGCAAAAAGGAATCTACTAGATTCAGAAATAATTTAGATTCGTTCAGGAGGGATAGATCAGTAGCCCACTTTTTTATCTGTAATACAACTGAAGGAAAATATGTCGGTATAAATATATCGCAAATACAAGCTATACATTTACTATGGGAACCATCAGCTTTTCCTGAAGAAGAAAAGTATTACGATGGGCCTATAAAAATATTTCTTGTTGATAGAGAATCTCCCATTTTGACTGATACAGAAGATCCAGACAAACTTTATGATCTTTACTGTGATTTGGAACACGGCCCTGAAGTTGTCGGAAGTTTTGTGTCTTTCCTTGATGAAGATGGCGAGGAATTATTTATCAATATGGAAGAGATCCTATATATTGAGTGCCCAACATCATTGGCAAATGAAGGTTGCGAAATGGTGAAAGTAAGAAATGGGTTAAAAGGCGATTGATCTATTTTTAAGACAAGAGATGAGCATACGACAACTCCCCGACGGTCGATGGATCTGTGAGTTCAGGAAAGGCAGGGACCCGGAGCGTCCAAATGCGAAGTGCAGGTACTTCGGACGCGGTGACTCTGCCCGACAAGATGCCGAAAAATTCGATCTCTCCTTGAGAGACAGGAGGGTGACGATCAGAAGCGGCTCGATTGGTTTTGCCGAATTGGCTGACGCCTACCTGGCGGCAAGGATTTCCTCAATGAGCACGACCGACCAGGACAACACCTTTCGAAAATTGGAGGGGATAATCCTGCCGCGCCTCGGAGATCTACCGGCGCTTGCCATTAATCACAGCAGGCTCGACAGGTACGTCATGGGCCGACTGCAGGACACTGTAAAAGTCTCTATTGGCAACGGCAAGAAAAGAGATACCGGCCGCCGAGTTTCGAAATCAACAATCCATCGGGAACTGTCGATAGTAAGAGCAATCCTCAATTGGGGTGTTCGTCGCGGCTTGCTGTCATTATCGCCAATGGACCGATATGAAATGCCGACCAGGGACGACAAGAGGATTCTGCCACCGACCCAGGAAGAATTCGACGCAATAGTTATGCATGCCGCCCCACACTGCAAGCGCCTCATCCTGATCAGCTACTACACCGGCCTCCGTCCCGGCGTGCAGGAAGCTTATAGCCTCACCTGGGACCACGTCGATCTTAAGAAAGGCACCATCACCATCATCTCGGCAAAGAAGGGCGGGATCCCCTTAAGGGTTGTGCCGATCCATCCAGACCTGCATGAGCGCCTGACGAATTGGAAAGAAGAGGACAGAAAGTCGGGAGTAGTAAAATACCTGATTCACTTCCACCACCGCCCCATCAAAACCTCGATGAAAACCGCCTGGCGAAGCGCCAAGAAAAAAGCAGGCATAACTCGCTCCCTGCGGCCATACTCCCTCCGCCACAAATCAATAAGCGACATGCTGGCAGCAGGCGGTGATGTCGGCTCGGTCGCCGAGATCGTCGGCCACGCAGATCCGCAGATGACGTTGAAGGTGTATCAGGAGACGAATACTGCTTCGAAACTTGAGGCTATTGGTGGGCTTGGAACGAAAAATGTTACATAGTGTTAATTGTTTGATGAAAAGAGAATAAGAGGTCGTCTTTTATGTTACTTTGGAAAAATAAAACGACTTCTCCAAAATCTCTTGCTACAATCAATGTAAAATCCAAAAGGAAGTATTTATAAAATGAATTTCACTAAATTAATAATTCTTATTTTGACATTATTGCTTGGTGCTGGAGCGCTAGGAGAATATAAAGCTTTAAATCGTATAACAATAAACGGCCAATTGAAAGAAGCGGACAGAGATATAAATAATATGATTCTACAGTATCCGGTTATGGACACGTTGTGGGCAACTGTTGACGATGAAGAAATATGTGCAAATATCCAAGAAAAAAAGATATGTCAAAAGATGATTGCAAATGCAAAAGTAGATGTTTCAGCAAATTTTGTACTGGCGAAGGACTTAAGTAATAATAACGATACTAAAAATAATAACGATACTGAACAAAAAAGAGAAAATAATTTTGATTGGCAACATGTTGAAGAATTAGAAAAACTTCTTTGGGGAGATAAATTGCATTTCAACGATCAAAGAGCATTCAACTTACGTCAAGTATATATGTTGGCGGAGTCTATATTGTATCTTTTGGCCGAAGCAATAGAATTAAAAAATCAAGGAATTTTAACCGAGGATGATTTAAAAACATATGAAGCTTATTTCAATGATATCGGAGACCATCCTTTATTTTTGCACGCTGTATGGTTTGGACATAGAAGTGGATATTTCAAAAAAGAAGTTGCGATTGTCCTTCGAGAAAAACTAATTGATAGACCACTGACAGAAGTCATTTACAAAGAAATACGTGATCGTGATTGGCCGAGAGCAACTGGAGACACTAGATTAATCGCTAAGATTAGGGATAAAGCTAAGGCTAAAACGGTGGAGATTGGTTTTAATGCTAAGATCGGAGGACTAGATGTACCACCAATACAAGAAAAATAATATTACAAATCGGGTGCTTGAGTAAGTATGCCCTGGCCCTTCGGGACGTTTAGGGCGGGCGATTGACGAATGTGCTCGCAAAACCTCTGTTACATTATCACTCCATTGCCAGATCCTTGCAGAAGGGTGAGCAATGATTGAGAATCGACTTTCTGAGCTGCTCGACTTGGCCATTATTCAGAAGATGGCCCATGCGCAATACGAGGCGGCAGGCATGCCTATTGGGATCATTGATGCCATCGACGGTTCAAGAAATCCCGGATAGGGAGTTTTTCACCCAGCAAGCGCACTCATTCGGACTTGACCTTGATGAATATCTTGCAGCACTAGAACGAGTGCCTGTCTTCAGTCGTGAAAAGGTCAATTATATCCTCCAGTATGACAAAGCCTTGGCGAATTTTATCGCCGACCTTGCTTGTCACTCACTTTTTAGAACCAAGGCTGAGGAAGATCTTTATGCTCTCAATGCGAACCTGGAGCTATTGATCGAGCAACGTACCCTAGAATTGCAGAAAGCTCAGGCTCAGTATCTCCATTCTGAAAAGTTGTCTGCAATAGGCAAGTTATCTGCATCTATTGCTCATGAATTCAGCAGCCCTTTGATGGGTGTAATGACAATACTCAAGGGATTTGATGAATTAAATCTGGAGGACAAGGACAAGGCCTTGCTCAAGCTGGCTATTAATGAAACTACTCGTATGAAAAATTTGATTCGCAGCCTGCAGGATTTCCACCGACCATCTCCGGGGCAGAAAAAAAATTTTGATATGCATGCATTGATAGATTCTGTGCTTTTGCTCCTTAAGAGCCATTTTAAGGAGAAAAGGATCACAACAGAATTAAGTTATGATAAGAAATTTCCTTTCATTTATGGAATTCCAGACCAAGTCAAGCAAGTAATTCTTAATCTCTTAGATAATGCAGTGGATGCCTGTATCGACGGAGGAAGGATCAAAATTACTACTCAGATGGATGGAGAAAAAGTCGCGATTATCATCACAGACGACGGTATAGGACTTGACTCTGCGCAAATCGATAGAATATTTCAGCCATTTTACACGACAAAGCCTGCAGCAAAGGGGACAGGTCTTGGTTTATCGATCAGCTACGGGATTGTTAAAAGTCATAACGGAGAGATTCGAGTGGAAAGCCAGCCAGGGAAAGGTTCAACATTCACTGTTGTATTTCCAATGAATGATGCGGTTGAGATGAAAGTCTGAGTGTTGATGTGGCAGATTGTAAAGCTTTCTGACTTGCAGCAAGGAACTGGTGGGGCAGATGTACCACCAATGTATACATTAAAATAATATAATATCAATATGTTGACTTGTCCTGTCCTGGCCCTTCGGGACGCTGGGGTCGGAGGTTCAAATCCTCTCTTCCCGACCAGTAATATCAAGGGTTTCAGGGTTTTCTCTGAAACCCTTTTTTGTCGTCAAAGTGTTACCAGGTGTTATCAGTGTTATCGCAAGGCGACAATCACCGTGAAGTGTTCCTCACGTAATCCCATAAACATCGCTTAATCGTTTTGAGAGATGCTGGTAAGTATCAACCGTCTGCTGGATCGAGCGATGACCGAGTAGCGAGCTTACGTGTTTTAAATCAGCTCCGTTGTCGAGCAATTTGGTAGCGAAAGAATGACGGAAATCATACATTCTCAATCTTTTGGTGATCCCTGCACGTTTCTTTGCTGGATTCCATGCCGATTTCAAGGAACCTACACGTTTACCCTTGAAGGTGATGATCGGTTCGTCAAAGCGCTTCTTCGCCGCCAGGTCGTCATCCAGCCACTGCTTCAACAGATCAGTTAAGTCCTGATCCATGATTTTTCGGGGTCTGTCCTCGATTGCTCTTGTCGACCATATAAAAGTTCTATTTATGGAACTATTGTATCGGTGGCAGAACTAATATTTTATTTACAGAATCCTAACTGTAAGCTATCATGAAAGAATATGAAAGCTACAGACAATAGATGGTGCGTCGAAGCACATCGGATTTTGAAGGCTGAACTCGCTCGTCGAGATATTAGTTATCAAGATCTCACCAAGAAACTTGCAATGATCGGGATACAGGAAACTGTTCCTGGTATCAGAGGCAAAATGCATCGTGGGACATTTAGCTTTTCTTGGTTACTTCAGTGCATGGAAGCTCTTGAAATAATGCATATAAACATTGACCTGAAGCCCCTGTATGACCATAAAGGTGATGATCTCAATAATCGTTAAAATGCAGATTCTTATATCTTTAGATTCACTACTGTTTTCTTTTGCACAGGCAATATTTGATTGATTTGGTCGGTAGACATATAATAAGAGATGACAGACATACAAATATATGTTGAAAATCAATTTTCAATCTACCAGCAATGTACAATTGGTTGGTTATGAAACGTTTTTATCAAGTAATAACAGGAAGTTTTAAGGGAAAAGGCAAACGAATCAACGAAGATGGAGTATTTGTTTTCAGTGAAGATGACTACTTACTTCTTGTTGTTCTTGATGGTGTAGGAAGCGCGAGGGGAGCAAAAAAGAGTGTCACGTTCGCAAAGAAATATTTGGCGAAAAATTTCCGGAATTCATACACTAAAGGATATTTTGACTTAGGTGGGCTATTAAAGATGCTTAACAATGCTATACTCAATTCAGGTATTGAAGAAGCGTATTCTGCATGCGTAATGTTGTATCTTCCTCTTAGAGATGGTAAAAACGTAAAACATGTAAATCTTGGTGATTCTCGTGTCTATTCTGTAGGCAAACAATACTTTTCAAGAATATCAACAGATCATGCATTACCTGGTAGCTCCAATATTATTACTAAATATCTTGGCAAAGAAGATCTCAGCGAATCAGATTACAGGGAGCATATTTGCACAAACCACGAGAATCGCTTTTTTCTCTGTACAGATGGTGTGTATAGTCAAATTGAGAACTTAGGGGAAGACCTAAGTAAGTTTCATAATGTATTGTTTTACAAGTATATGAAGCGAATACAAAACGGCATCAAAAAATTCATCTATGGTAACAACACTGACGATGCTTCATATATATATGTGAGATTAAGTGATGTATGAAACTGAACAATTATTAGTGAACGAAATTAAAAATCTGATTTCAATTAGATCTGATAGCATTCCAAACGATTTTAAGAAAAAAAATCAAATATTATTAACAGAAGTTAATCTGGGTTTTGGAGTTGCAGATATCGTTTTAACTGAGTGTGAGGAAATAAATGAAATACGTGAAGATTTCTTGACAACTGCAGACATAAATATATTTGCCTTGATAAGCATGTCATCGGGAATATCAATTAACGAGGCATGTGCTCAGACAAAATGCAGCAAGGCTCAAGTGCAATATTCTGCAAACAAATTAATTGACCTTAATTATGTCAAAAATCAAGATGATTTACTCATCGCAGAACGAACTTACCGAAAGACTGTCAAACAATCAATAGCCATAGAGGCAAAACTGAAAAACTGGAAAAGAGCTCTCAAACAGGCTTATAGGTATAAATGGTTTTCTGAGAAATCATTTGTATGTCTCCCTCATTCTAATATAAAACCAGCTATCAATAACATACACTCTTTCGAAAAAATAAATGTGGGTTTGATAGAGTTGAGTCCAGAAGAAGGAATGAATATCCTTTACGATCCAGAGCCCAATCATCCGATAAGTGAAGATATGTCAATTCTTTTAAACGAAAATGTTCTTAGCGAGATAAATGGCTACGGAGAAATGCTGCCCAAGTGCTGAGGTGATAATCACCACTTTCGTCATATAAATACACACTATGAAGTGTTTCTAGCTTACCATATAGTAACCTAGCATTATCGATTAATTCTAAAAGAACATCTATTCTTTGTGGTATACTCTTTTTCGTCAAGTTTTTTAGCGTTTTGCTAATCGATAGCAAGTAGTTTTTGTGTATATCTGGCTTATGTGTATTCCAGGCATATGCTTTATTTAAAACAGCATCTGAAAAAACATTTTTATCATTGGCAATTAGGTCAAGACATCCATTTCTTCTAAGATTGACAAGCTCTTCTGCACGGATGAAATTCAACAATTTCTCAGAAAAATACCATCCTTTTGATGGTCCACCACCTTTGTTTTCAACAAATCTACTGATATTGAAATTACGCAGATTTTCATATGTTCCTATTGTCACAATATCAATATCGCATAACGCATTTAAAACTAACGAATCCCAATTAGCATAACCATGACATGTCATGAAACCTTGAGACTTTAATACACTGAATATTTTCAGAAGATTTTCATAATAATTATAGTCGACACTTATTTTCTTTTTATATTCTGGTTTAGCATCACAAACCACATAATAACCATCATAAGCTATGGCCATATCGGTTAATTCCAGCAATAGTGCTTCGACGTAGTTATCATCTAATATTTGTGCATTACTCAACGGCACCGTCATCCAAAATCTTAAATCATCAAATTTTCCCTTTTCTTTATTTTTTTTAATCTTTTTATTTATAGATTTAATATATTCAGACAACTTTTTTAAATCACTAGAATCTTCATAAAAGATAGGAATAATAATATCTTTGAGTCCAGATGCTATTTGAAATTTAATACCTTTAATAATGAAAGATGTTCCATCAACCATTGTCGAGTCGTTGTCCTGTAAATTTGTAGGATTGAAAGGGTATGTATCTAATTTTCCCCCAATATTATCTCTACTTCCATAAAATTGTAAATCAATCATAGACTTGGGAAGATATTCTTCTGGTTTGTAAGATGAGACAGTCCCGCCAAATTTAGCATAATCAAAGCTATATGCTGAGAAGATAAAGCCATCCCCTATTGCATTCTGGAAGTGTGCATCCAATGCCCATTTATGATTGTGACCCAGCTGATGATATATTTTCATGCTTTAACAACCTCCTTAAATATTTTAACATTACGTGGTCGAGCTGATGCGTCAAACTGTAGGGTTGAACCAAAAAAAGAGTTTAATTTGCAATCAGATTCAGTCTTGTATGTTAAATCGCTATTTGCCATTTTTTTCATTACATCGCCTTCATTTTGCCCAAAAGGGAGTTCTCCATAATACAAAACATAAGCAATTACACCCAAGGAGAAGAAATCTGTCCTGTATGATATATATTTTTTATTGCCAAGTAATTGTTCAGGAGCTCCGTAAGCCCAGCTATGTGGTTGAAATCCAGTATCCGTGATAGTCGTTTGTTGAGGATCTTTAAAGATTCCGAAATCAATAACAACGGGAATCCCATCAGGCTTGACTATGATATTTTGAGGTTTTAGATCTCGGTGCACTTTCCCTTCTTGCCATATAGGATCCATTATATCAGCAATGCCTGTAATCATTTGAGAAATCCTTACACTGTCACCTTTATAACTCAGATAAATATTCAACAATGGATCCCCTTTAATCCATTCCTCAATGACAATTGTTTCGCCTCGATATGTATCCACCTCTATTGTGCGAGGAATTCCTACCAGCAACTTGTTTTGCATATAAAATTCTATTTCTCTTTGCTCCCGTTCACCAAATCCGTACCTAAACATTTTAATAGCGCAGTTGCCCAATTTGCAGGTCACAAGGAAAACATACTTCTGGCCTCCAGAGAACACTTCATGAACTGTTGAGATCTTGTACCTATCCTTTAATTCTTGTGGCAATGAAATTACTGGTGGCATAACCACTCCTTCAATTTTCTCTCAGAAGAATGAAAACTCGCAAAACCTGAAAAAGTTATTAGCTGAACGAAAGTGCCCAGCTAAGTATCCATACTGGTGGTGATACTGATAAAGGCAACAAGCATGTCTTGCTTTGCTTCTGTGTGTAGCGCTAGCTAAGTGAACCCTAGGTGTGATCTCAAGCATAAAGATGTTTGTGCTTAAAATATGATCGGGTTCATAAAAGGTCGACTATTTTGCCATCTTGCATCGAAACTCAAGAGAAGCAACAGCTGATCTTGCAAAGCCAGCATCCGTCAGTTCTAGGTTTAACGTCTCAACGATCTTGTTCTCTTTGGCACAGAATTTGTTTGCCTCTTGATAAACTTCTGCGCGTACTCCAACAGGCGGACCGAATCCTACTTGTGGGCTTTTCTTAACAATCAGATATTTGTCATCGTCGGTTTGTACTATCCCTGTAGATGCACACCCTGCCATTATCATTGCGATGAAACAGGCACTGTAAATTCTAAAGTTCATATAGTGACTCACGAGCTTGACGTCAGGTTGAGTTTGGGTTGTCAATGCGCACATATTCCAATCAGTCTTTCCCGGTTCATATAAGATATCTGGATTATGGGAACGCAGATAATCAGCAGTGGCGGCAATGAACTTGCCGCGTCAGCGCCCCGACTTTCTCGCCATCCGCTAAATCATTTCGTTAAGTGCGATTTCTCTTTGATAAATTTCCTTCTTCTGACTCTCTTTTTACTTTTTCCCATCTGCCTTAAACATAGTTTGTGTCTCTGTCATGAGTTCCCGCAGTGCTTTCTTAAGCTCTTCATGCTTTGCCTCATGAGTAAGGTCAGGGATTACCGATAAGGTGCTGTGTAACTCTTGAGGGCAAGTTCCTCAACTACCGCATGAAGATTACATGGCCTTTTTATTTAAAACTGAAGGTAGCCGCTGTATTGCATCTTCGCTTAATCGTTTTGAGAGATGCTGGTAAGTATCAACCGTCTGCTGGATCGAGCGATGACCGAGCAGCGAGCTTACGTGTTTTAAATCAGCTCCGTTGTCGAGCAATTTTGTAGCGAAAGAATGACGGAAATCATACATTCTCAATCTTCTGGTGATCCCTGCCCGTTTTTTGGCCGCATTCCATGCCGATTTCAGGGAACCTACACGTTTACCCTTGAAGGTGATGATCGGTTCGTCAAAGCGCTTCTTGGCTGTCAGGTCGTCAGCCAGCCACTGCTTCAACAGATCAGTTAAGTCCTGATCCATGATTGGCACCACTCTGCTCCGCAATCCGCCCTTGTCAGCGCTCCTGATCACAATGTTACCGTTGACCAGGTCGACATCGTGCCAGGTCATGCCCAGCAACTCAACTGCTCCGGCTCGCACCCCTGTGTAATAGGACAGGATGATCGCCCGGTAGAGATGCGGGGCGGCGCACTGCAAGATCGCTTGCACTTCTTCCACTGTTGGAGGGCGTATCACCTCATCATCTCTCCTCGGAAATTCAAAACCCTCCATCGGATTGTAGAGGATATATTTCCGCTTAACGGACCATCTCAATATAGCCCGAATGTCTGACAGATCCCTATGCACGGTGGTGAGTTTTGGCGTTATTATCTGCTCACGATCACCATATTTTCGCACATATGGCTTGAGCCGATCGGAAACATAGTGATCAAGGACTTCAGGGGTGAGCTGGGCAGCTCTGAAATCACCGAGCCGGGGCAATATAACGCCTTCGAGCTTGCTTTTTAGAGCATTATAACTGGCCTTGGCCAATGCCGGCGCTTTGGCATTCAAATACGCCTGACAGAGTTCCGTGAAGGTTGGCGAGGCCTCTCGCTCAACCTTTTCCAGACCGAGCCCCAGTTCCCTGTTTCTCTCTCTTGCTGCCAGTTCGGCTTCAACGCCTCGTCCGAAGTATTCCCTGGTCCTGTTTGGATGCGCAGCAATTTTACCCTTTGGATATCGGACGAACCAGCGACCATTAGAAGTTTGATGGACTGACATTTACGACAGATTTGAAACTCTGACTATTTGATCCGAATTCACACTGACTCCTTTGCCGCTTGCTTCTTAATTATTTCTCGTCATTGACCGATTTGTCTTTTGGAAATCCACCCCGATCACGTTCTGTCCGTTCTTTTTTTTCCTCTTGCCATCTGCAGAATTTCGGGTTGGTCGCTAACACTTGGGCCAGGAAATCGTTTACTGCTTCCTGATCTTCTCCATAGCAATCTCCGACAAAATCAAACAACTCGTCGAAATATCCTGAACACTGCATCTTGAAACGCTCTCGCCTTATCTGGGAGAGGGTGTCGTCAGCTATATCTTTTCTTCGGCGGTCGACGAAAGTTTTATCCTTTGCCGTTTCTGTCTTTGATGGTGGAAACGGTTCTCCGGCTCCGGTCGCTAGCCACTCAATATCGCATCTAAAAAAACTGGAAAACTTATGAAGGTTTTCTCTCCTTGGAACTCTAGTTGTAACTGAGATCCATTTGCTAACTTGAGATTTGTTAAACCCTAATTTTTCAGCGACTTCCTTTTGGGTAATTTTATTAATATCCATAAGGTACTGCAATCTTTCACCAAAACTGGACATATGTTCCACTGGTTGCCTGTAGGTTCAAATTACTAGTTGACACTAAATTGCAATTCCGCTACCCTCGTGCCATGACTAGTACACAAATCATAGGAGCCATAATGCTGGCGACCGGTAAGCAAGTACCCGTGGTAGCACAGGAGCATGGCTACTCAAAGCGCACTTTCTACCGGGTAATAAACAACGAGACCAACAGTCCCAAGGTGCAGGAATTGATCGCTGTCATCATAAACAGATCGATTGCCGATATTTGGTCGATCGATCAGCCAACAAACAATGGAATAATATGACGACTCTTTTTCATGCCCCTTTCAAGGCTATTCACCTTCTTGGAAACCAGGCTGCAGGTCGTCTGGCAATATACCGACGTGGAATCCAACACCTTGATACTCCGCCTGACGATATGCCTTTAACCATCGTTCGTCCCAGTTTGGTGGATCTTGACGTCCAAATGCTGCTAACAACTCAACTTTTATCCATCCTGCGTTGTTGAGGTGACGAATGGCTCTGTCTTCAGCTTGCTCCCTTGAATCGGCAAAAACAAACATATTGACAAAAGCCTTTCTCCCAAATCCATACCCACTCTCAGGTGTCGATATGGATTCGAAAACTAACAGGAATGGCTTCATTTTATCTGTCACTGCAGCAAAAAAAATACCCCGGCTCCTGAAGGCGGAATTGTTCCGTCTACGGGTGAAATTGTTGGCGCTTTCGATCCTAACAGGAGCCGCGGGTTTTGTAAACTTTTTCATGATCATGGTTTAGCCGAAAGGAGGGAAGGTTTAAATGCCGAAGGAAACACCGAAAATGCAATCTTGGCAGGTTTTCCATTTTTCAAGAAAGTACCTTACCCGTTCTGCTTTGTACGCCATCTTCGGCAAGAAAAACGCCAGGGCCGTTGACTACTGGTGTGAGAATCCTCGCTACACCGCCAAGTCCGAAAGGGCCTACGATCCCCTGAAAGGCATCAAAGATCTGGTTGACCTGCTCGACGATCGCGGCCATTGCGACTTGGTGCGGGCTGTTCTCGCCTTCCTTGCAGCTGGGACCACATGTGAAACCGGTTTGTTTCCTCAAGTCGTTGAGCCGCTCCCCACCGTTGCTGATGAGATACTTGCAGATTTCAGGGCCGTATCCTCATTGCAACGTGCGATCGAGGAAAACTACGATCTCGACGAGGTCGAACACTGCAAACAAGAAGCAATTGCAGAGATTGAACGTACCGTCGCCCGTTACCGCAGAGATCTGCCATGAGAGGGAATAGGGGAGTATTGCTGCTTCGTTTGACCTGCAACGGTTTATCTCAAGGTGATTAGCTGTGTCTGAATTGCGAACAATGACAGAGGTTGAGAGGGCGGCCGCTAATCTTCGGGAGATGGCAAAACAGTTATTGCTCCAGGCGAGTGCTCTTGAGGCCACGATCGAAATCCCAAAGCAAAGAAAAAGGCCCAACGAGTTGGTTTGTCCTCTGACCGGGAAACGCACCTCCATCAAGAATAGATCAATGGAGAAAGCATGAATCAGCTATCAATCGAATCTGGCAAGGCGATAGAAGAGATCGAGCAGTGCAAACGAAGTGAGCGCGTAATGGGCGCAACTGAACTGCAGCCCCTGCCGGAAGCTCATCTTGCCGCCGCCGAACTGCGTCGCCAGGCTAAAGAGCTGCTGTTGATAGCACAACGTCTGGAGGCATCCTGCCCGCTTCCGGCCAGGAGCCGCAACGTCGAATTCATGCACAGCAAAAAAAAACGAAAAGAGCAGAAGGTTAAAAAACGCTCCAAGATTAACACGGCCCATCTCATTTTTGATGGAGGAAAGCATTGAAACTTGTCGGACACATGTCAGGCCCTGTTGCGTTGACCGGCAATCCCCCCTCTCTCTGGCACTCCTTTTCCATTCATCCATCCCTCCAAACCAACCCCACGCCCGCGGCCACCGCAAACAGGGCGGCGTGGGTGTTCTATGCCGGCACTGGTTTGAAGGGAGGAACGATTGATGGACTTTTCCCTGGTCGGCAGGGATGCGATGCTCCTCTAGTAGTTTCCCCCCTGCACCCCCCTTCCCAACAGCGCACACCAGGAAACTACATCCTCCCGAGGGTTAATGGGTCCTTCCTGGCCTTTTGGCCATTGCGGGTAGAGAGCCCTCGAAATACGAGCATGGGCATAATTTTAAAACAGTCGGAAAAACGGAATCTTAGGTGGTGGTTGATATGAGTGCAAACGAATGTGGTAGAGGTGGCGGTGGCGAGATCCCGAACTGCCCGAGATGCAAGAGTCAGGACGTATGGCGAAATGGCTTCGGCAGTGCAGGAAAACAGCAATGGCGATGCAAGACGTGCTCACGGGTTTTTGTGCTTGAGCCCTATCTGTCAGATGACATTCGGTTGATAGCCGATCGGATGATTGGCTCCAAGCTGCCTGTTCCGCAAATTGCCATAGTCCTGGCCGGTTTCGTCTCGCGACGCTGGCTATATGCGAGAAAGGGGGAAATGATTAATGGCTGATGAAATGAGTCTTGAGGAGATCCGCGACCAAGTCGCCAAACGAGTTGCAGCGGAACAGGCCGAACAGCCGGGGCAAGACGAAAACCACTCGCCGGCTGCTGCAGGAAACGATCTCGATATCGGTTTCGTTCGCAAGTGCTACCTCTCCAATGAAGTAGGCGATTCCACTCTTTTCAATGCGCTTCACCGGGGCAAACACATTTACAACACCATCTCAGCTTTATGGCTGACTTACCTGGGGCCGCACTGGGATATCGATCACAATAATCGCGCTCTGGCTGACATTGAAAACGTGGCGCTCTCTTATCTGCCGTTAATCGAATCCATCCAGGATGAGATCGACAAGCTTGAAGGCGAGAAGGGTGTTGCCGGGAAAGTGAAGTCGCTCATCAACAAGAAGAAGGCGGTGATCTCCCGCCTCGACCGGCTGCGATCTGCAGCTGGTCGGGCCGCGGTCCTCAAGTGTGCCGTGTCGAATAACACTCCGCTTACCATTCATCCTGATCAGCTCGATCAACACCCGCTGCTCTTGCCGGTGAAAAACGGTGTGGTCGACTTGCGCACCGGGCTGCTTCGCCCAGGTCGCCCCGAGGACTATTTCACCATGGCATGCCCGATCGATTACAAGGGAATCGATGAACCGGCGCCGGAGTTTTTCTCTTATCTGAATTCAAGTCTCGACGGCAACACCGAAGTGATCAACTTCTTGCTCCGCGCCCTGGGCTGTGCGATCGCCGCGAACAATACCGAGCGACTGTTTGTTGTTCTATTCGGCCAGCATGGCCAGAACGGCAAGGGCAAGCTTATGGAAATTCTGTATCACGTCCTCGGTCCGCTGTCCGGACCGATTCAGGCGGAAATGCTGATGGCGCAGAAATTTGCCAAATCGGCCGACGGGCCGTCACCGGCGGTCATGGCCCTGAAAGGCCGCCGCCTGGCCTGGGCTTCTGAAACAGAGGAAGGATCGTCATTTGCCGCCGGCAAGCTGAAGCTGTACTCCGGAGGGGATCCCCTGGTTGGCCGAGCTCCTAACGACAAGGCCCAGACCACCTTCAACCCTTCACATATCTTATTCCTGCTGACCAACAATCTCCCGCACGCCCCGGCTCACGACTCGGCCTTCTGGGAGAGAATCAAGGTCATCGACTTTCCTTTTTCCTTCGTCCAGCGCAAACCGCAAAAGGATAAAGACGGCAACGATCTTCCGGTCGTCCTCGAAAAACACCAGCGGCTTGCCGATCCGAATCTTCTGGAAAAACTCAAGGCGGAGGCTTCCGGAATCCTCGCCGCCCTGGTCCGCGGTTGCCTGGAATGGCAGAAGCAGGGCCTCAATCCGCCCAGGAAAGTAATGGAGGATTCGCTCAAATACCGGCGCAACGAGGACGACATTCAGGACTTTATCGACCAGTGCTGTCATGTGAATCCCGCCGATCCGGATGTTAAGGGTTCGGCCTCCGACCTCTATAAACGCTATCGCTCCTGGTGGGAAGATGTCGCCACCACCAGGCCCATGAATATGAAGAAATTCGGATCGCTCATGTCGATGAAATTTCAAAAACACAAGTCGTCAAACGTCGTCTACCTGGGCGTGATGATCGACATTACCAAGGGGATGTCCGGTGAAAAGTAGCCGAAATTGCCGAAATGGGAGGATATCCTCCCGTTCGTCTGGTCATTCTCCCGCTTGGGAAAGCCTGTGTTTGCTGTTGTTTTCGTACTGTCGGGAGGATGGGAGCGACGGCCTATAGGCCCATGCGCGCGCGTTTCTTTAAGAGATAGGGGAATTAGTTTTCCCACGCGCGGGCTTATATATTCCTCCCATCCTCCCATACATTACAAAAGAAGAATAAAAAGAAGAGGTATCCTTCTGGTATGAAAAGAAAAAGCGAAAATCAAAAAGTTTGGGATGATTGCTGTTTTTTCTCCCCCGATGCTCCCGCCGCGATGAAGGTGTCGGCATAAACCTCCTCGACCTCTATCGTGATGATATTGACAGCCGGGTGACATCTGTTTCCGGCGGAAAGGAATATCGCGGACCATGCCCGAAATGCGGCGGTAACGATCGCTTCGGTGTCTGGCCGCAACAGGATAACGGGCGTGGAACTTTCTTTTGTGGCCGGGGCAAGAACGGCGGCGGCAATGGCTGCGGCATCGGCGGTGACGCCATCCAGTACCTGCGCGACGTCCGCGGCTATACCTACCAGGAAGCCTGCGACTGTCTTGGCATCGAAGCCCGGCGGGGTGGCGAGTCGCTGCAGTATCGCACGCCGGTACCGCCGAAACAATTCCAGGATCCTGCCTTCGTTCCGCAGACGCTGAATTATCCCGAGGATGTCGCCGACGCCGGGCTCTGGCATGAACACGGCATGAAGTTTGTCGAGGCTTGCCATGCCGCACTGTTGCGCCGTCCGGCTTCGATTGCCTACCTCATGGCTCGCGGCATCTCAATGGCATCGATCACCCGCTATAAGCTTGGCTTTCATGCCGGTGAAGAACGCGACGGCAAGCAGTACGAGCCTTCTTTCCGGCCCTGGCCGAGCTGGGGGCTGAAGGATGAAAAGCGAGGAAACGGCAAGCACCGCATGCTGATTCTGCCGGCAGGACTCGTCATCCCTTATATCGTTGAAGACCGCCTGCACCGCATCACCATCCGCCTGATCAAGCCTGATCCGAAGCAACCGAAAAAGAAATACCACTACGTGCGCGGCTCGATCCGCGATGTCTGGATGAGCAATCCCAGAGCTCGAGCCTTCGTCATCCAGGAAGCAGAACTCGATTGCATTGCGGTGGCAGAAGCGGCCGGGGACCTGGTCGGCACCATCGGCCTGGGATCCACCGGAGTGAAACCTGAGATCCGCTCGGCTGCCTCTCTCACCAGGGCTATCACAATACTCGACGCCCTCGATTATGACGAAGCCGGGGCCAAGGCCGGCAAGTGGTGGCGAGAACAGTATCCGCAGTGCAGCCGCTGGCCGGTACCTAAAGGGAAAGACGCGGGTGAAGCCTTCGCCGCCGGGATCAGCCTGCGAGCCTGGATCCTTGCCGGCCTGCCGCCGGTATTCCATGAGTGTCCTCCGATTGAACCTGAATCGGTCAAAGATCCCGCCGATTCGAGAATCGAGCGCATCCTGCAGGAGAAGAAATATCCGCAGCACAGCGAGGTCAAGGAACTCAAGACACTCCTTGAGGAGGCCAGCGGCTTCTTCCGCATCTATGATCAAGGCAATGCCGTCGGCCCGGAAATACCACCAGACTGGTCTTTTGAGAATCGCAAAAAGCGGGCGCGAATCTCCGAGCTGCTTTTCACTTCTGAGTCGATCGGCCATCTGATCGAAAACCTTGCCGACGGGCTGTATGGGCCTGGGCAGATTCCGGTGTGACCTATAAACCATGAGCGAAACATTCTTCCCTTCGAAAATAGCAGTACACCGCTGGCTGGAAGACAACGGCTGGAAGATCGGCCGATCGCAGTTTTATGCTCACTGCAAAGAAGGACTGCTGCGACCTGCAAAAAAGGAGAAAAAGTACCGACTCAAGGACGTCGAGAAATATGCCTCCATGCATGTGGTGAGAGCCGAAACCGGCCAGAAGGAATCGGACAGGGAAATCAAAATGCGTGAAGAAAAACTCGAGGTTGCCCTGGACCGGGAGAAGGTTGGCCTTGAACGAGAACAATTCGAGCTTGATGCCAAGAAGGGCAAGTTTATCCCCAGGGCCGAGTTCGAGCTGGCGATCGTCGCACGCTCGGTTGCATTCATGGCCCATCTCAACCACTCGATCCAGGCCTCCGCCCAGGACTGGATCCACATGGTCGAAGGGAATCAGTCACATGCTCCCGAGCTGGTCGAGGCGATCAGTCGGGAGATCGAACAGCGTATGGGCGACTTTGCCGCCGATGCGGAATTTGATGTGATTTTGGAAGCCAATTAAAGGAGAGAATATGCCGGATAAACCACCCACCAGTACAGTCATCTGGCGGCCGATTAAAAGCCGCTGCGATTATAAGCCTGACGCCAATTCGGAAATCTTGATCCACGACGGTCACCTGGATGACGTCGTCAAGGGCTACACGGATATTGCCGTCGACGGCGAGACAATAGTCTGGATCGACCAGACCACCGGCGATCCGTTGCCCGACCCTCAGTTCTGGGCGGATGTACCGTTCCCTGGGGATGAAAAATAAAAAACCAATAAAGGAGCTTTTAGACATGACAACAACCATACAAATTCGAGCCCATCTCTCATCCGATAAAGAGGTAAAAGTTTCGGTAACCAACAAACATGGATTGGTCGATGAGTTTTTCCTGCAGGATGGAGAAATAGCCGAGCGTAGTGTTTTCGACACCCGCGAGATCAGTGTAAAGGAAGTGGAAAAATAACCATGCCCACCCCCTCAACCGACATCTGCACCACCCGCACGATCCGCCTGCGCACCATGCCCGCCTGGCTGCCGGAGAAGTTTCACCGGCGGCCCGAGCGGATCCGCATACGCTTTTCTCCTTCCCCTGGGGAAAAGCGGTTTTTTCGGTGTAAGAAGGTCATCGCTCCGTCCGCCTGGGCGCCCAAGAACCGCACGGTTACTTATGGCCCACTGTCCGGATCACGCTGGGACAATTCCTTCATGCCGCATATGCGCGGCATCATGGACGCCAGCTTCTTTCCGTCGGTGCGCTATATCGGCAACTGCAAGGCACCGCAGACCGGCAGCAGCGCCGGGGCCGAAACCATGCTCGGGTACCTGGCCGACATGCAGCCGGGTCCGGCCTTCATCGTCTATCCTGACCGCGACACCAGTTCAAAACGGTCTACGGACTACCTTCAGCCGATGTTCATGAAATCGCCTCGGCTGCGGGTCCTGCTCACCGGGATTTCGGACGATATGGCCAGCCTGCGCATTAAGCTGCAGACCATGCTCATCTATATGGGCTGGGCCGGGTCGGTAACCTCACTCGGTAATATTTCGGCCAGGTATCTGTTTGGCGACGAGATCGATAAGTGGCCACGTCAGGCCAGCAAGAAAGAGGCGAATACCCTGAAGCTCTTTTTCGAGCGCTTCCGGGCTTACAAATACGGCGGCAAGTGCTGGCTTATTTCCACTCCGTCGGATTTCGAAGGGCCGATCTGGAAGTACATGAACCAAGAGGCCCAGGTAGTCTTTGATTACCATATTCCGTGCCCGGACTGCGGCGTTCGCCACAAGATGAGCGACAAGCATATCCGCTTCGGCGACGAGCGCGATCCGCAGGTGATCGAGGAAAACGACCTTGCTCGCTATGTCTTTCCCTGCTGCGGCGTCGTCGCCGACGATCGCATCCGAATCAAGGCGCTGCAGCGCGGCACCTGGCACGCCCGGGGCAGGAAGAAAGGCGATGAGGACGGCCGCGAACTCTTCACCTACCTGCGCGAGGAAAAGCCGGTGAAAATCTGTTTCCATTCTCCGGGCTGGATCTCACCCCTGGTCAGTCATGCCGAGATCGCCGCCGCCTTTCTCCGCGGCCTGAAGGATCCGGCGGAGATGCACTACTACGATAACCAGATCAAGGCCGAGGCCCATATCCCCTTCCGCCAGAACCGTAAGGAAGACACCATCCTCGCCCTGCGTGACGACCGACCGGAAGGGCTGGTCCCAGGTGGCGGCAAGGTCGCCGCCCTGGTGGCCGGTATCGACACGCAGGACAACTCCTTTCTCTTCTCGATCCGGGCCTTCGGTTGGGGAATGAAGCAGGAGAGCTGGCAGATCCACCACGGCGAAGTCGATTCCTTCGCCGCCCTGGAGGAGATTTTGTTCGAGCATAGCTACCGAGACGCCGAAGGCCTATATTACCCGGTCCACCTGGTGGCTATCGATACCGGCGGTCACCGGACCAGCGAAGTTTACGATTGGGTTCGCCGTCATCCGGGCCGGGTTATCGCCTACAAAGGCGCCTCGGGCCGCAAGAACAGCCCGAAATCGAAAACTATCATCGACCATTACCCTGGGACCAAGGTCCCGATCCCGGGGGGCTTGGAGCTGTGGGTCTGTGACTCGCACTACTACAAGGACCAGCTCGCCGGCAAGCTCCGGATAAAGTCGGACGATCCCGGCGCCTACCATCTCTATGCCGAAACTACCGAGGAATATGCCCGGCAGATATGCGCCGAATATATCGACGGCCGCAGGCTCTGGCAGTGCCCGAACGGCAAGGCCAATCACTACTGGGACTGTGGTGTGCTTGAACTGATCGCTGCAGAAATGCTGAACCTGAAATATCTCAGGAACGAAGAAGGGGAAGATTGAGATGGGCAAACTAAGTGTTACCAGAATAGTCGAGGCCAAAGAGCAGGCCTCCGCCGGCGTTGACTATTCCCCCCGCCTCGGCGCACGTTGCCCGTGGTGTGAAAACCGCGCGCGGATCTATAAGACCATGGCCTGGGAGGATAATACCCGAATCCGCTATCATCGTTGTGAAAACGGCAGGTGTGTGCTGTCGGCGATGGGGGTCTCGATTAAGAGCATTGAGGTTGATACGGTGCAGACGGCATAGAACGTATCATAATGACGCTATCTCAACTAGAGGTTTCGTCCTTCAGATATGGTCTTTGTGTGGTGTTATCAAACCGATTTTTTAAGCTTATAAATTTCCTCCTCTCTCCATCGTCGCAGTAATAGTAGAAGGTGCTTTCTTCTTCATCGAATTTGATATTTGAGGCTGCGGTCATTTCCTCCTTGTCAACGCAAAAAACGGTTCTCTTTTGAATGTCGTAGATAAAGGGCAAATCGGCAGGTAAGATAGTAACAACATCATCGGGAAAGACTTTGCTCATAACTTTTTGCATGAGTATTATGAGGTCCTTGCGGAAGGTTTTTAGCTCCTCACCAAATTCACTGACTAATGCGAGCTTGGGTTTAATTGCGGAAATAAGCCGAAGCACACCCAGCACACCAAGATGGTTTCCATAAAGTATATCCTCGGGTTGCCACTTAATGTCCGCTACCGCACTCAATTCTTTTCTTCCAATTGAACCGAGATGGGGAATGAGGATGTCAACGTCACTAACTAAATCCTTACTGATCAGTTTGTACAGTTCATGGATTTCAGTCTTGGACGACTGTTGGCTTTGGTCGAACTCACCTTTCTCGCTTGGAGGATAAAGGCCTGTGTCGGAGGTAAGTAGCAGGTTACGTTTGCCATCTACACCAAAAGAGAATGTGAAATGCAGACCCACCGCATAATATCTGGTTACAATTTCGTCATGGTAGGCGGGCAGCACGGTCATCATCGTGCTATTATCCACCAGGCGGTAAGTGTCTCCAGGATTGATCGTAAAAATATTTCCGATATACCTTCTGGCTCGCCAGTCAATCAGGCTGGCGAATTTTAGCATAGTACCTTGATTTAGGTAGAGGTTCACACTCTTCGCCGTTCTGATTTTTTCCTTATGCGCTTGATAGAGCAGGGTTAGAAGGGATTCGAAATCAATGGTATGGTCATTGTGGGCGTGAGTGATGACGATGTTGTCTATATCCAGAAGTCGGCATCCGGCTCTGTGAAAATTCTCGATGAAATTGTAACCGGGATCAATGACCGTCCCTTTGCCTCGGTGGTAGATGAAGTAGCCGCCTCCAACGCTTTTTTCCCCATCATCTAAGGGGAGGGCCGGGGTGTAAGAATTCCATTTCCTTAATACTAGGAAGACGGAAGAGTCTGGGGTCAGCTTGGAGTCGGCGCCTATAAATTCACGTAGATGTCGTTCGTTTTCATCTTTTTTCTTTTCAAATCCTGCGATTGCCTCTTTAAATTCTTCACGCATTGTTTGTATGAATCCTCTCAGCCCACCGACATTAGTTGCGTCTGGTTTCTCGGTTTTCTCGTCAAGTTTTGCTTTCTCCTCTTCGCTGAGTTGTGAAAAAACGTAAGAGACATCTTTTTGCAGCTGCTCCGAATCGGGATTTATATCCAGAGCCTCTCGGATTAAACTGTAAGCTTCGGCTATTTTACCCAGGTTGAAGAGCAAAACGCCTTTATTGCGCAGANTGNNATAATCGTCATGCTTGATCTTGAGGGCCTGATCTAAAAGGGCGATGGCCTCTTCTTCCCGGCCAAGCTTGGACAGCGCGNCGCCTTTATTGCGCAGACTGTNATAGTCGTCGGGCTTGATCTTGAGGGCCTGGTCGTAANGGGCGATGGCCTCTTCTTCCCGGTCAAGCTTGGACAGCGCGGCGCCTTTATTGCGCAGGCTGTCATAGTCGTCGGGCTTGATCTTGAGGGCCTGGTCGTAAAGGGCGATGGCCTCTTCTTCCCGGTCAAGATGCGATAAAATCACTCCGTAGTTTTTCAACAGGAAATGGTCTTGTGGTTTTAGGGCCACTGCCTGGCCATGTTTTTCTCGTGCTGTTTCATTGTCCCCTAGATAATGAGCAAGTTCGCCTTCGAAAAAGAACCGGTAAGCATCATTATCATTTGCCTCAGCAAAGCCTGATTCGAGAAGTATCTTACCTTCATCTTTTTGCCCGGAAGTAAATAATTCATCAATTTTTTTGCTGATTTCCCTAAGCTTTTCTATATTCGCCATATGCTGTCTTAGAATTCAGTTTTGATTACTGCAAAATTAAGGGTGTACCGGTAGGTCAATATTTAAACAATACAACTCTCTCTCCATTTACTATTTTTGGAAAAATCGCCAAACCCAATTTCACATCATCTGTTAAGTCGAACTGGGAAAATCACCGTTTATCTAGTGAATTTTATTATTTTGTATCTAATTTTATTTTGTGTGGTGGTATCCAATTATTTCCTAGTATCCACTTCACGGATAAAATAATCCATGTTTCCAGCAACCACAGTGAGACGCTCTATGATCATCCCCTGCACCTAAATCTTTATAAATTCCACCATGAGTATTTTTTTTTATTACCACATACTGGGCAGTTGAAAGCGTTCACCTCTGGAACCATACAGTCAGAACCCGATTATGCAACTATAAAAATACAACGCGATATTATGAAGATAGATTATGATTCTGATGTTTTTGCCTGTATCAGATGGAATAACTGCAAATACAGGCTCTTCTAGATTTACCTCTCGTGCCTAAACTATGATTTCTTCCATCCTGCCACTGTAAAATCCCCTTTCCCAACATCACTTTCTCCCTCCATTCATCCACTTGCTGTAATAAATTGCAAATTCCAAGCCAGTGCACGAACACGAGTACCACCAGTAGCAATATACTACCAGTGGTATCGATCATCTTCTAACGCCACATTTTTTTGTTTACCCTCTCCTCATTCAAACAGTTTCGGTTTTTTATCAAAATAAAACTACACGAGGCTTAGCGAATGTCCGTAACACTCACCATACTGCACGAGCGGTTAGCTCTGTATCTGAACGCGGAAAAAGTAGTCCTCGAGGGTAATCAGAGCTGGTCCAGCCAGGACGGGATGAACTACACCCGGGCCAACATCAACGCTCTCCAGCGGGAGATATCTGTCATCCGCCGGGAGATCGCCTACCTGGAAGGCACCGGCTTTACCGCCCAGCAGTTTGTCTTTGGTGGGAGGGGCTGAGCATGAGCGGGCGCGATACCAGCAAGAGCCTCTCTCAAAAATTCTATGATCGCTATACCTCGTTGATCGGCGGGGCCATCTCGCTGCTATTCCCGGCCCGGGCGGCCGGCTTTGTCTATGGCCGACAGATGTACCGGACCTTTGCCGCCGGCACCACGCTTGACGCCGACACGAAATTCCGGCCCCGGCTGCGCTCAGGTGATGCCGAAGTAAAGCGTGCCTACAAACTGGTGGCTGCTCGTTGTCGAGACCAGGCCGAGAACAACTCGCTCATATCCGGGGCGCTCGATCGGATCGGCAACAACGTGGTGCGCTCCGGCATCATGCCGAAATTCAAGTTCCGCACACGGGACGGCAAGCTCGACCGCGAGGTCAACAAGAACTGGCGAACAGGTTTTCTCCGCTGGGCCCGGTACTGCGACTCGACCGGCCATGATTCCTACGGGGCTTTGCAGCGACTCGGCCTCCGTCATATGTGGTCGGACGGTCAGTTTTTCATCCACCGAACCTGGGACACCTCGCGGCCGGGCATCGTCCCCTTACGTCTCGAGTTCCTCGAGTTCGATCAGATCGACGCTCTGGTTGACGGAGTCCTGCCGAACGGCAATATCGCCCGGAAAGGTATCGAGCATGATGCCGCCACCGGCCGGCCGCTCTTTTACCATATCCTCGATCATCATCCCGGCGACTACCTCGCCCTGGGGAGACGCTCCACTTCCCGGAGGATCCCCGCCGCCGACATCATTCATGTCTGGGACCGCCGCCGGATCAGCCAGTATTCCGGTATCGCCTGGATGGTGGCGGTGGTGATGGAAGCCTACCGGATGGAGGACTTCAGACATATTACCCAGGATGCGGCTCGCTTGCAGGCGACCTTTGCGGCCTTTTTGAAATCCGCTTTCCCTGGTTTTCAGCTCGGCGGCGGGCTGTCCTTCGGCGGTCAGTCGGCCCCCATCAAACCGGGCGATACCGGAGTAACCAAGGCGCCGACCGAGATCAAATCCGGCATCATCCAAGGTCTGCCCACAGGTACAGACATTACCTTCGCCTCACCCAGCCAGCCGGGCAACTACTATGAACCTTTCGTGAAAGACAGCCAGCGCTGGCAGTCGGCGGGACTCGGCATGTCGTTTGAGGCATACGCCAACAACTACACCGATTCAAGCTATGCCTCGGCTAGATCCGGCTCGCTCGAGGAGCGGCTCAGTTACCGATCGCAGCAGCAGTTCCTGGAAGAGCAGGTCGGCCGCCATGTCATCGCCTGGTATATCGAGGCCGCTTATCTGTCGGGCCTTGCCCCGGTGAAAATGCCGAGCTACGCGAAGGACCCGGACTTCTATCATGAGCTGGCCGAAGGGCAGTTTCCGGGCTGGGGCTGGGTCGATCCGTCCAACGATGCCAACGCCGCCGAAAAGCTCATCGACCTCGATATCGATACCCGCCGCAATCAGGCCTCGCAGCGCGGTAACGACTGGGATGAGATTATCGACGAACTGAATGACGAAGAGGACAGCCTCCTCGAACTGGCGGAAAAGAAAGCCCGCCGAAAAATCTTGGAAGGAAAGAACAATGTCAATCAATAACCGTGGGAAGATCCAGGGCGAAATCGAAAACATCCTCCGGGCCGCCGGGATCCATCCCGGAATGTGGGCAAGAGCTGCCACCGGTAAACGTGCTGCAGCCTCCGAGGCCGGTGGTTTCGAATGGATCCTCACCACCGAGAAACCGGCGGTTGTCTGGGACTGGGAGCGCTGGGAGTTTGTCGAGGAGATCCTGCTTGCCGACGGCATGCTGGTCCCGGCCAACGGCCAGGTGGTTCTTCTGGACTGTCATAACCGCAATTCGGTGAAAGACGTTCTTGGTCATGTTCGGGATTTTGCAGAGGCCAAGGTCGGCGAATTCCCCGCCCGCACCGGCCAGGTCTTTTTCGCCGATGATCCGGACAGCCAGGCCGCCCGGGCAAAGGTCGAGGGAAACCATATCACCGACGGTTCCGTCGGCTATCAGATCTTGAAATCAGTCTGGGTCGAGGAAGGCAGCGAGGTCGGGATCGGCGGCCGGATCTTCGCCGGCCCGGTTCGGGTTACCTACCAGTGGTCGCTGAAGGAATTTTCCATTACCCCAATCGGGGCCGACGTGCTGGCAAAAGTCAGGCTACTCTGCGGCGCATAGACCGCTTCAAAAATAACATCCGCACAAGGAGACTTCAGGATGAACAAGAAAATGAGAAAATGGTTAGAGGCCAACGGGCTCCGCGCCGACGCAACAGAGCAGGAAGCGTGGGAACTGTACGACAAGCTGAAGGGTGAAGGGATCGAGTTGATTGGTGTCGAGCCTGGTAAGCGGTCTGCCGCTGCCGGCAATCCTGCCCAGGGCGATCGCGGTAATCAGGATGACGGGGGCGAAGTTTCCGCCACCCGCACCGAAGCGGATCCCGGGCTCCAGGCGCAGATCGATGCCGCCGTAGTTCGCGGAATGGTGGCCGAGGCAAACCGCCGTAAAGCCGTCCAGGATCTGATAGTTGTTGCCGGACTTGGCGATCATGTTGGCGGCACCTTCGCCCGCCAGCTTCTCGACAATCCGCAGATCGATGTCAACCGGGCTTCGAATCTCATCCTCACAGAGCTGCAGAAGCGTAATCCTCCGATCGGCTCCGGCGCCCATGTCGGCCGCGAAGCAGGCGAGAAGCTGCGCGATGCGATTACCGACGGTCTGCTCATGCGCTCCGGCCATCGTTTGGAGAAGCCGGCAGCCGGAGCAAAAGAGTTCCGAGGCCGCGCCCTGATCGAGATCTGTCGCGAGCTGCTCGAACTGAACGGAGTATCCTGCCGCGGCCTGTCGCGGATGGAGATCGCCGGCCGGGCGCTTGCCGCTGGATCCACTTCCGATCTGCCGTTTATCTTCTCGAGCGTGGTGAACAAAAATCTTCTCCAGGCCTATAACGAATGGCCGGATACCTGGCGGCCCTGGGTGGCCATTACCGGCGCCATGGACTTCAAGGAGATCCACGCCATCAAGCTGTCCGGCTCGCCCGACCTGAAAGGCATGAATGAAAACGGCGAATACCAGACCGCCTTTTTCAGCGACGCCCAGGAGAGCTACCGGGTTATCACCAAGGGGATCAAGGTGCCCTTCACCCGGCAAATGATCATCAACGATGATACCAGAGCTCTTACTCGTATCCCCCAACTCTTCGGCACTTCGGCCAAAAGGATGGAGGCGGATGCGGTTTACTCGCTGCTCACGGCCAACGGCGCGATGAGCGACGG
>JGI25320J50211_1000345_pt1 | contig 33306 bp, 28 predicted proteins | sample AutmiccommuBRH21_FD_50211 | JGI IMG/M metagenome (IMG submission 50211)
GCGCGGCGCGTATCTCGGGGCTTTGCTTTTTGTCGCGGCTTGCGTATATGACAGGTGATTTCCCCGACAATGGAAACTCTTCCGGCCCGCCGGAGCCGCCCTTTCCGGGCCACGGGGAAGATTTGAGCGAAGGAGAGACGTCACCATGTCCAAGCCGATCATGGCCAGGGCCACCGCCGTCTGGCTGGTGGACAACACGACGATCAGTTTCAGGCAGATCGCCGATTTCTGCGGGATGCACGAACTGGAAGTGCAGGGCATCGCTGACGGCGATGTGGCCGCAGGGGTCAAGGGGTTCGATCCGGTGGCCAGCAACCAGTTGACCGAGACCGAGATCGCCACGGCCGAGGCCGATCCGGCCTACAAGCTGCAGCTGAAATTCAACCCCTCCGCCGTGGGTGAGGAAAAGCGGCGCGGGCCGCGTTACACGCCGCTCTCCAAGCGGCAGGACCGCCCGAATGCGATCCTCTGGCTGGTCAAGTTCCACCCCGAACTGACCGACAGCCAGATCGCCAGGCTGGTGGGCACCACCAAGCCCACGATCACCTCGATCCGCGAGCGCACGCACTGGAACATCGCCAACATGCAGCCCATTGACCCGGTGGCGCTTGGCCTGTGCAAGCAATCCGAGCTTGACGCCGCCGTGCAGAAGGCGGCCGCGAAGAAGGCCGCCGAGGGCGCACCGCTGAGCGATGACGAGCGGCGCAAGCTGCTGAACACCGAGCAGAGCCTCGAAGCCGAGGCCGAGCCGCGCATCCCGACCGCGATCGAGGGGCTTGAGACATTTACCCTTGGCGGCGGTCCGGGCGCGAAACCGGAAAAACACTATGACGCCGACAGCTTCTTCAACCTGCCCGACGACGATGGTGACGAGGACGAGGACCGCTGAGCCTCTTGGCGTCCTCGTCGATGGAATGGACATGCGAGACGCGAACCATCAGGCGGCCTCAGGAGCAGGCACGATCAGGGGAATGAACCGCAGGCGCGACCCGGCCCCCGTCAACTGCCCTTGCGGCAGGCCCCAAGATTACTCTGTTCGTGACACCCGGGGCAATCATCCATCGCCAAGGCAACCCATGTCAGGCCGCAATTTCTGCTTTGTGTCCTTGTGCGTCCGATTTCGGCCAGGACACCAGGATAACTGCCGGGTTACCAATGGCCCCGTCAATCAGCGCCCTAGGCAATTGACCCAAGGTGCAGCAGACGGTCTTTTCCCGCGCCGTCGATGCATGGCTTGTCACCTCGGTCTGAAGCGACATGGGGATGCCAGCCGCCTGCATGCCTGAAATGATCGACTGCGCCTTGCCGACACCCATATAGATTGCCAGAGATGTGCCCGGTTTCAACATGGTCGCCCAGTCGGGTTCGGGATCGCCGGGTTTGCAGGCAGCGGTCGCCAGCATCAGCCGGTCCGTCACGCCGCGCTCGGTCAATCCGCGCCCGAGGCTGGCTGCGGCGGCGCTGGCGGCGGTCACGCCCGGCACAATCTCGACAGGAATACCCGCATGGCGCGCGGCCTCCAACTCTTCGGTCACGCGACCGAAAACGCCCGGATCGCCCGATTTCAGCCGCACGACCCGGCGGCCCTGCCTTGCCGCCGCCACGATCACCGCATTGATGCGATCTTGTGGCCACGAGCACGCGCCCACCTCCTTGCCCACGAAGACGCGCTCGGCGTCACGCCCTGCCAGTTCCAGCACGGCAGGGTCCACAAGGCGGTCGTAATAGATCACATCCGCTTCTTGCAGCAGGCGCAGCGCGCGCAGGGTCAGCAGATCTGCGGCACCCGGTCCCGCCCCGACCAGCGCAATCGCGCCTTGCACAGCGCCTGCGCCACCTGGGTCCAGCGTGTCCTTGACCGGCTTTGCGGCCTCGCGTCCCGCCCCGCGCCCGATCCCCGCGACGGCCAGCACCGAGCGCACCCCGTCCGCCTGATGTGAATTCCAGCCATGCCGCAACACGCGCTTGCCCGTTGCGGCAACCAGACGCGCCGCCAGCAGAAACCACGGCAAGGCGCTCGCGCGTCCGGCGGCGACAAGGCCCTCATCGCGTTCGCACGACGCCGCGTCACGGTGATCTCGACCATGCTCCAACGCCGCGAACCATTCGATCCGACCGGAAAAGTGGCGTGACTTACGCATTACTCGGCCGCCTCCAGCCTTTGCGCCAGAAGGGCGGCCAGTTCCGGACGGCAAGACCCGCAGCTTGTGCCCGCTTGCAGCGCCGCACCGATCTGCTCGACGCTTGTCAGGTTCTGCGCCGCAATCGCGGTGGTGATCGTGTTCAGGCCCACATTCAGACAGGCACAGACAGTCGGGCCCGGATCGACCACGCCCGCACCTGGACGCCCGGCCAAAAGGGCTGCTCCCGCTTGTCCCACTGCGGCCTCCAGATGGCCGCGTGCAAGCTGCACGGGTTCGGGCGCGACAAACAGCGCCGCCAGCGCGCGCCCGCCATCCATCAGCGCAAGGCGGTGGGTGCCGCGCACGCGATCCTCGACACTGAGACAGGTCGCCTCGGGCAGGTCGAACAGGGCGCGGGCATAGGCTTCCCAATCCCGCGGCCGCGCCATCCCCGCCAGTTCGCTGCGCCAGCCGCCCGCGTGGCGTGCGCGCGCCCAATAGATCGCATCAGGGTTCTGCGCCCCGACCGAGACCCCAAAACCATACCATGCCGGATTCAGCGCGGCGATCGCCACGACCGAAGCCTTGCTTTCCGGCTGCCCCGATACCGGATCGGTCACGGCGGCCACAAGCGCATCGACGCGCCCCGTGGGGGCCGTTTCACCCGTCCAGTGCATCGGTGCGAATACTTGCCCGGGCGCCACGCGATCCGTGATCGACACACGCAAGATGGCTTGCCCCTGCGGGCTGGTGACACGCGCCAGAGTGGCCGGGGCAAGGCCCAGCGATGCGGCATCGTCGGGATGGATTTCAAGGAATGGCTCGGCGATGTGCTGGTTCAGGCGCGGAGCCAGCGCCGTGCGCGTCATGGTATGCCAGTGGTCGCGCACGCGGCCCGTGTTCAGCCGGAAGCGATAGCGCGGCGCTGTCTTTGCCACAGGCGGGCGCGGGGTGATGGGCAGCATACGGGCGCGGATGTCGGGGGTGAAGAAACCGCCCTGCCCGAAAAATCGCCCGCCGGTCTTTCGCGCGTTGACCGGCCAACGGGTAGGCGGCAACGCGTCGTAATCGGCCCGAGCCAGCCCCGAGATATCGAAATCGCGGCCAAGATCGCCCGCAATGCCCGACAAGGCGGCATGTTCAGCAAAGACTTCGGCGGCACTTTCCCAGCCAAAGGCGTCGCCCCATCCCATTCGTGCCGCCACATCCGCGATCATGCGCCAGTCATCACGCGCCTGGCCCGGTGCAGGCAGAAAGGGGCGCTGGCGGCTGATGGTGCGGTCGGAATTGGTGACAGTGCCGGATTTTTCGCCCCAGGCCGTTGCAGGCAGTATCACGTCGGCCAGACGTGTGGTGTCGGTTTGCGTCACGTCGCTGACCACGACAAAGTCGCAGCCCTTGATGGCCGCAGCCACCGCATCGGCATCGGGCATCGACACGGCGGGATTGGTGTGAATGATCCACAGTGCCTTGATCCGCCCCTCGGCCACGGCGCGGAACATATCGACGGCTTTCAGGCCGGGCGCTTCCGGCATCGCAGGGCTGTTCCAGAAGCCCTGCACAGCGGCGCGGTGGTCGGGATTCTCGATATCCAGATGACAGGCCAGCATATTGGCCAAGCCCCCCACCTCGCGCCCGCCCATGGCGTTAGGCTGGCCGGTCACGGAAAACGGCCCCAGGCCGTTGCGACCAATGCGGCCCGTCGCCAGATGGCAATTCAGGATTGCGTTCACCTTGTCGGTGCCACTCTCGGACTGGTTGATACCTTGGGAATAGACCGTGACAACCCGCTCGGTCGTGGTGAACCAGTCCAGGAATTGCGCAAGATCGCGGTCGTCCAGCCCAGTCAGCGCGGGACAACTGGCGCGCGCGGCGGCCAGCGCACCGTCAAATCCGCTGACATGGCGCGCGACATAATCGTGATCCACCGCGCCGCGATCGGCCAGCGCGACCAGTAGCGCATTGAACAGGGCCGCATCGCTACCGGGGGCGAGCGAAAGGTGCAGGTCCGCGATATCACAGGTCGCGGTGCGGCGGGGGTCAACCACCACCACTTTCGTGCCACGCGCCTTTTTCGCCGCAACCAGCCGCTGATAGAGCACCGGATGACACCATGCCAGATTGCTGCCCACCAGCACCACCAGATCGGCCTCGTCCAGATCCTCGTATGTGCCGGGCACGATATCCGCGCCAAAGGCCCGGTTGTGCCCGGCAACGGAAGAGGCCATGCACAGCCGCGAATTGGTGTCCACATTTGCGGTGCCCATATAGCCCTTGATCAGCTTGTTGGCGGCATAGTAATCCTCGGTCAGCATCTGCCCCGACAGATAGAAGGCGGCGCTATCGGGCCCGTGATCGCGGATGGCCGCCCCGAAACGCTCGGCCACCAGATCAAGCGCTATGTCCCATGCGGCAGGCGCGCCACCGATCAAGGGGGTCAGGATCCGTCCGTCCAGCCCCAGCGTTTCGCCCAGGGCTGTGCCTTTGGAACATAGCCGCCCGTAATTCGCAGGATGGTCCGGATCACCCTTGACCTGAGCGCCGCCATGTCCGTCGGGGGTTATCAGCACCCCGCAACCCACACCGCAATAGGGACATGTGGTGCGGATCGCGGTCACGCTGCCGCCCCCCGGATCAGGCGCGCCGCGTCCAGCAGGATGCGCCCGCCTTCAACCCGTGCCGCATAGGTGGCCACAGCGCCTTTGTCTGCCCCCGTGGCCAGACCGTCGGCCAGCCCGATCACCATCCCGTGCAGCGGACAGGTCACATCATGTCCGTGCACGATCCCCTCGGATAGAGGCCCGCCTTTATGCGGGCAGCGGTCATCCAGCGCAAAGACCCGATCGTCATGGGTGCGAAACACAGCCACACAGCCATGCACCGTCTTCACCACGCGCGCCCCGCGTCTGGGGATGTTGTCCAACGCCCCGATATCAAGCCAGCTCATTCAGCGACCTCCTTCGTCAGATCGGCCAGTGGCGCGAAATCGGCCTGTGCCTGCCGTGTTGCACGATCCGCCCACGGGTCGCGCTGATATACGCCTTGCGACAGATCGAACCGGGCAATCAACGCGGCGCGGTTTTCCGGATCTTCGACCACCCGCGCCTTGACCCAGTCCAGACCGACCTTGGCCAGCCACCTGTAGGGGCGGTCCAGATATCTGGCATGTTCGCGGTAAAGCTGGACGAAAGCCACGGTCAGGTCGATAGCTTCGCCTTCCGTGGCAACCTTTGCCAGTCGCTCGACCTCTTTGAGGTCCATGCCCGCCGCACCGCCGACGCCGATCTCGTAGCCTGAATCGACGCAGATGATCCCGACATCCTTGCAGGTCGCCTCGGCGCAGTTGCGCGGGCAGCCCGAGACCGCCAGCTTCACCTTGTGCGGCGTCCACGACCCCCAGAGTCGTTTCTCCAGCCTGATGCCGAGCCCTGTGCTGTCCTGCGTCCCGAACCTGCAAAAATCGGTTCCCACGCAGGTTTTCACCGTCCGCAGCCCCTTGGAATAGGCATGCCCCGAGACCAGCCCCGCATCGTTCAGATCGGCCCAGACATGCGGCAGGTCTTCCTTTTTCACGCCCAACAAGTCGATGCGCTGCCCGCCAGTGACCTTGACAGCCGGAATGGCATATTTGTCCGCCGCATCCGCAATCGCGCGCAATTCGCGCGGATTGGTCATGCCGCCCCACATGCGCGGAACCACGGAATAGGTGCCGTCCTTCTGGATATTGGCGTGGTTGCGCTCGTTCACGAAACGGCTTTGCGCGTCATCGGTGTAATCCAGCGGCCAGTCGGCCAGCAGGTAGAAATTCAGCGCAGGGCGGCAGGACGGGCATCCGCAAGACGTTTTCCACCCCAGTTCCTGCATGACCGCAGGCATGGATTTCAGCTCGCGCGCCTTGATCAGGCGGCGCGCATCCTCATGCGTCAGGTCGGTGCAGCCGCACATGGGCTGCACCTCAGGCTTCTGGAACGCCTCGCCCAGGGTGCTGGCCAGCACCTGTTCCACCAAGCCCGTGCAAGTCCCGCAAGAGGCGCTGGCCTTTGTTTGCGCGCGGATATCGGCAAGGCTGGTCGCCCCGCCTTCGATCGCCGCCGTGATCGAGCCTTTGCATATGCCGTTGCAGCCGCAAATTTCCGCCTCAGGCGGCAATGCTGCAACGGCTGCCAAAGGGTCCGTTTGGCCACCCCCCTGATAGGCAGGACCAAAGATCAGCGTGTCGCGCATGGATGAAATATTCGTGCCGTCCTTGATCAGACCAAAGAACCACGATCCATCCGCCGTGTCCCCATACATGACCGCGCCGATCAGGCGGTCATGTTCGATGACCAGCCGCTTGTAGACACCGCGCGCAGGATCGCGAAACACGATATCCTCGCGCCCCGGTGCATCCGCGAAATCGCCCGCGCTGAACAGATCAACGCCTGTGACCTTCAGCTTGGTCGCAGTCTGAACAGGCTGGAAGGCGGCGTGCTGGCCGCTCAACGTAGCGGCCACAACCTTCGCCTGGTCGTAGAGGGGGGCGACAAGGCCGAAAAGCTGGCCATCATGTTCCACACATTCGCCCACCGCCAGAATATCGGGATCGGAGGTGACCATCTGGTCGTTGACCACGATCCCGCGCGCGACTTCCAGCCCCGCATCCGTGGCAATCCGCGTTTCAGGCCGGATACCGACAGCCATGCAGACCTGATCGGCGTCATACACAGTGCCATCCTCCAGCAAGACCGCCTCGACACGATCTTTGCCCAGAATAGCCTTGGTCGCGCCCTTGCAATGCACATGGATCCCGCGCGCCTCCAGGTCCTTTTGCAGCAGATAACCTGCGGCAGGGTCGAGTTGGCGCTCCATCAGGTGGCCCATCAGGTGAATGACGGCCACCTCAATCCCGCGCGCCTTGAGCCCCGCTGCCGCTTCCAGCCCCAGAAGGCCGCCACCGATCACCACCGCCCTGGCGCCTGGCTTGGCAGAGGCGTCGATCATCGCCTGCGTGTCGTCCATGTCGCGATAGGTGATCACGCCGGACAAATCCTTGCCCTGAACAGGCACGATGAAAGGGGCCGATCCCGTGGCGATCAGCAGCTTGTCATAAGGCGTGCCATCGCGACTGGAGTGGACGACCTTGTTCACGGGGTCGATCTTGACCACGCTTTCGCCGAACCGGCAGGTAATCCTGTGCTGTGCGTAGAAAGTATCATCATGGGTGACGATCTCCTCATAGGTCTTTTCGCCAGACAGAACGGGGGACAGCATGATGCGGTTGTAGTTCCCGCGCGGTTCCCCATTGAACAGCGTGATGTCCCAGCCATCGGGGTCTTGCGCCAGCACATGTTCCAGCACACGGCCCGATGCCATGCCCGCACCGATAATAACGAGTTTCCGTCTCATCATGCGGCCTCTTTCTTGTGCGCGCCGTGTTCGTAGTCTTCAAGGAATTGGAGGACTTGCGCGCGGTAAGCGTAGTAGTCGGGATGCTCCAGCAGCGCCTTGCGGCTGCGGGGGCGTGGCAGATCCACATCCACGATCTTGCCGATGCGGGCGCGCGGACCATTGGTCATCATCACCACGCGGTCGGCCAGCAGGATCGCCTCATCCACGTCATGTGTGACGCAAACCGCCGTGACCTTGGTGCGCGTCCAGACCTCCATCACCACTTCCTGCAATTCCCAGCGGGTCAGGCTGTCGAGCATCCCGAACGGCTCGTCCAGCAGCAGCAGCTTGGGTGACAGGGCAAATGCGCGGGCAATGCCGACGCGTTGCTTCATGCCGCCCGACATATCCTGTGCCATGCGGTCCATGCTGTCGCCAAGGCCCACGCGCTCAAGGTAGTATTCCACCACCTCCTCCCGTTCGACGCGGGAGGCGCGCGGATAGACGCGGTCCACCCCGATGGCGACGTTTTCCTTGGCGCTCAACCAGGGAAACAGGCTGGGTGCCTGAAACACCACGGCGCGTTCAGGATCGGCGCCGCGCACGGCCAGACCATCCAGCTTGATCGCGCCGCTGGAAATCTCGTTCAGCCCCGCGGCCATTGTCAGCACGGTGGACTTGCCGCAGCCCGAATGGCCTATAAGGCTGACGAATTCACCCTTTTTCAGTTTCAGGTCAAACCTGTCAACCACTGTCAGTGGCCCTTCCGGCGTGGGATAGACCTTGGAGAGTTGCGAGAATTCCAGATATTTCTCGTCGAGCGGGCTTTTTGCGGCCTCGGCATAGGCCCTGGGCGCACCGTGAATGGGCGTGACTTGCGGCAATTTGCGGGTGTCCTCAACCTTGGCGGCAATCCCCACATCCATCAGGTATTTCGTGATATCCGCGCGCAGACGCTTGAAAGCGGCATCGTTGTTCATCGCCGTGCGCGCGCGCGGGCGCGGAATGGCGACCTTGAACGGCGCACCAAGCGTGCCATCCGGGTTCAGCGGAATGATCCGGTCTGCCAGCAGGATCGCCTCGTCCACATCGTTGGTGATCAGGACCACGGTCTTCTGGTCGGCCTGCCAGATTTCGGTGATCTCGTCTTGCAGGTTGGCCCGCGTCAAGGCATCCAGCGCCGAAAGCGGCTCATCCAGCAGCAGCACCTCGGGATTCATGGCAAGCGCGCGCGCAACCGCAACCCGCTGGCGCATGCCGCCGGACAATTCCGCCGGACGGCGGCCCTTGGCATGGCCAAGCCCCACCATCGCGATAAACTTGTCCACGATCGCGGCGCGTTCGGCGCGGCTGGCAGTTCCATGCACCGCGTCGACGGCCAGTGCGACATTGCCCGCAACCGTCAGCCACGGCATCAGCGAATAGGACTGGAACACCAGCCCCCGCTCCGGCCCCGGCCCGGTGATGGGCTTGCCCTTGAACAGAACCTCGCCGCTGTCGGGCCGGGCCAGTCCGGCGATCTGGTTGATCAACGTGGTCTTGCCCGTGCCGGAAAAGCCGAGGACAGCCAGAAACTCGCCCTCCTCCACCGACAGGGTGATATTCCTCAATACCTCCCCGCGGTTCAAGCCGGTGCCGAACCCCTTGCAAACGTTCTTGAATTCCAAAATTGCCATGACGGTCTACCTGTTGTTCGAGTAGGTGAAAAGCGACTGCAGCGCATACATCAGCCGATCAAGCAGAAATCCGATGATACCGATGGTAAAGACCGCAACCATGATCTTGGCGAGGCTGGTGGACGACCCGTTCTGGAACTCATCCCAGACGAATTTGCCAAGACCGGGGTTCTGCGCCAGCATTTCCGCCGCGATCAGCACCATCCAGCCCACGCCCAGCGACAGCCGCAGCCCGGTAAAGATCAGCGGCAGTGCCGAAGGCAGGACCAGGCGGGTGATCTTGGTCCAGGTGCCCAGTTTCAGCACCCGGCTGACCGAGATCAGGTCGCGGTCGATGCTTGCCACACCCAGCGAGGTGTTGATCAGCGTTGGCCAAAGCGAACACAGCGTCACCGTGATGGCCGAGGTCAGGAAAGACCGCGAAAACATGCCATCCTGCGTGACATAGACGGCCGAGACGACCATGGTGACGATTGGCAGCCATGCCAGCGGGCTGACCGGCTTGAATATCTGGATCAGCGGGTTCAACGCAGCGTTTGTTGTGGGCGACAAACCGGCCGCAATGCCCAGCGGCACGGCAACCACCGTCGCGATCAGAAAGCCGAAGAACACGGTTTTTACAGATGTCCAGATTTGCGCATAGTAAGTAGGCGATCCTGTATAGGGGCGCTCACGCACACGGTCGGCCTGCCCCGCTGCGATCAGCTCGGCATTTCGGACGGCCTGACGGTCCAGAAACTCGGCCTTGCGCGTCTGTTCGGCCACATGCTCACCATGCAGCACACGGGCCTGTTCCCAGACCTGCGCAGGACCGGGAATGGCCCCCAGCGAGGTTTCCACACGCGGTGCCAGATTGCCCCAAAGCAGCACAAAGCCGATGATGGCAAGCACTGGCACCCCGAGAAGTTGCCATATCTGCTTTGCCTGCGCTCTGGGATTGTCGCCTGCGATTGCGCGCAAAAGCGGGGTCACGAAGGACAAGCCGAGCACCTGAAACCAGCCATCCAGCTTGTTGATCCGTGTGAACAACCGCGCACGGCGTTCGGCGTTTAGTCGGGTCGGGTCGATTGCAGTCATGTCATGCGCTCCCTGACTGGGGTGCAGGGTCTTAGCCCTGCACCTCGTTGCCCACGACAACCTGATTGCCCTTCAGACCGATCGGAAGGCTGTCGATATAGGCGTTTGGCGCGCGGCCATCGAAGGGGATTGCGTCGATCGCCTGATCGGCAACCGGGCGGATCCCGTCACTGTCGAAAAGGAAGGCGTCGGCAGGCACAAGGCCGTCATCGACCAGTGATTGGGCCGCGTCCTCGAACAGGTCCGACAGGAACACGCTGCGCGCCGTTTCAAGATACCACTCATCGCTTTGTGCTTCGGTAATCTGGCCCCAGCGACGCATCTGGGTCAGATACCAGACTGCATCGGACGCAAAGGGATAGTTGGCGTTGTAGCGAAAGAAGACATTGAAATCGGGCACGGGCCGCACATCGCCTTTTTCATACTCGAACGTGCCTGTCATGGAGTTGCGCAGGACTTCGGGATCCGCGCCCACATAGTTGGGGCTACTGATGATCTGCACAGCCTCTTCGCGGTTGGCGTTGTCATTCTCGTCCAGCCAGATCGCGGCACGGATCAAGGCGCGGGTCAAGGCACGCACCGTATTGGGGTTTTCCTCTACAAAATCCGCCCGCAGACCCAGCACCTTTTCAGCGCGCATCGGGAAGATATCCAGATCGGTTGCCACCGGCACACCGATACCCATGGCGACGGCCTGCTGGTTCCACGGCTCGCCCACGGTATAGCCGCTGATGGTGCCCGCCTCCAATGTTGCGGGCATTTGCGGCGGCGGCGTCACCGACAACAGCGCCTCGGCGTCGATCTGGCCGGTGATATTGTCGGCGCTGTAGAAACCGGGATGGATACCGCCCGCCGCCAGCCAGTACCGCAACTCGAAGTTATGGGTCGAGACAGGAAAAACCATGCCCATATTGAAAGGGCGGCCCTGATCGGCGAAGGCTTCGAGTGCAGGGCGCAGGGCCTCGGCGGAAATGGGGTGAACGGGCTTGCCGTCCGCACCCGACGGGATCGCGGGACGCATCAGATCCCAGACCTCGTTCGATACTGTGGTGGCGTTGCCGTTCAGGTCCATCACGAAAGGCGTGACGATATGCGCCGCGGTCCCGAACCCGATGGTCGCGGCCAGCGGTTGGCCCGCCAGCATATGTGCCCCGTGCAGATTGCCGTCGATTACGCCGTCCAGCAGCACTTTCCAGTTTGCCTGCGCTTCAAGGGTCACGAACAACCCTTCATCTTCGAAATAGCCGCGCTCGTAGGCGATTGCCAATGGGGCCATATCTGTCAGCTTGATGAAGCCGAGGGTCAGATCCTCGATCTCGGGAAAGGTGTCTGCCTGCAACGCCGTAGCGCTGAGGGCTGCAATCAAAGATGTCGTGGCAAGGAACTTGCGGATCATGATGTCATCCTCTGGCTGTGGCCCGTCAGTCCGGGCCAGAAACGAAAAAAGCCGCCGACCGAACATGCGCAATGCGCAATCTGGTCAGGCGGCTGTGCCCATGGGGGTTCAGCATTGAACCCGATATTTCGCGGAACGACCCCATCGCCGCCCGTTGTTCAGACCTTGCAGGCGTCCTTGGCATGAAACAAGATGAAACCGGACAAAACGCGCGCATAATGCAGATGCAGCATTCCGGTGCCGAAATATTCAGCGCCTTTACAGGCTGGAGTCAAAAATCTGACCGTCAAAGAAAGAATCCGGCGCTAGAATCATCTGACCCCGTTCCGATGCGACAGCCGTTGCATGATGCAGGCTCCCCTCCAGCTTTTCCGATGCGCCCGGCAGATCGGCCCCGGCAGACCGCAAGTTGCGACGATACAGATCGGTGCGGCAGATTTCCTTGGCGGATGCGATGCTGCGTTCCAGGTCAAGCCCGTGGCGTCCGGCGATTTGCGCGGCAAACCACGCCGCCTGTGACCGCCACGGAAAGCTGGCCGACCCGTCGAAGAAACAGATCATGTCGCGCACCTGACGCAGTTCGCCCTGCGGAGAAATCACCATCTCTCCACGCAAGGCGCGATCCAGCACCTCGACAGGCGCATTCACATATTCGGACCTGGCCAGCATCTCGGACACGATAGAGCGGTTCGCGGGCACGCTTAGCCAGCGGCCTGCCCGCCAGATCGCCCGCATCAACCGACCCGTCAGGGCCGGGTTTTCGTGCACCCAGTCATGGCGCGCAGCCAGCACCTTTTCCGGGGCCACCGCCCATATGGCGCGGCCTGGCAGCAACAGCGTGCCCGCGCCAAGCTCCACGGAAACAGAGCCCCAAGGCTCGCCCACGCAAAAGGCATCAATTTCGCCCGCATCCAGGGCTTCGGCCATGCGCGGTGGCGGGATGGTGCAAAGCTCGTATTCCAGCCGCGCGTCGCGCAGCCAGTATCTGACCAACTCGACATGAGTCGAAAAAGGAAACGGAACGCCGATCCGCACGGTCGCATCCGCAGCACGGACAAGATCGTCACGCGCGCGCCGTGCATCGGCAAAGCCGAAATCATGCCCCGCCGCCCGCAACCGGGCCGCCAAGGCCTGCGACACGCCGATCACATCGCCATTGACCGACAACACCTGCAAGATATCCAGCCGCGCGACCGCGCCGCCCAGCCCCAAGGCCATGGCAACCGGCACGGGGGCCAGCATCTGCGCGGCGTCAACCTGCCCCCAGAGCAGCATGTCGCGCAGGCTTGACCATGACGGCGCCCGCAGCAATTCCAGCCCCAAGCCTTCTTCGGCGGCAAACCCCATTTCATGCGCAACGACAACAGGCGCCATATCCAGAAGCGGGATAAACCCCACGCGCAGCGCTGTCAGGTTCATGACAGCAACCCCGCTGCCGTCACAAGGGCGCCGGCGACATCGGCCACCTTGCGGCCCTGATCCATCGCCGTCTTGCGCAACAGCGCATAGGCGTCCTCTTCGGATATGCCGCGCGCCTTCATCAGGATACCCTTGGCGCGGTCAATCAGCTTGCGTTCCTCCAATGCGCGGCGGGTGGTTTCCAACTCGACCCGCATGCGGCGGAACATCTGGAAGCGGGCGATCGCTGCATCCATAACTGAGGCCACCCGCTCGGGCTGCAACCCGTCAACGACATAGGCCGACACCCCCGCCTGAATGGCCTGCTGCGTCAAATCACGATCCGTGCGATCCACAAAGAACGCGACCGGCCGCTCCATCGGGCCAGAGGCAAGCGCCATCTCCTCCAGCGTGTCGCGCGACGGGTTGGACATATCGATCAATACGATATCCGGCGCGATGTCGCAGACCCGGCGCGCCAGTCCCGCAGCCTCGCTGATCACCGTCACATGATGCCCCAGCGGCTGCAAACTGTCGATCACCAGCCGCGCGCGGGTTTCATCGGGCTCTACAATGACGATGTGAAGTTTCATGCCGTGCACTTTCGATCCTGGCACATGCAAACAACAGCCATGCGCCAAGCACAAGAACCTTTACCGTGACTGGTCCGGCCCCGAACCTTGTGCCGCCCCTGGCAAGCGTTTTTCCGTTTCATCAGGGTGACGGTCTGGTGATGAACTGGTGGACCATCAGACATAGCCCAAACCCATCGCTTGCACAAGAAAGCCCAGAAACAAGACCTCTGCATGACACCGATGAGACGTCCAGATGAGGGCGGCGCCTGCCTGGGCAGGCGCGCTGGCGGGTCGGCCCCAAATGCGCATACATCGCATAAACACGTTCTGTGGCAATAATTTGCGCCATCAAAAGCGCCTGCCGAGGGGGCAGACAGGCGCTGCCGCCCGCGAGCCGCCCGCCCAAAACCTTCCGTCTCCCGAAAAGGAACGCGATCCGGATGATCCGGCGACGTCGCCCGATCCGTCATCGGCCAAATGCGATAGCGCCGGGGCGGTGACGCCTTGCATTGACCCTTTGCGGCGGTTCCTGTAAGGCGAGGCCAGCGGATGGCCCGGAAGGGGCCAGTTGCGCAATGGTTGCGCACGCAGATGTTTGATGCGCGGGCCGAGATCAGTGTCCGCAAAAAGCGGATACAGATGACCACATTCAGCGATCTGAACCTCAATCCCAAAGTTCTCAAGGCCGTCGAAGAGGCCGGATACATAACGCCCACGCCGATTCAGGCGGCAGCCATTCCGCCCGCTCTCGAAGGGCGCGACGTTCTGGGCATCGCCCAGACCGGCACCGGCAAGACCGCCGGTTTCACGCTGCCGATGCTCTCGCTTCTGGCGCGCGGACGCGCGCGCGCGCGGATGCCGCGCAGCCTCGTGCTGTGCCCCACGCGCGAGCTGGCCGCACAGGTAGCCGAGAATTTCGACACCTATTCCAAGCACCTGAAACTGAGCAGGGCGCTGCTGATCGGCGGCGTGAGCTTCAAGGAACAGGACAAGCTCATCGACAAGGGCGTGGACGTGCTCATCGCCACGCCGGGCCGGCTGCTCGACCATTTCGAGCGCGGCAAGCTGCTGCTCACCGGCGTGCAGATCATGGTGGTGGACGAGGCCGACCGGATGCTCGACATGGGCTTCATCCCCGATATCGAGCGGATCTTCAGCCTGACGCCCTTTACCCGGCAGACGCTGTTTTTCTCTGCCACCATGGCCCCCGAGATCGAGCGCATCACCAACACCTTCCTCACCGCCCCGGCGCGGGTCGAGGTGGCCCGGCAGGCCACCGCGTCCGAGACCATCGACCAGCATGTGGTGATGATAAAGCCGTCCCGCCGCGACCGTGCCGATGCCGAGAAACGCGCCGTGCTGCGCGCGCTCATCGACGCCGAGGGCGACGCCTGCACCAATGCCATCGTCTTTTGCAACCGCAAGGTCGATGTCGATATCGTGGCGAAATCGCTCGGGAAATATGGCTATGACGCCGCGCCCATCCATGGCGATCTTGAACAAAGCCAGCGCACGCGCACGCTCGATGCGTTCCGCGCGGGCGAGTTGAAGATCCTCGTGGCCTCGGACGTGGCCGCGCGCGGGCTTGACGTGCCTGCGGTCAGCCATGTCTACAATTTCGACGTGCCGGGCCACCCCGAGGACTATGTGCACCGCATCGGCCGCACCGGCCGCGCGGGCCGCTCGGGCAAGGCGCTCACCATCTGCAACCCGCGCGACGAAAAGGCGCTTGCCGCCGTCGAAGGGCTTCTCCGGCGAGAAATTGCGCGGATGCCCGACCCGACCGCCGGCACCGCCGCCGCGTTCGAGGCGGACAGCGAAACGCCGCCCGAGCAAGGCACGCGGCCGGGCACCAGCCGCTCGCGCGCGCGCGGCGGTCCGCGCAAGGACGCCCCGCCCCCCGCCGAAAAGGCAGCCCCCGCCGCCAAGCCGCGCCCGCAAGAGCGCATCGAAGAACGCCGGGAGCCGCGCCGCGAGAGCCGAGGCCCCCGCCGGGACGACACCGGCCCGAGGGTCGTCGGCATGGGCGACCACCTTCCCGGCTTCATCGCGCTCAGCTTCGAGGAACGGCGCAACTGCTGAATTCCGTGCGGCCGCGCAAAAGCGGGCGCGGGCGGGACGCCGATGCTTGCGCGCGCGGATTTCCCCTCTGCTGATGCGCGCCTATCAATCAAGTGCCGGGGCTACCCAGGGATCGCGCGTTTCCAGGGTCCGGCCTGCATCAAAACGGGCTGGGCATAAAATATACGTTTCAATTTCTCGTCGATCGGGCTATCATGCCTTGACACAACGTGACTTTTTCAGGCTTGATGGCCATGTAATATTGCGACATGGGAACTTGCGGCACCGGCGGCACCAGGCAGGCTAGTTCAACACAAGACAGGGCATTTCCAAATGACCAGCTTTTATGTCCGAACGGACAACAACACGGCCAACAACCCGAACATCAACCTCACCACCGATCCATCCTTCGAGATTACTTTTGTTGCGGAAACCTCAACGGGTGACCCGGGCGACCTGTTGCTCGAGGGCAATCCCGACCCGGATACGCAGGTCATGATCGATGGCACGACTTACAGTTTTACGGTAAACTGGACAGCAACCCTGCCCACAGCAATCAGCGACGGTGCCGGAAAGGTTCCTCCCCAGTTCCAGGGCGACAATGTCATGCGCATCACTGTGCAGGATTACCCCGCTGCTGGTGAGACGACCGCGCTTGTCTTCTTGCCCGATCAACAGGCAACCGCAGCGGAAATGGACGCGTTCGGCAATGGGGCGATTGAGGCTCAGAATGTAAATGAAACTCCTGACCCCGTGCCGGTCTGTTATGTTGCGGGAACCAGGCTGGAAACCGTCAACGGTCCCGTGCCGGTAGAAAACCTTCGGGTCGGGGACATGTTGATGACCAGGGACGATGGTCCTCAACCAGTCCGGTGGATCGGGTGGACGCAGCATGGCTGGCCCGGAACCGACGAGAGGCTTCGCCCCGTTCGTATCCCGGCCGGGTCGCTTGACGGGCGCCTGCCGCATCACGACCTGATGGTTTCGCCGCAACACCGCATATTGCTTTGCCGCGAAAGCTTTGCGTTCATGGGTGACGACGAGGAATGTTTTGCCCCCGCGCTCGGTTTCGAGGGATATCGCGGTATCGGTCGGGCGATGTCCTGCCAGACGGTTCGCTACTATCATGTACTTCTGGAACATCATTCCATCCTCACGGCGGAAGGGGTGCCATCCGAGAGTTTCTATCCCGGCCCGGTCGCCATGAGCAACCTGAGCCTGGGGCACCGTCTTCAGATAATGGCCTTGTTTCCGGATCTGGCGAGCGACCCGACCAGTGGCTATGGTCCGCTTTGTCGGCCTGCCTTGACCAAAAGGCAGGCCATCGAAAGGCTGCGCGGCGAAAAGGTGGCCTGAAGCGGTCATCGGGCTGCCGGAAACCGGCGCTCATCGGACGGTTCTGGCGGGATCACGCGCCCGCCCCGATGCCCGGTGCCCCGTCAATCGCCGACATCTGGTTTCACGCATGGCTCCTGCTGCGGGTCATGCGCATTTGCTGTGGCCGCAGCTTGCGCAGGTCATGCAGCCCTCGATCATGCGCATGTCATGGCTGCCGCAGGCCGGACAGGCCGGGCCGCGGGGCGCGCCGGCGGGGTCCGGTCCGCGCGCTTGCGGATCCTGCTTGAGGCCCATACCCTCAGCCGCGAGAAACCCGATAGAGACCATGTGCCGCTCGAGCACGCCGCCGATGGCCGCGAGGATCGAGGGCACATACTTGCCCCCCATCCAGGCCCCGCCACGCGGGTCGAACACCGCCTTCAACTCCTCCACCACGAAGGACACATCGCCACCGCGCCGGAACACCGCCGAAATCATCCGCGTGAGCGCCACCGTCCAGGCGTAATGCTCCATGTTCTTGGAGTTGATGAACACCTCGAAGGGCCGACGGTGCCCGTTCAGAACGATGTCGTTGACCGTGACATAGATCGCGTGGTTGCTGTCGGGCCATTTCAGCTTGTAGGTGGCGCCTTCAAGCTCGGCGGGGCGGTCGAGCGGGTCGGCCATGTAGATCACTTCGCCGCCCTGCGACGGCATGTCGCCCACCTGTCCGGGCTGCTTTTCCGCGGTCTCCGAAACGCTGAGAACGCTGCCCGTCACATCGTTCGGGCGATAGGTGGTGCAGCCCTTGCAGCCGGATTCGTAGGCTTGCAGATACACATCACGGAATGCGTCGAAACTCATGTCAGGGGGGCAGTTGATCGTTTTCGAGATGCTGCTGTCCACCCATTTCTGCGCCGCCGCCTGCATCCGCAGGTGATCCTCGGGCGTCAGGTCCTGGGCGGTGACAAACCAGTCGGGCAAGGGCGCATCGCCCATCATCTCACGCCACATGGCCACGGCGTAATCCACCACCTCCTCTTCGGTGCGCGATCCGTCCTTTTGCAGCACCTTGCGGGTATAGGCATGGGCAAAGACCGGCTCGATGCCGCTGCTGACATTGCCCGCATAGAGGCTGATCGTGCCGGTGGGCGCGACGCTCGTCAAAAGCGCGTTGCGGATGCCATGGCGCGCCACCGCCTCGCGCACCGTCTCGTCCATGGCCTGCATCGTGCCCGAGGCGAGATATTTTTCCGCATCGAAGAGCGGGAATGCCCCCTTTTCGCGCGCCAGGTCAACCGAGGCGAGGTAGGCCGCGACGGCGATCTTGTGCATCCAGATTTCCGTCTGCCGCACCGCCTTGTCTGCGCCATAGCGCAGCCCCACCATCGCCAGCGCATCGGCAAGCCCGGTGACGCCAAGCCCGATCCGCCGCTTCGCGCGCGCCTCCCCGGCCTGCTGCGGCAGGGGAAAGCGGCTGACATCCACGACGTTATCCATCATCCGCACCGCCACGCGCACCAGATCCTTGAGCGCCGCCGCATCAAGCCGCGCGCGCGGCCCGAACGGGTCTATCACCAGCTTGGCAAGGTTGATCGAACCCAGCAGGCAGGCGCCGTAGGGCGGCAGCGGCTGTTCGCCGCAAGGGTTGGTGGCCGAAATATTTTCTATATAACTCAGATTGTTGGCGTGATTTATCCGGTCGATGAAGATCACCCCAGGCTCGGCATAATCATAGGTGGCCTGCATGATCCGGTTCCAAAGATCGCGCGCCTGCACGGTGTGGTAAACCTTGCCATCGAACTGCAAGTCCCAGGCACCATCCGCCTGAAGCGCCGCCATGAAGGCATCGCTCACCAGCACCGAGAGGTTGAAATTCCGCAGGCGCGCGGGGTCCGACTTGGCGGCGATGAACGACTCGATATCGGGGTGGTCGCAGCGCATCGTGGCCATCATCGCGCCCCGGCGCGAGCCCGCGCTCATGATCGTGCGGCACATCGCGTCCCACACATCCATGAACGAGAGCGGCCCGCTCGCATCCGCCGAGACGCCGCGCACCGCAGCACCCCTGGGGCGGATGGTCGAGAAGTCATAGCCGATCCCGCCGCCCTGCTGCATGGTCAGCGCCGCCTCGCGCAGGTGGTCGAAAATGCCGCCCATGTCATCGGGGATCGTGCCCATGACGAAACAGTTGAAGAGCGTGACCATGCGGCCCGTGCCCGCCCCGGCGGTGATCCGGCCCGCGGGCAGAAACCTGAAATCCTCCAGCGCCGCGTAAAACCGCTCTTCCCATTGCGCGGGCTCCGCCTCTACCTCGGCCAGCGCCCGCGCGATGCGCCGCCAGGTATCCTCGACACTGGCATCCACGGGCGTGCCGTCGGCCGCCTTGAGGCGGTATTTCATGTTCCAGATCTGTTCGGCGATCGGGGCGGCAAAGCGGGTCATCGGCGGATCCTCGGGCGGGGGTGGCAGGCCAGACATCCACAATAGCTTGAAGCCCGCGCTATTTCCACTACCCTATCTGCTCATCGGGAGAATCGTATCTTGGCCTTGCATCTCATCAAACTGAGCGTCGGCACCACTTGCGTGGAAGACCTCGAGGCGTGGCATCGCGATCCTCGCGCGCAAGGCCCCGACGGGCTGCCGCGCCATGTCACGCGGATGCGACCGCGACGCGCGACAGAGCTGCTCGGCGGCGGCGGGTCGATCTACTGGGTGATCCAGGGCCTTGTGCAATGCCGCCAGCGCATCGCGCGGCTGGACGAGGTCACGGGCGACGACGGCATCCGCCGCTGCGCCATCGTGCTGGAGCCGGACCTGATCCGCACCGCCACGGCACAAAGGCGCCCCTTCCAGGGCTGGCGCTATCTCGAGGCGCGCGACGCGCCGCCCGATCTTGGCCGCGCGCGGGCGCATGAGCAAAGCCTGCCCCCGGCCCTGTCTGCCGCGCTGGCGGAAATCGGCGTGATCTGACCCCTGTCGCGGGCGCGACCCCGACCGCTTGGATGCGGGCATGGGGCCGCAGGGATGCTGATGGCGGTCACTCCCGCACCGCGCCGTCGCCCGTCACCAGGTACTTGAAGCTGGTGAGTTGCTCGGCCCCCACCGGCCCGCGCGCGTGCATCTTGCCGGTGGCGATGCCGATCTCGGCGCCCATGCCGAACTCTCCCCCGTCGGCGAATTGCGTCGAGGCGTTGTGCATCAGGATGGCGCTGTCGAGCCGGGCAAAGAAGCGCGCCACCGCCGCGTCGTCCTCGGTCACGATGCAATCGGTGTGATTCGAGCCATAGCGCCGGATATGGGCGATGGCGGCGTCGATGTCATCGACCACCTTTGCCGCGATGATGCTGTCGAGATATTCGCGCCCCCAGTCCTCTTCGCTGGCGGGCGTCACGCCGGGAATGGATTGCAGCGCGGCATCGCCGCGCACCTCGACGCCCGCGTCGATCAGCGCACGGATCACCCCCTGCCCGATGGTATCGGCAATCTCGCGGTGGATGAGCAGACATTCGGCGGCGCCGCAAATCCCGGTGCGGCGGGTCTTGGAATTGAGCACCACCTTGAGCGCCTTTTCCGGGTCGGCCTCGGCGTCGAGATAGATATGCACGATGCCTTCGAGATGGGCAAAGACCGGCACGCGCGCCTCGCGCTGCACCAGCCCGACAAGGCCCTTGCCGCCGCGCGGCACGATCACGTCGATATGGTCGGTCATGGTGAGCATGAGCTGCACCGCCGCGCGGTCGGTGACCGGCACGCGCTGGATGGCGTCCTCTGGCAGACCGGCGGATTTCAGCCCCTCGACAAGGCAGGCATGAATCGCGCCCGAGGAATGAAAGCTCTCCGATCCGCCGCGCAGGATCACCGCGTTGCCCGCCTTGAGGCAGAGCGCGCCCGCGTCGGCGGTGACGTTCGGGCGGCTCTCGTAGATCACGCCGATCACGCCGAGGGGCGTGCGCACCCGCTTGATATGCAGGCCATTGGGCCGGTCCCATTCGGCGATAACCTGGCCCACGGGATCGTCCTGCGCCGCCACCGCGCGCAGCCCCTCGACAATGGCCCAGAGCCGCTTTTCATCAAGCATCAGCCGGTCGAGCATGGCAGGCGTCAGCCCCTTGTCGCGCCCGGCGGCCATGTCCTGCGCATTGGCGGCCAGAATCGCGTCGCGCTGCGTCCAGACGGCCTCGGCGGCGGCCTCAAGGGCGGCCTGCCTGGCCTCTGGCGTGGCGGTGGCCAGCTCTGATGCGGCCACGCGGGCGCGCGCGCCGATCTCGGCCATGAGGGCGGGAATGTCGGTGAGATCCTTCATCGGATTGCCTTGCGCTGCTGAGACCCCCCTTATACCGCAGCCCCGCCCCCGCCTGCAAACCGGATTTCGGCGCGAACGCCCCGCTCAGCGCCCGCGCAGCCGGCGAAAGCACAGGATGCGCCCGCGCGACGGCCCCGGATCGTAGGTGAGGCCGGATTCGGACATGCAATCGACGATGCGCTTGATCGCCGTGTCGGGGTAACGGCCCGGATGAAGCTCCATCATGACGTGGCGCACATGCGCGGGCCAGGGCGCATCGAACAGGTGCTCCTCCGCGCCTTCGATATCCATGATGACCACATCCGCGCGGGTGCGGCCCAGAAGATCGCCAAGGCCCAGATGCGGCACCTCGACCAGCGTCCCGGGCGCGGCCCCCTCGTCGGCGATGCGCGCGGCCCAGAAACTGCGCCCGCGGTCAAGGGCAAGCGGCGCCGCGCCCCCCGCCATGCCGCCGACCGCGCCATGCACGAGCGTCACCGCGCCCAGGCCGTTGCGTTCAAGATTGGCACGGATGACCGGCAGCATCAGCGGGTTGGCCTCGACTGTGGTGACGTTCTCCGGGCCGGCGATCCGCGCGCAGACCGAGGCGACATAGCCGATGCCCGCGCCCAGCTCGAGCACCCGCTGGCGCGGCCTGAGGCGCATGGCGGCAGCCTGCGCCTCATCCGCCTCATAGCCCCCCGAGGCGAGCTTGGCACGGATGCGGTCGTTGAGCAGCGCCTCGGGCACCTCGAGGCGCAGCCCGTCGATCTCGTATTCCGCCATGCCCTGCCCCTTGCCGTTGATTTCGTGCCGCCGAACCCCTAGACCATCCTCACCAGAGATCGGGGGCGCAGGCAATGCAACTCTTTGTCGGGCTTGGCAATCCGGGCGCGAAATATGCCGGCAACCGGCACAATATCGGCTTCATGGCGGTGGACGCCATCGCCGCGGCACATGGCTTTGGCCCGTGGCGGGCCAGGTTTCAGGGACAAGCGGCCGAGGGTAGCCTCGGCGGCGAAAAGGTGATCCTGCTCAAGCCCGAGACCTTCATGAACCGCTCGGGGCAATCGGTCGGAGAGGCCGCGCGCTTCTACAGGGTCGCGCCCGAGGCGGTGACGGTTTTCCATGACGAGCTTGACCTTGCGCCGGCCAGGCTGCGGGTCAAGCGCGGCGGCGGGCACGCGGGCCATAACGGGCTTCGCTCGATCACCGGGCATATCGGGGCGGAGTTCCAGCGCGTGCGCCTCGGCATCGGCCATCCCGGCCACAAGGACCGGGTGACGGCCTATGTCTTGCAGGATTTCGCCAGGGCCGATGCCGGCTGGCTCGACGCGCTGATGCGCGCCATCGCCGAAGCCGCGCCATGGCTGGCCGAGGGCAAGCCAGACCGCTTTCAGACCGCCGTCGCGCAACGCATGGCCCCGGCGCGGCCCGCCCCCGAGGCACACGCCGCGAAGCCGGCGGCAGCGCCAAAAGAGCCGCCCGCGCCGGACCCCCGCAGCCCTATGCAAAAGCTGATGGACCGGTTTCGCTGAGCAGGCAACCGGCGCGGCTCAGCCGCCGGGGGTGATCTCGACGCCGAGATGTTTGGCGACGGTAAAGATGTCCTTGTCCCCGCGCCCGCACATGTTCATGACCAGAAGGTGATCGCGCGGCAGGTCTGGCGCAATCCTGGCGACATGGGCAAGGGCATGGCTGGGCTCGAGCGCGGGAATGATCCCTTCCGTCTCGCAACAAAGCTGGAACGCCGCCAGCGCCTCCTTGTCGGTGATCGAAACATACTGCGCGCGGCCGGTATCGTGCAGCCAGCTATGTTCGGGCCCGACGCCGGGATAATCGAGCCCGGCCGAGATCGAATGGCCCTCGAGGATCTGCCCGTCATCGTCCTGAAGCAGATAGGTCCGGTTGCCATGCAGCACGCCCGGCCGCCCCCCCGTCAGCGAGGCGCAATGCTCCATCCGGTCATCGACACCGTGGCCGCCGGCCTCGACACCGACAAGGCGCACCTGCTTGTCGTCGAGGAACGGATAGAACAGCCCCATCGCGTTCGACCCGCCACCGATGGCCGCCACCAATGTGTCGGGCAGGCGGCCCTCGGCCTCAAGCATCTGTTCGCGCACCTCGCGCCCGATGATCGACTGGAAATCGCGCACCATCGCCGGATAGGGATGCGGGCCGGCCACCGTGCCGATGCAATAAAACGTATCGCGCACGTTCGTTACCCAGTCGCGCAGCGCGTCGTTCATCGCGTCCTTGAGCGTGCCGCGCCCACTAGTCACGGGGATCACATCCGCCCCCAGAAGCTTCATCCGGAACACGTTGGGCGCCTGACGCTCGACATCATGCGCGCCCATGTAGACCACGCATTTCAGCCCGAACCTGGCGCAGACCGTGGCGGTGGCCACGCCGTGCTGGCCCGCGCCGGTCTCGGCGATGATCCGCGCCTTGCCCATGCGGCGGGCAAGGATGATCTGGCCCAGCACGTTGTTGATCTTGTGCGCGCCGGTGTGGTTCAACTCGTCGCGCTTCATGTAAACGCGCGCGCCGCCCAGACGTTCGGTCAGCCGCTCGGCGAAATAGAGCGGGCTGGGCCGGCCCACATAATGCTTCCACAGATACTCCATCTCGGCCCAGAACTCGGGGTCGGTCTTGGCGTGCTCATAGCGCTCTTCCAGCTCGAGGATGAGCGGCATCAGCGTCTCCGACACGAAGCGCCCGCCGAAATCGCCGAACCGGCCGCGTTCGTCGGGGCCGGTCATGAAGGAATTGAACAGATCGTTGGCCATGGAACGCGCGCCCCTTGTTGTCTTCGCGTGGTCCTACTGCGCCCCGCCCCCGAGGGCAAGGCGCAGGCGCGCGGGCGGGTTCAGTATTCCACAACCGCGCGGATCGATTCGCCCCGGTGCATGAGGTCGAAGCCGTGATTGATCTGGTCGAGGGTCAGCTTGTGGGTAATCATCGGGTCGATCTCGATCATGCCGTTCATATACATATCGACGATCTTCGGCACATCGGTGCGGCCCCGTGCGCCGCCGAACGCCGTGCCGCGCCAGACCCGCCCCGTCACAAGCTGGAAGGGCCGCGTCGAGATCTCGGCCCCCGCAGGTGCCACGCCGATGATGACGCTTTCGCCCCAGCCCTTGTGCGCGGCCTCAAGCGCCATGCGCATGACATTCACGTTGCCGGTGGCATCGAACGTGTAATCGGCCCCGCCCCCGGTCAGCCCGACCAGATGCGCCACCAGATCGCCCGCAACATCCCCGGGATTGACGAAATCGGTCATGCCGAAGTGGCGCGCCATCTCGACCTTGCCGGGGTTGAGATCGACCCCGACGATCTGCATGGCCCCCGCCAGCCGCAGCCCCTGGATGACGTTCAGTCCAATGCCGCCCAGGCCAAAGACGATGGCCCGGCTGCCAAGCTCCACCTTGGCGGTGTTGATGACCGCGCCGATGCCGGTGGTCACGCCGCAACCGATATAGCAGATCTTGTCAAAGGGCGCATCGCGGCGCACCTTGGCCAGCGCGATTTCCGGCACGACCGTGTGATTGGCGAAGGTCGAACAACCCATGTAGTGATGAATGGGCGTGCCGTCGAGCATGGAAAACCGCGTTGTGCCATCGGGCAACAGGCCCTGCCCCTGCGTCGCGCGGACCGCCTGGCAGAGGTTGGTCTTGGGGTTGAGGCAGTAGTCGCATTCGCGGCATTCGGGCGTGTAGAGCGGGATCACATGATCGCCCGCTTCAAGGCTTGTGACCCCCTCGCCGACCTCGATCACCACGCCCGCGCCCTCATGGCCGAGGATTGCGGGGAAAACCCCCTCCGGATCATCGCCCGAACGGGTGAACTCGTCCGTGTGACAGATCCCCGTGGCCTTGATCTCGACCAGAACCTCGCCCGCGCGCGGGCCGTCGAGGTTGACTTCCATGATCTCCAGAGGCTTGCCCGCCTCCAGTGCGACTGCCGCTCTCGTGCGCATGTGGTCCCCTTGTCATGATGTGCCGGACGCCGTGCGGATCATGGCGCACACCGGCCGGGATGGCAACCGATCCGGGCGGATCCTGCCCGAGAGCGTGGCGCGCTCGGGCGCGGAGCAGCCGCGTGAACAACCGCCGTCAGCGGCAGGCCAGTGCTTGGCCGAACCCTGTCGGGCTGGCCTCCATGGACAGCGGGCGCGCGGCAAGGGTCTCACCCTCGAAACCAACGGCCACAAGGCGGCGGAAGGCGGCATCGGCCAGCACGATCTCGGGACCCTGGCCACAATCGCGCAAGCCGCCAAAGATCACCTCGTCGCCGATCCGGTGATTGGTCACGCCCCTCAGCCGTGCGATCTCGGTGAGGCCGCCGGGCGCCCAGGACCAGACGCGCAGCACCTTGCCCAGATGCGGCGTCTCGACATAGGCGATGTCGGTGATCCCGTCGCCGTTGAGATCGGCAATTGCCGCCGGGGCCAGCCAGCGAAAGGGCGTGCCGATATGCGGCGTAGCGGCGGACTTGACCAGTGCACCACGCCGCAGGCTGTAGATTGCCAGTTGCGCGCCGGTCTCGGGGCTCGATTCGACCACCACCGCATCGGTCGCACCATCGCCATCGACATCGACAAGGCGCGGCGCAATATCCTCGAAGACGTGGCGCGGCTCGGGGCCTGCCCTCAGGTCAAACCGGTGCTCGCGCCCCTGCGCGTCGCGCACCGCCAGCACCCGGCGTTCGGGGATGCGGCCCATGATCCGGTGGGGGTAGCTCGTGTCGGGCACCTCGAACCGCGCCGCCGCGATCCCTGGCCCCTCAGCCGTGACCCATGGTTCTTGTGCAAGAGCTGCCCCCGCGAGGAGCACGGCCAGAGCGGTGAGCAGCGCGCGCATCGGCTCAGATCTGGCGTTCGGGCATCTGCACCACCAGCCCGTCGAGCGCGTCGGTCACCTTGATCTGGCAGGTCAGGCGCGAGCGTTCCGGGTCTGGCTCATAGGCGAAATCGAGCATGTCTTCTTCCATGTCCTCGCGGGCCGGCAGTTTCTCCACCCATTCGGGGACGACATAGACGTGGCAGGTCGAACAGGCGCAGGCCCCGCCACAATCGGCCTCGATGCCGGGTATGTTGTTGTCGCGCGCGCCCTCCATCACGGTCAGGCCATTGGCAACCTCGACCTCGTGGCGCGTGCCGTTGTGTTCGATATAGGTGATTTTCGCCATGCGCGGCCTTCTCCCTTTGACAGCAACCCGACAGGTTACCTAGCCAAACCACCGCCCCGAGACCAGAGCCGATTTGCCGCGCGTGTCGAAAACGCCCCTGTCCGATTGCATTCCGCGCGCGCGCCGCTTAATTCAGAAGCCGGAACAAGCGACAGGAACGAGCCGTCGATGAACTGGATCACCAATTATGTGCGCCCGCGCATCAACTCGATCTTCTCGCGCCGCGAGATCCCCGAGAACCTGTGGTCCAAATGCGACGGCTGCGGCACGATGCTGTTTCACCGCGAGCTGAAGGACAATCTCGACGTCTGCACCCAATGCGGGCATCACATGGCGATCTCGCCGCGCGCACGCTTTGACGCGCTGTTCGACGGCGGCGTGTTCTCGGAAATCGAGGTGCCCGCACCGCCCGCGGACCCGCTGCATTTCCGCGACCAGAAGAAATATCCCGACCGGCTGCGCGCCGCGCAGAAGGAGACCGGCGAGAAAGAGGCGATGCTGGTGGCCACGGGCGAAATGGGGCGCACGCCCATCGTTGCCGCAGCGCAGGATTTCAGCTTCATGGGCGGGTCGATGGGCATGTATGTGGGCAATGCCATCATCGCCGCCGCCGAGACGGCGGTGAAACAGACACGCCCGCTGATCCTGTTTTCCGCCGCCGGCGGCGCCCGGATGCAGGAGGGGATCCTGAGCCTGATGCAGATGCCGCGCACCACCATCGCCGTGCAGATGCTGCGCGAGGCGGGGCTGCCCTATATCGTGGTGCTGACCCATCCCACCACCGGCGGCGTCACGGCCTCCTATGCGATGCTGGGCGATGTGCAGATCGCCGAGCCGGGGGCGCTCATATGCTTTGCCGGGCCGCGGGTGATCGAGCAGACCATCCGCGAGAAACTGCCCGAGGGGTTCCAGCGCGCCGAATACCTGCTGGAGCATGGGATGCTCGACCGGGTGACGCCGCGCACGGCGCTGCGCGAAGAGCTCATCACCATCACCCGGATGCTCATGGGACAGCCCCCCGCGGTCAAGGGCGACCTGCCCGCGCCCGGCGGGGCGGACAAGCCGCAGGACGCGCCCAAGGGATGACCGCGCCCGGCTCGGACGTCATCCTTGCGCGGATGATGGCGCTGCACCCCAGGATCATCGACCTCACGCTCGATCGTGTCTGGCGGCTCCTGGGCGCGCTCGGCAACCCGCAAGACGCATTGCCGCCGGTGGTTCACGTCGCGGGCACCAATGGCAAGGGCTCGACGCTGGCCATGATCCGCGCGGGGCTGGAGGCCGAGGGCGCGCGCGTCCACGCCTACACCTCGCCGCATCTCGCGCGGTTTCACGAGCGCATCCGGCTGGCGGGAGACCTCATCGCCGAGGATCACCTGAGCGCGCTGCTCGATGAATGCCTTGCCGCCAATGGCGGCGCGCCGATCACCTATTTCGAGATCACCACCTGCGCGGCCCTTCTGGCCATGTCCCGTGTGCCCGCCGATCATACCCTGATCGAGGTCGGGCTTGGCGGGCGGCTTGACGCGACCAACGTGATCGCGCGTCCCGCGCTTACCATCATCACGCCGGTGTCGATGGATCACGAGGGTTATCTCGGCGACACGCTGGCGAAGATCGCGGCCGAGAAGGCGGGTATCATCAAGCGAGAGGTGCCCTGCATCGTCGGCCCGCAGGAGGACGACGCAATGACCGTGATCGAGGCGCGGGCCGCGCGGCTTGGCGCGCCGCTGATCGCGCAGGGCCAGCACTGGCATGTCTGGGAGGAACGCGGGCGGCTGGTCTTTCAGGACGAGAGCGGGCTTTGCGACCTGCCGCTGCCCAACCTGCCCGGCGCGCATCAGCTCGACAATGCCGGGGCCGCGATCGCCGCGCTGCGCGCGCTTGGGCGCGGCGCGCAGGCGCTTGAGGGGGCGGTCACGCGCGCCGTCTGGCCCGCGCGGATGCAGCGCCTTGCCCATGGCCCGATCCCTCGGGCGGCCCCGCGCGCGGAAATCTGGCTCGATGGCGGGCACAACCCCGCCGCCGGGCAGGCGCTGGCGCGACACCTGGCTGCGCTGCCGCCGCGGCCCACGCATCTGGTCTGCGGGATGCTCGACACCAAGGATATCGCCGGCTATCTCGCGCCACTGGCGTCACGGGCCCGGAGCCTCACCGCCGTGTCGATCCCCGGCGAGGCGGCAACCCTGCCCGCCGAAGCAACGGCCCGGGCCGCCCGCGCCGCAGGGCTGGTGGCACACACCGCCGAGGGCGCGCTTGCCGCCGTGCAACAGATCGCGGCCACCGAGCCGCGCGCGCGCATCCTGATCTGCGGCTCGCTCTACCTTGCGGGGGGAATCCTGCGGGAAAACGGCTGACGCAGCGGAATCAGCCCGCAAACCCGTCGCCTTCCATGCCGAGGCTCGGTCACACGCGCCCGGTCTCGCGCCGCGGACCGGTGATGCGCGCAGCGCGGCCCGAGGCCGCTTGCGCGGGCGCGCGCGCTCGGGCAAGACTGAGGCCGGGTTTCACGAAAGGCCGCCCATGACCGACAAGATCGCGCTTGCGCTTGGTGCAATGATCGCCCTGGCGCTTGGCTATGACCTGCTGCGCCATGACATGGCCGGATCGCTTCTTGTTGCGCGCAAATTCATGGAGCTGATCGACTATCTCGCCTTCTGGCGCTGATTTCTTTCGTTTGCTCGCGGATTGACGAAAAGCGGTTTTCGTGTATGTTCGCACGCAGTCGTTAGCGATAACAACGTTAGCGATAACGAAGTCAGGAGGATACGCCATGACAACGGCCCTCGCCATCAACGGTTTCGGGCGGATCGGGCGAAACGTGCTGCGCGCGCTCGTGGAATCGGGACGCGACGATCTGCGCATCATTGCCATCAACGATCTCGGCCCGGTCGGGACCAATGCCCATCTGCTGGAATTCGACAGCGTGCATGGCCGCTTTCCCGGCCCCGTCACGGTGAACGGCGACACGATCGACGCGGGAACCGGCCCGATCCGGGTGACGGCGCTGCGCGAGCCGGAGGCGCTGCCCTGGGGTGATGTGGATATCGTGCTCGAATGCACCGGCCTCTTCACCGACCGCGAGGCCGCCGCGCGCCATCTTCGCAATGGCGCGCGCCGGGTGCTCGTCTCGGCCCCGTCCAGCGGCGCCGACCGCACGGTTGTTTACGGCGTGAATCACAAGGATCTGACACCCGAGGACGTCATCGTTTCCAACGCATCCTGCACCACCAACTGCCTCGCCCCCGTGGCCAAGGTGCTGCACGAGGTCATCGGCATCACCCGCGGTTTCATGACCACGATCCACAGCTACACGGGCGATCAACCGACGCTCGACACGATGCATCGTGACCTCTACCGCGCGCGGGCGGCGGGCCTGAACATCATCCCCACGACAACCGGGGCGGCGCGCGCCGTGGGTCTCGTCCTGCCGGCCCTCGCGGGGCGCCTCGACGGCACGGCCATCCGCGTGCCCACCCCGAATGTCAGCGCCGTCGATCTGACCTTCGAGGCCGCGCGCGACACAAGCGCCGAGGAAATCAACGCCGCCATCGCAAAAGCCGCCGCCGGGCCGCTCAGGGGTATCCTCGACGTGACAGGGCGCGAACTGGTGTCGTCGGATTTCAACCACAACCCGATGAGCGCCGTCCTTGCCACCGACCAGACCCGCGTGATGGAGGGCCGCCTTGCCCGCGTGCTGGCCTGGTATGACAACGAATGGGGCTTTTCCAACCGGATGCTCGATGTGGCCGCGGCGATGGGGCGCGTCATCGACCCGCTTTCCTCGTCCTGAGCAAGGGGCGTTCGTGCGAACGGGCGATCCCGGCGGCCATTGGTCGGGCAGGCGCGGGCAGCGCGATATCCGCTTCCAATAAACCCGATTCGGGGTCACCCTTGTACCTCGGGTCACGGGAGACCAGACATGCCGGGCAAGGACATCATTCTCATCGGCGCGCCCGTCGATAGGGGAGTGTCATGAACTTTGTGTATCTGGGCTGGCCCATGCGGGTTTCAGATACGGTCACGCATTGAAGCGCTCATCGAACATGATAGCGAATTGGTTCCGGGCCGCAAACCATTCCCGGACATTCCTGCCGCCTTTCTCGAAGTTGCGGATCGCCAGATAGATCAGCTTGGTCGCGGCTTCCTCGAGCGCGCTGCGCGCCAGCATGAGCAGTCTGTGGTTGCCGAGAAAGAGGCCTTCATCGCAGAGCCTGAGGCGCTGATCGAGAAGCTGGAAGGCCAGGTTCAGGATTATCGGCGCACGAAGTTCGAGCCGAAATCCGAGAAACTGGATCCGGCGCAGCTGGAACTGGCGCTGGAGGATCTGGAAACGGCTATCGCCGAGACGCAGGCCCAGATTGCTGTCAATGTGCATTCGAAACTGACCCGGTTTGATCATTTAAAAATGACCCGCCCCTGATGTGGCAAAGCCCACAGGCGAGCGGCCTCCAAATAGCAGGCTCGTCTGTGGGCTTTGCTTTTTTCAGGTTCAGGTTTTGTTGCGGGATTTGCTTTGGGCGAAGCGGAAAGATGTGTTCCCGGTCTCGATGATGCTGCAGTGGTGCGTGACGCGATCAAGCAGGGCAGTCGTCATCTTGGCGTCACCGAATACAGACACCCACTCGCCGAACTCAAGGTTGGTCGTGATGATGACACTGGTGGTTTCATACAGTTTGCTGATCAGATGAAACAGCAGCGACCCGCCGGACTTTGGAAACGGAATATAGCCAAGCTCGTCGATGATCACGCAATCCAGCGCTGTCAGTTGCTTGATGATCTTCCCGGTGTTTCCCTCAGCCTGCTCCGCGATCAGGGCATTGATCAGATCGACGGCGTTATAGAACCGAACCCGCTTGCCCTGATTGACCAGGTTGGTTCCCAAGGCGATCGAGATATGCGTTTTGCCGGTGCCGGTTCCGCCAACAAGAATGATGTTGTGCGCGTCCTTGGTGAACTGGCCAGAGCAGAACGGGTCGATCTGCGCTTTGGTGACAGTCGCAGCGCCATAATCAAAGGTGGCAAAGTCCTTGTGATGGGGGAATTTGGCAATGCGCATCTGATATTGAATGGATCGCACGCGGCGTTCCTGGGTTTCCGCGTCGATCAAGGTCTTCAACGCTGTCGTCAGGCTGGGCGGCGTGCGGGCGGACAGCAAGTCTGCCGCGCAGGCCGCCATCCCATGGAGTCTGAGGGCTGCAAACTGGTCGATGAGGGCGTTCATGCGGCCGCCTTCCCGGCGTCACACAGCGCCTCATATCGCTTGCAATCGGCCTCGGGCCGCAGGGTCAGCTGCGGGTAGGTATGGGTGTCCTCCAGCGGCGGGATCGTAGGTTCCAGCAACTGATTGACCAGGTTGATGATCGCGGGCAAGCGCAGGGTGTGCTGTTCCAAAGCCATGTCGCAAGCCGTCTCGACCACGTCAATGCCATGCTCAAGTGCCAGCAGCAGCAGGTCGACAAACTCCCGGTCGCCGCCGCATCCGCGCATGTAGTGATCCTTGATCTGTTCCATCGCCTTGGGCAGTTCCCAGCCGACAAAGGGGGCGCCATCCCGCAGGGCGCCGGGCTTGCGATCAAGCAACGGCACATAGTGCCACGGTTCAAAATAGCTGATATTGCGCGTGAAGCGGCGTTTATGCTCGGCGATGACCTCGTTGCACACGACCGCGACGATCCGATCGGCATAGGCCCGCAATGAGACGTGGCGCCCTGCATGTTCGCACGGCACACTGTAGCGATTGCTATCATATTGGACCAAGCATGTAGATCTGACCCGCACAGCTTTTTCGACATAGCCATCAAAGGGGCGACCCAGCGGGCGCAACACGATCTTCTCATCCGCAAAAACGTTGGCAATCGTGCGATCCTGCTGATCGGGATGCCGACGGTTTGCCAGTTCCTCGCAGCGCAGCCGCAGCCAGGCATTCAGCGCATCCAGATCGTCAAAGGCAAGCCTTGGACAGAACAGCTCGCCTCGCAGAAACTGGACCTGGTTCTCGACCTGACCTTTCTCCCAACCCGAAGCTGGAGTGCAGGCGACAGGTTCGATGACATAATGGTTCATCAAGGCCAGAAAGCGTGGATGAAAGACCCGGTCCTTTGATCGCGAGACATAGGTCACCATGGTTTTGGGGTTGTCGATGATCACCCGGCGCGCGACACCGCCGAAGAATGCGAGCGCCCGCACGAAGGCATCCAGCACCATCTCCTGCTTCTCATTCAGATAGGCCACGACGAAAGGCTTGCGGCTGTGGCACAGACGGAAATGAGCGACATGAACCTTGTGCTCGACGCCGCCCAACATGACATTTTCCTCGCTCCAGTCGAACTGAAGCGCATCTCCCGGCGCGAAATACAGCGGAATGAATGCATCACTCGTATCGGTTCCCGATGACTTCTTGAGCCCGCCGACAAAGCGCTGAACCGGTGAATAGGAGCCCGTGTAACCCTCCGCAACAAGCGCCTCATAAAGCTTCTTCGCGGTGCGACGCTCACGGCGGCGAAGCTGCAGATCGTGCTTGAAAAACTCCCTGAGGCGCGCCTCGAATTGCGCGTTCAGCTTGTGGCCAACGCGTAGTTGCCGTTCCCGATACTGCGGTTGCTCCGGGTCCTTCAGATACTTCTTGATCGTCGTCCGTGAGATCCCAGTCTCGCGCGCCACAGCCCGGATGCTGCGGCCATCGCCCAAGATCCAGCCACGGACCTTCATTGCCGTTTCCATCAGTAACACCTGCTCTTCCTCCGCGCCAAAACGCACGGATGTTAACAATGCAGGTGGGTCAATTTTAGATGATCATAACCCACCCAAGTGGGTCACTTTTGCATGCTGATTCACA
>JGI25320J50211_1000356_pt1 | contig 32447 bp, 29 predicted proteins | sample AutmiccommuBRH21_FD_50211 | JGI IMG/M metagenome (IMG submission 50211)
TCGGCCNATCCTCCACACTGATCACTCCCTCACTCTGACGGAGAGGGGTCAAAATTCACTCGGCGCCACGGGGTCAGTATCCACTCGGCATCGACATGAGTCCCCGCATCAGATAGAAGGCTTGTGCTGTGCGGCCTCGACGACTCCTCTGAGCGTGGGTTTTCCAGGCAGGTTCACTACCAGACAGCCGCGCCAACAATCGCTCTAGCTCCGCTGGCTGGGTTCGTACGCACTCCATTTCGGGCGCTTGAGTCAAGTTGTTGAGTTGGCCTGCTCCACGTTCCCGCTCAGATGCCTGCGATGCTCGGGCCCGTGCGTCCAGGCTCCCAGAGCTCCCAGCCGACCTTCGTCCCGAGTTCCCCGAGGCATCCCTGGACGCCCAGCCGGTGCACACAGAACCACCAGGTCTCCAGCTCGCCTGCGATGCGGCGGCGCAGGCGAGATTGGTATCGCTCGTGGGCCTCGTTGTCGTTGAAGGGGACGCCGTTGAACTCCGGCTCCGTGTCCCGGAGCCTCTGTTCGACACGCTCCCAGTACTGGGCAGGCGCCACATCCTCTTGGGGCGAGTCGGTCGCGAGGATGTCGAGGTGGTGGAAGCGTCCTGACTTGCCGTACCGAGAGAACGTCTCGAAGATCAGCGGCAGCGTCTGGCTGTCGCGGATGCGAGTAGCGAGCGTCGCGGCGTAGCCGCCGCTCTTCGCCTTCGACAGGCCGCCTTGGAGCGCTGCGGACAGGCGCTGATCGAGCGTCTCGAGGTCGTGTCCCCAGCCCCTCAGTGTGGCCTGGGTCGGCCACGCGCCGACGAGCTCGACCTCAGCGCAGCCGAGCATGATCTTCATAGCCTTCTCGACGCCGATGCTGCCCAGCGTGAACACTGCGTCACCCTGCAGTGAGATGTAGCGCATCCCTCGGATGGCCTCGATGCAGTCTCTCAGAAGGTTACGAGCCGACGATGCCTCTGCCAGCAGGGCGAACCCCTGTTGCTGGGATAAGGCTGGGTGCAGACCCGGAGGGCGTATGGGCGAGGCGCTGGTCATGTGTGGGTTTATCCCTGAGCGTCGGGTGGATCAATTGAAGTGGAAGGTGCGGTAGGACGACCCCACATTAAAACGACGCCCTTCCTTCCGGCGCTGCAGGTAGCCCGAGATGGTGTCGACGTCCTCTCCGCGCATGCCCAGGTCATGGCACCTGGCACGGATCTGCTCCACCGTGACTGACACCCAGCGGTCGGGCCGGTTCATCATGTCAGCCTTGAGCTTGTCCTCCTCATTCCACTTGAGCCCCGCGGAATAGCCGGCGGCCATCGCCGCAATATGCCTGAGGATGGCATCAACGTCCTCGGGAAGCGGGGCAACTGCAGGACGCTGCGGTGACGACGGCTCGATCCTGTTCCCCGGAAGCAGCTGCACCGGGTTCATGTGGGAGATCCATTCGGCGGTCTCATCAACGCTCCACTCGATCACAGCGATCGCATCGGCGTCCACGTTCCAGACGTCATTCAGATGCTTGCGATCGGGCCACGCCTGGAGGACCCGGTGGCCGCTGTAGTAGCCGCCGTGGTGCCCGCGCCAAGCGTGGTGTTGCACACCGGGTTGAGCGATCAGCCGAGCGATGCTAGCACTCTCCACAGCTCGCTGTGGGGTTACGACTACCACAGGCCCGCCAGGTTGGGAGAGCAGCCACTTCACAGCCCGCAGGTTCTGGGCTTCGCGGGAATCATCCTCGCCGAGTCGCGAGATCGCGACGGGAACGTCAGGCACGGCCACTTCTCCTTGCGTTGCATTCGTTATCGCAGCATATCGAGGAGGTCCGACAAGTCGGCTCGAGCGGAACCCGGGAGGCGACGGTCGCGACCACGAGCGCTCGCACGGCCAGGCCTTCACCGAGCTCCTCAACACCAAGCTGGTATACCTGTCCCGCAGGGGCGGGTTCCTGGTGCTCGACGAGCCCGAGGCCGGGCTCTCGTTCATGACCCAGATCAAGCCGGCCAACCTCCTGGCGGAACTACGCCACGACGCCATCCAGGTGCTGATGGCCACCCCCTCCCCGAATCCTCCGCCACCCAGGCGCCCGAATCATCGAACTAGACGAGGACGGACTACAGATCCGTGCCTGGAAGGACCTGATGACCGTGGCGCTGTACCGGCGGTTCCTCGCCGACCCCGGCTACTTCGGCATGGAATGAGCACGCGCCACCGCGGAGGAGCCATCCGCTCCAATCGCGGCAGTTGCGGATGTTCGGCAATTGCTCAGTTCTCTGCCTCTGCGGCAGGAGACTTCAGGGCGGCGTGGTGGCCCTCATCCTCGGCCCGGCGCCACTCGTGAAATGGGGTCAATGAGACCTTGCCGCGCTTCGGTGACAATTTCCCGCTTGCCAACTGACGCACGACGTAGTCCAAGTAGGTGATGCTGATGTCCCACCAATATGGGTCGTGGGGGGAACGGGGTTCGTCCCTCAGGTGAGGGCTGAGAGCGTAGCCCGCTGCACCACCGAGGTAGTTACCCGCGGCTTCCCGCACGGAGTGGCCGACGGCTCCAAGGGCAGGGATGGTGCCGGCGTACCGCCTGCACTCACGGTCGACGCTAGAGATCCGTTCCGAGATCGCCTCGGGATCCGGATCTTGGCGAGCAGCAGCCCAAACCGCAGTACGCAGGTCTTGGATGGCGTCAACGACTGCATCGGTCGCCTCTGCTGTCCGGTCCAAACGCCTGGCCCAAAGATGCTGGCGCGCGGACACGATGAGGGAGCCGAGAGAAACGACGGCCGAGAAGGCCGAGACGGCTAGTGAGAGATCCACGTCTCTAGCGTGCCCCCGGGGACTGACAATCCTCGCAATCGGGGGGCGCGCTGCGCCTCTAAGGGCGGCAGATGAGTGCGTTACGAGCAGATTAGAGGACGCCGCCGAGACTCTGCACCAAGGAATCTTGTCCTCACTAGAGCGGCGTACTCGCGTCTCGCGGACCAACCGTTGAGAGGAAGCCTCCGACTGGAGAACACTCTCTTCTGATGACCTGGCCTTGAACGAGAGCTTGGACAGAATTCAACAACTGGCATGACCATCGGGCACGTTGGCCGAGCTCACTGAGCCATTGGCGCCGATTCTCGTACCACGACCTCAAGGCCTGTACCCCCTCCATCGATGACTTTACTCGTCGTCGCTTGTGGGAGAGCAGGTGATGTCTCCGATTGGTTGATCGGGTTGTCCTTGGTGCAGTGCATCGGCGGTGAATTCCTCGGTGACCAGGACGTCGACGATGGCGTCGTTCCGGCTCAGCTCGCCGCCACCACCACCAAACCAAGTGCCCACCAGTTCTATCTCCCGGTGCTGATTGCTGCCGCGAAGGATGATTGGGCCACCGAGGCTCTTAAGCGCCTTCTCGCCGGTCACCGTTACCGCGAAGCCTGCTTGTCGCAAATGCGCCGCGGCGGCGGCAACGGCCGTATCGTCGCCGCCCGCGGAATAGACATGCACCTGGACATCTGCGGTGGTCTGTCGCGGCGGCCGGACGCAGTGGCCCGTGGCGACGATCTCGGACCGCATCCGTTCGAGCAGCTCGGGGCTCGGTCGCCACTCCATCAGTCCCTCGCCCGTCGGCTCGTACCAGTTGAACCTGCCGTCTTCGACCGAGCCGACGAGTGAACGGACATCCCCAGCAGCAGTGCGCAACGCGAGGCCATGCGCGTTCGTGGCCGAGATGCCTGGTAGCAGTCCGAGAAGAAAGGCATTCATCTGCAGCTCTGACACAATGTCGACAGTCAGGTCACTTGAGAAGGCCACCTGCACAAACGAGGTGCCACCGGGGTTCTCCGAGACACAGAAGAACGCGCCGGTGACATCAGGTAGCACTGCTACCGTCTGCTTCCACTCCACGCGGTCAGCGCAGGCGGTGACCGACGGCTCTGAGGTCGGCGTCGCTTCGGCCGGTTCAGTGGTGGACTCGGCGGGGGTGGCCAGGATCGTCGGCTGAGGGACATTGAGGAGGAGCATTCCTACGCCGACCACTGCTACCGCAGCCGCGCCCGCTACGACACCGGATGTCCGCACGCGACGACGACGGTGCTCCGTTCGCACCTTCGGGCCCCACCCCGACGCCTCGGGCGGCGTTGGCACCAGCCCGTCCAGCTCATCGGCAAGGTTGTCTCTGGTCATGAGTGCATGTCCTGTTCCAGTAGGTGTGGTGACCGCCGGAGGGCCACGAGGCCCCGACGTGCGTGGGATTTGACGGTGGACGTGGGCATCTGGAGGAGTTCCCCCACCTCGATCACCGTCATGTCTTCGAAGTAGCGCAGGACCAGTACCGCTCGCTGAGAGCGTGGCAGGCTGAACAGCGCCCGGCGGAGGTCCGACGCCTGCATCGGGGGGTCGTCGCCGACGTCGGCAACAGTGTCCGGTTCAAGCACGCTGGGCATCTCACTGCGCCAGTGGCGCCGCCGCCGCCAGGAGACGAACGTGCGGAAGAGCGTGGTCCGCACATAAGCCTCGAAATGCCGTTCGCTGTCGAAGGCCGCAAACCGGCCATACGTGCGGAGCAAGGCGGCCTGAACCAGATCCTCAGCATGGTGGACATCCCCAGTCAGCAACCATGCGGAACGCCAGAGCTCGCCGCCGCGTTCAGTGACATACGCGTCGAAACGTGCGGCGGCATCACTCGAAGGGGGCCCATTGTCTGCCTGCATGCTTACCTAGACGCTTTCATGACACCGAAGGGTTGCACGCGAACGCGTTCAGCGCACGCCACGCGTGGTCAGTGGGCTACCGCCGATCAATCGGAGTCACGTCGCCACGCCGCGGCGACCGGCCTATGCCGGCCCTCAGCGCCTTCGCGGATGTGGAGGCAGAAGCCAAGTCAAAAGAGTGCACAGGAGGGCAAGTCGATGTTGCTTGCGTCATGCTCTTGGTACACCAAAGCGATAGCTCGCAGGCATTGCTCCGTCTTCAACAGCCGGGTCTGCTGCGTGGACAGATAACAACCTCAACTGGCCCGCGCGAGCTGTCCCAACAACCTTGGCGTCTGCCGCTCGCGCACTCGGTGTCGAGATTCTGCACCATCCGCAGATCGGCATGAGCGCGCGAGCCGGCTCATGGCTCTCGGCTGGCGCGGGCGGTTCTTGAGGCTAACCGAGCCCGCGAGGGTGGTGTGGTCAGGGGCTACAAGGATCTGCTGGAGCCCATGGGCCGCTCAGCAGCAGTTCGGGTCGCGGGACAGAGCGGATCGGGACGCTGCGCGCGTGGAGGAGGAGAAGTGCCAGAGCCGGTTGTGTGGTGCCGGGAGTCCGCGAATCGTCTGGCTCGTAGCACACTCGCAGCACGGCGCTGCCTTCTCCTCGGTAAGCTCCTAGTCAGCAGCGTTTAGACAGGGGTTCGAGTCCCCTATGCTCCACGCCGAACTCCCTGGTCAAGCTCCTTTGACTAGGAATCATGCATGTTTCACCTCGGTCGAAAGTGACCACAAAGGGACAGAACAGAGCTTTCAGATCGCGCGTTCACCTGCGTCGGGTCAGGGGCTGGTGAGCAGCTCCTGCATCTCGGTGATCTCGGCCTGCTGGTCGTCGACGATCTTCTGCGCCAACAGGAGAGCAGCCGGGTTCTGGCCGTCGGCCAGCTGCTGCTCGGCCATCTTGATGGCGCCTTCGTGGTGAGCGATCATGGCCTCGAGGAAGGCCTGATCGAACTCGGCGCCCGTGAGGCCGTCGAGTTGAGTCATCATCTCTTCCTGGCTCATGCCGTTCATGTCCATGCCGCCCATGTCCATGCCGCCGTGGTCGTCGGGGGAGACGTCTTCCCCCCAGGCGCCCAGCCACTCGGTCATCTGGTCGATCTCCGGGCCTTGGGCCTCGGCGATCCGTTCAGCCAGCGCGACGACCTCGGGGTTGTCGGCTCGCTCGATGGCCAGCTGTGACATCTCGACGGCGCCCTCGTGATGAATGATCATCATCTGCGCAAACGTGGTGTCCTGATCGTCGTGCTCGCCGGCGACGTCATTTGAAGCGCTCGCCGACACTGACTCGGTGGCCGTCGCGACACCGGTGATGGGTGAGGTGGTCGCGGCTGGGGGAGTGGCGCTCTGGTCTGCGCACGCCGCCAGGGTGGCCGTGAGGGCCAGCCCGGCCAGGGTGGCGGTGATCTGCTTCATGCGTGACATGTGGTGCTCCGTTCCTGGCCGACGATGGTCGCCGGGCCTTGATCTCGAGGCTATGAACCGTGGGCCCGGGAGCCAACCCGTGGAAGGTCAAGATTTGATCAAGACGCGGCCTTCCGCTTCCACCCGCAGACGCCCGAACTCGCGCGGGGCGGCGGGCTGTGTGCCGTGTGCCTGGCGGCGCGGGGGTCTCAGCACGGTGTTGACGCGCGCGACGAGCTCGCGGGGGCTGAACGGCTTGGTCAGGTAGTCGTCGGCGCCCACCGACAGGCCGATCAGCCTATCGACCTCGTCGGCGCGGGCCGTCAGCATCAGGATGTAGCAGTCGGAGAACAGCCGAATCTGGCGGCACACCTCGACGCCGTCGAGGCCGGGCAGACCCAGATCAAGAATGATGACATCAGGATCCAGATCCTGGGCGGAGCGGACCCCGTCCGGGCCGGTGTACGCCACAGCGGGGTCGAAGCCGGCCTTGCTGAGGTAGGAGGCGACGATCGCTGCGAGCGGGCGCTCGTCGTCGATCACCAACACGCTCGTGCAGGGCTCAGCCATGCGGCCATTATTGGCACACCCCACCCGCCAACTCACCCCCTCGCTGCGCCGGCGGGGCGATCTTGGCCGAACCTTGACCCGGGCTGAACCGTTCCCTGATCTGGGCGCTTGAGACTGGGATCGTGAACGAAATTCCGGCACCCGCCCTGCCGTCAGCACCGACCGGCGTGGTCGACGTCACCCTGGTGACCACCCCCGCATGCCATTTCTGCGACGACGCCCACGAGCGCCTCGACGCCCTCGACCGTGCCGGTCTGCTTCGCCTCAGGACGGTCCCGGCGGAGTCCTCCGAGGGTCGAGCGTTGATCGCCGAGCATCGCCCAGGCATGTTCCCGCTCACCCTGGTGGCAGGGCGCCACTTCCACGACGGGCGGATCCCGCGCGGCAAGCTGGCGCGGCTCGTCGACCACCTGGGTGCCTGCTGATGGGCGCCGATCTGCTGAGCGCCGGCGGGGTCCTGGCAGCGTTCCTCGCAGGCAGCGTCGCGCTGTTCGCCCCCTGCTGCATCGTGTTCCTCGCCCCCAGCTACCTGGCCGCGGCGGCCAAGAACCGCCGCTGGCGCCTCATCCCGCTGACCTTCGTGTTCGCCGCCGGCCTGGCGGCGGTCCTGGTCCCGATCACCATGGGCGTCAGCCTGATCGCGGGCGCCATCGCCAAGTACCACGTGGTCCTGTACTGGGCCGGTGGCCTGCTGATGATCGGCCTCGGCCTCTTGGCTCTGTCCGGGGCGATGTGGTCGATGCCGTCGTTCCTGCGGGCCCCGAACACTTCACGCGGCGACACCGCCACCTTCTTCAGCCTGGGTGTGTTCTCCGGCATCGCCTCCAGCTGCTGCGCACCGGTCCTCGCAGGCGTGATGACCCTCTCCGCGCTGTCCGCCTCACCTGTCGGCGGGCTCCTGCTCGGCCTGGCCTACGTGTTCGGGATGGTGATTCCCCTGTTCGTGATGGCGCTGCTGTGGGACAAGCGCCCCGAGCGGATGCGCAGCCTCCGCGCCAGGCCCATCCGCATCAACCTCGGCCGCTTCGCGCTGGCCACCAACACGGTCAACCTGCTGGTCGCCGTCGGGTTCGTGATCATGGGCATCCTCGTGATCGGTCAAGCCGGCGCCACCGAGATGACCGGCGCCGACGCCCCGCTCGTGGGAATGGGCGCCTGGCTCACCGACGTCTTCGCCTGGCTGATCGCGATCACTGCACCCATCCCCGAGGCCGTCCTCGGGCTGGCACTGCTCGCACTGGTGGCCGTGTTCGTCGTCGCCACCCTCCGTGACCGCCGACGCGCCGAACCCGAGGTCTCCGCCCACGCCTGCTGCGACAGCCCCGACACAGCGCCGGCGGACGCCGGCGCAGCGACCGTCCCCTCCCAGGAGCCTCGATGACCCCCACCGCCCCGGCACCCTCCCGACGCGAGCAACTCAAGGCCCGTCAGCAGGCCGAGACGCAGCGCGACAAGAAGCGCCGCACCTGGGCCCGGATCATCGGCGGAGCGGTGACGCTCATCGTGCTGTCAGTCGTCGGTTACGGGTTGTGGACCGCCGTCCCCGAACAAGGCGACACCCAGCGACTCGCCCCCGACTTCACCCTCACCACCACAGCCGGCACCTCCGTCACCCTCAGCGACCTGCGCCCAAGCCCGGTGCTCATCTACTTCAACGAAGGCGCCGGCTGCGCGTCGTGCACCATGCAGATGGCCGAGATCGAGAAGAACCCCGGCTTCGCCCAAGCCGGCATCACGGTGCTGCCCATCGTCATGAACACCGCCGAGCAGATCCTGCCCGACATGCAGCAGTTCGGCGTCGCCACCCCGTACCTCCTCGACGACGGGACGGTGTCCAAGGCCTACGACGTCCTCGACAAGGGCATGCACCCAGGAATGCCGGGCCACGGCTTCGTGCTCATCGACGGCGACGGAGTCCAACGCTGGTACGGCAACTACCCATCCATGTGGCTCGACCCCCAGGAACTCCTCAACGAGGTCACCACGCGACTGCGGTGAAGTTACTGCCTGTGGCGCGGTGCGTCGCTGGTCACGGTGGCTCCCTTCCCTTCACCCCGGTGTGGCGTTGAGCAGCTCGAGTCAATGAAAGATCCCCGCCCGACCTGAGGTCTGGCGGGGATCGCGTGACTAGCTGACCTTTCTGGTCAGGACGAGTGGTGGTTCTCCATGCAGGAGAGTCCCTGGTGCATGCCGGGGTTGTGGGCGCCGTCGAGGCCCATGTCCGACTGGGCCATCATGCGAACGTGGTCGGCGTACTCGCGGCCGGTGGGTTCGACTGCTCCCGCAGTTGTGGCGGTCATCGCGACGACTGCCGCGGCCGCGGCGGCCAGGGCAGCGATCTTGCGCTTGCTGATCATGGTGGTCTCCTTCATTCGGGTGCCGGCCTTCCGGCCGATAGGACCACTGTCCCTTGGCAACGTATGGATCTGATCAACTCTCCCCTCGGCTTCGATCAAGAAGTGGAGGACCGTGACCGCACCCGTTCCACCGGCGGCTCACCCGACATCGATGACGCCCATCATCCCGAGGTCCTCGTGGTCGAGGATGTGGCAGTGGTAGACGGTGCGGCCCGTGTGGCCCTCGAACGGGATCCGCACCACCACCTGGCCACCGGCGGGGACGTCCACGACGTCCCGCCACCGCGGCTCCTTCACCGCACGGCCGCGTTCCTCGAGGACCTGCATCGGCCAGACGTGCAGGTGGAAGGGGTGGTCCATCGTGGAGGTGTTCCGGATGGTCCACTCCTCGATGGTCCCGGCCGCCACCTGCTGGTCGGTGCGCTCATGGTCGAACTCGCGGCCGTCGATGGTGAAGGACATCATCCGTCCCCGCATTCCCATCCCCATGCCCATCTCCATGGTGAGTTCCCGACGGCGGTCCACCTCGCCCGTTCGCAGGTCCCGGGACGGCGGGAGCTGCGGCAGCTGACCCCCCTCGGCGACGGCGTCGCCGCTGGCAGCCAGCGTGGCGAGTGTCGCCGGTCCGGAGGTGGCGGACATCATGCCTCCCATGCCGCCGCGGTCGTACCCGCGGGTGCGGACCGTCGTGGTGCCCTCAGCGAGGGTGACCAGCAGGTCAGCCCGATTGCCCGGGGTGAGGACCACGTCGTCCACTTCCTCGGGGATCGGGGAGCGGTCCAGGTCCATCCCGAGGAGCTGGAACCGCTGTCCGTCCACCACCAAGCGCAGATAGCGAGAGGTGCAGGCGTTGACCACCCGCCACCGTTCCCGTTCCCCCGGGCGGCCCTCCAACACGGGGGCGACCTGGCCGTTGACCAGCAGCAGGTCACCCTCTCGTCCCATCATCCGCTCCTGCGGGGAGGCCGGACGGACATTGCCGGCACCGTCGAAGGACACATCCGAGACCACGAGCACGCGTTCGCGTGCGACCGGGAGCGGCTCGTCCTCGTCCACCACGATCGCGCCGTACAGGCCGCCGAACACCTGGTCGGCCACCGTGCCGTGCAGGTGGGGGTGGTACCAGTACGTGCCTGCCGGGTGGTCTGGTGGGAGCTGGTAGGAGTAGTCGAAGCTCTGCCCGGGTTCGATGACCACGAACGGGTTGTCGCCGTTGCCCTCTGGGGAGACGTGCAGCCCGTGGACGTGCAGGTTGGTGGGCTCATCCAGGCCGTTGCGCAACCGGATCTGCAGCAGGTCCCCGGGGCGAAGACGCAGAGTCGGTCCGGGGACGTGGTCGGCGTAGCCCAGCATCGTCACCCGTTCGCCGCCCACCGTCACCGTGCGCGGGGCGGCGTCCAACTCCACGCGCAGCACGCCGCCGCTGCTGACCAGCTCCGACGGGAGGGTGAGGGCAGTGCCCCCGCCCGACGGTGTCCGCGTCGAACCAGGGCTGCTGGCCTGCCGGGCCAGGCCCCACCCGCCCACGACTACGCCGGCAGTGCCGAGCGCTCCCAACTGCAGGGCCCGGCGCCGGGGAATCGGCCGCACCCTCAGGACTCCCCGAGGTTCCGCAACCTCTCCTGGTACTCCTCGGTGTCGATCTCGCCGCGCGCGTAGCGCTCCTGCAGGATCTGACGGGCCCGCACCGGCCCCGACTCAGGGCCGGAGGAGCCCGAGGGCGGCGGTGGGTTCCGGTCCTGGCGAACTCCTCCGCTCAAGGCTCGGACCAGCAACACGATCAACAGCACCAGTCCCGCCAGCAGGAGCACGCCGAACAGCAGCCCCCAGCCGCCGCCCATGCCCCAGCCGCCCATTCCGTGCCAACCACCCATGTCGTCCCAATCCATCAGGCTCACCTGCCTCCACTCGGATGTCTTCCACGGTACTCGCAGCCCGTCACGTACCCCGCGGGGTATCCGTATGAAGATACATGTCGGGCCGCACGGATCTGGGTGAGTGGCGTGCGCTTGGGGACATGTTGGCTCGGTGGTGGCCAGCCGCTCCCCCCAAGTGCGGCTGGCCACCACCTGGCGCCGTATTGCAGGACTCATCTTCAGCGGTGCGCTCTTCTGTGGCGTTGCATCGCGCAACGCGGGTGGGATGCGTCCCGGTCGCGCCGCAAACCGGGGGTGCCGGGACACGCTGTGGTCCCTCCATGCCACGCTTGTGCTGCGAGCAGCAGAAAGCGCAGGAGTGACACGGATGAAGACCTCCGACGAGAGAGCCGTCGACGACGCCGCCGAGACCTCGGCCGCGGATCGCAGCTCGCTCTCCTGCCTGTTCGCCGACCTGGTCTCCGCACCCCGATCCACCTGGTTCGCGCGCGTCGTCGATGCTCGTTCCTCCCACCAGGACCGGAACCGGCCATACGTCGCACGCCTGTTCCTTCTGGTCTCGTTGATCATCGCTTCGGCAGCGGTCGGGTTTCCGTGGTTCGGGTGGCTGTTCTTCATCCCCGGCGCACTCCAGGTAGCCCTCGAGATCTACCTCGAGCCGATCATGCGCCATCGGTACGAGGCTGTTGCCCTACGCTCCTCGACCGGTCGGGACGGACGGCGGATGTGGTACTGGCGGACGGTGCGGGTGTGGTATCGGAACTACGAGAAGTTCCTTCCCAACGTCACATCCGCGCTGGGCGTCGTCGCCTGCTCGATCCAGTTGGCGCTCGTGCTGTTCTTCCTCGAGCCGCCCACCCCTGACCGTGGCTGGGTGAAAGTCCTAGCGCTCGCGACAGCCATGATGTACCTCGTGTCAGGTGGTCTGGGGCCACTCATGGGTCCGGCCACGTACTCACCCAGCAACGGGCTTCCAACGCCTGTCCTGCGATCCATCCGACTGTTGTGGATCCCCATACCCCTGTTGCTCGCGGTCATCATCGTCGCCCGTCCCGGGGCGTGGGGTGAGACCCTCCCCTACGCCCTGATGAGCCTGGGCCTCGGATACTACGTCGGCCTGAGACAGCGGGAGTTCGACCGGGCGGTCACAGCCGCCGCCATCGTTCGAGACGAGCTCAACGACGAGAACCTCAAGACCACGGCCCTGGAATACCACGCACTGACCCAGCCAGTGAAGGGCTCCCTGCAGGAAGCCGCTCGACGAGTACCGAACCCCATGACCCGGATGGAACTCGAGCACTACATCGCGAACGTCGACTTCATCCACGAGCAGGCTCAGCGAGGCCGCCTGGACCCCCGTCGCGGGCTCCTCCCACCGATTGAGGAACTCCTGCGCCGTGAGGCCCAGAACGGGGCCGTTCACCTCGACACGAACATCCGCCTCGACGCAGAGCTCGACTCCCAGCATCATCAGATGGCGGCGGCCTACCTTCGAACCTTCGTCTCGAACAGCGTCCAGGCGTACGCATCGCTCAAGCCAGACGAGTTCGGGCACGTGCTGGCGACAGCCCGCCAAGAGGGCCAGAACCTGGTCGTCGAGGTCCGGGACACCCTCCCACTGATCCCAGACGTGGTCCTCGCCAAGGCGCACACCCTCGGCGGCATCCGCCGCCACCTGTCCGCGGTCGGAGGGTCATTGATCCAAGAGCCAATGCCCAACGGCAAGGTACTGCGAGCCACGTGGCCCATCACCGTGCCTCTTCGGCACCCGGAACCGCGGTCCCGATCATGAGAAGGCCGGGCCTGCAGTTCCTCGTCTTCGACGACCACGGTGCCCGGTACCGGCGGATCGAGGACGCCGCCACGCTCCTTCGACGCACGCCACCGCCGATTCCCATCGTGATCGACTGGCAGCCGACGGTAGAGGTGCTCCTGACCCTCACCCCTGCGGCGCTCGCGGAGTACGACGCCATCTTCGTCGACTTCAACCTTCAGTCCAGCCAAGGCCTGCCCAGAGATGAGCGATTGCGACTCGATGTCGCGGGTACCGATGGCTCGATGTCGTCGAAGCGCGTCAGCCTGGACCTCAGAGAAGCGACGGGGATGGGCGTGCTGCTCCGAGTCCGCGAACTGATGAGCACCCAGGAGTACCGGGACGCCTGGGCGGTACGCGCATCGACGGGATCACGTACGGAGCGAGCCTGGCGCGACCCCCGCGGCTCGGCCCTCTACAGCTTCGTCGAGTACGCCGACATGACCTCACGGCTCTTCGCCGCTGCGGCCTGGGCGTGGTTCGGCGCCCGCTTCTTCGACGGCAACAGCACCGTGGACAACATGGCGCAGCGTCTCCGCTCGTCCAGGCGAGCCGACGCCCTCGGCACCATGCAGCAACGGATGGTGGAGCTCGCGGCCGGCCCCCTCATGACCATGCTGACCTTGAACCCGCTGGGCGACAGCCAGCTCATCACCCCGGCCGAAAACCCATCGGGCTTCGACTGGTACCGCATCTACCGACGAGCGCGCGAGGGACGACGCCAGTTCGCCTTCGGACGCCCCATCAAGGAGGCATTCCACGAGATCGTCGGATATACCCCCGAACTGCCCGTGCGCCGCAGCCATCAGTTCGACGTGATCGCTGAACACCTCCACGACGCAGCCCAAGCGTTCATCGACGTGTGGGACACGCCACCCGACGGCTCCGACCCCTTCAGCGACGCCGCGGAGGCGAGACTCAGCACTCGAACCGGGTACACGTTCTCCTGGACACAACGTGACCCACTTACCGAGTTCCTGACCCACACCTCCCGCTTCTGGGACGCCCCCGATGTCCACCTCGCCTTCACCCATCACATGGCGACCAGACCGCAAAGCGCCGGGCGGTGAGCCACAGGGCAGCGCCCCGAGAAGGCGTCAGTGAGGGACTCAAGTGGGGGGCCGTGGGAGACGACGACGCCGAGCGCCTGTGCGTCGCCTTCATGGGGTACGGCGGATGGCTGGAGCCCTTCGAGTACGGACTGTTCACACGCCTGGCCCAGCAGCTCGCCGCGCGCATCGTCATCGTCGAGAGCCCCGGGCTGGGGGCGGCCGGAACCCGCCTGAGCCTGCGGGAGCGTGCGGCTCTCCTCGGCGGATCCTTCGTCCCCGTCGGGCGCCGAATGCTCCGCTCCGCTCTCGCGGGCCTCAGGGCAGTCGGCAGAGAACCGGACCAGGGGATCCACATCCTCGGCTATTCGATGGGGGCCTCGGTCGCCGCCGCCGCGACATCGGCAGCGACCAACGATCTCACTGTCCGCACCCTCACGCTCGTCGAGCCGATCGCCATCAAGGCCTGGGTCCCGTGGCGGCTCTTGAAGGCCTCCAGCGACGAGCTGCGGGACCGGGACGAGTCGACCCGCCTCAGCCACCGTCTCGCCGGCGCTCCGGCGCGCTGGGACTCAGAACCGGGAGTACTGCGCCCTGCCCGCTCGAGCCTCGACCAGGCACTCCTGCCGGCCGCGCTCTGCTGGCCCACCATCCCCGCCTACCTGGCCTCCATCGGACGAACCCGCCCGGACCTTCGCGTTCTGATCATCAACGGAGACGCCAGTCGGATGTCGCCACCAGCCGCCGTTCACCGCCTGCTCCGATCGGCCCGGACCACGGGGATCAACATCAGCGCCGGAACGGTCCGAGGCGGGCACCTCTTCTGGCATGACGTGCCGCTGCTGCAGGAGGCCGGCGAGCAGGTGGGGGCTCACTGGGACTCCTAGCCACCCTGGCCAAGTGAATACCCAGGCGACGATCCTGTGCCAAATTCCAGCCCAGCTCGAGTGTGACAACTAGCATCGCAATACGCCGTGCCCCCTCGGGCCGCGTGACGACCTCACCAGGAGGATCGATGACAGTTGGCGATCACCGAAGCGCCTCGCGCCGGGGCAGTTCATTCAGCGGCTGGGTCATGCTCCTGATCGGACTCCTGGCAGGAATCGTGCTGGCCGCGGCCGCCGGCGTGTTCCTCCTCGGCATCAGATGGGCGACGCCGATGGAGGCGCTGTCGGTCATCAGCGCCAGCCCGAGCGCGTCGCCGTCGCCGACGGCCGACGACTCGACCGCAGGGTCGGGTGACGTCTCCCCCGCATGCGTCCGGGCGGCGGAGTACAACCTTGTGGTCGACGAGGCCCTCGAGGAACTCGCGACGGGGGCGCAGTCCCAGGACGCGCGCGCCGTCCAGGAGACCCTGGACCGGCTCCAGGAGGCCCGTGAGACGGCTGACGGGGCGGCCGAGGAGTGCCTGGCCCAAGCCGGGAAGACCCCGCCGACCAGTCAATCGGCCTCTCCGGATCCCAGTCAGTCGGACTCTCCTGATCCCAGCCGGTCGGCCTCTCCGGAGCCCGGTCAGTCGGCCTCTCCTGAGCCCAGCCCCAGCGCCACGCCATGAGCGACGCACCGGCACCGGTCGAGGTGGAGCCGCGCCGCGGCTTCACGGCGAAGCTCTGGTACGGCTACGCCCGGGTGCTCGTCGCGCTGCGCTGGGTCGTCGTCCTCGGATGGACGGTGGCCGCCGTCGCCGCGATGGTGTTCCTCCCACCGATGCAGGGCTCCGCGAACGACATCGAAGCGCTCGGTGCCAACGACGAGAGTTTCGCCGCCGAGAAGCGGTCGCTGGAGCTGTTCGGGTTCCCCCTCCTCAGCCGAGCGGCGATCGTGCAGCGCAACCCGGAGGGCCTGCCCCCGCTGGTCCAGGCCGAAGCCGTCATGCGTGGCATCGCCATCAATCAGGGCCAGTACGAGACGGAACTCCTCGGAGCCATCCCGGTGCCCAACGCTGAGGGGGCGTTCCCCGGCGCCGGCGAGACGAACACGACCGTCGTCACCTTCCTCTTCGCGGACCCCACGCTGAACTTCTTCCAGCAGACCCAGGTCGTCGAGGACTTCGCAGCCGAACAGCTCACGGACGAATCTGACGCCTACGTGGGCGTCACCGGTTCGATCCCGGCCCGCGCCGCCCAGGGCAAGGTCCTGAACTCCTACGTCCACATCGTCGAGGTGGTGACCGTTTTCGCGGTCCTGACGATCGTGGCCCTCACGTTCGGCTCGTTGATGGCGCCGGCCCTGACGCTGCTCTCCGTGGGCGCCGCCGTCTTCGTCACGCTCGGCGTCTCCGGGTGGGCGGCGACGATCATGGACGTGTCGATCCCGGCCGACCTCAGGCCCTTGATCGTCGCCCTGCTGCTCGGCATCGTCACCGACTACTGCATCTTCTACCTCTCCGGTCTGCGGGCCCGGCTCCGGGAGGGCCACGACCGGCTCGAGGCGGCCCGGTTGGCTACCGCATCCGTCACGCCGATCGTCACGGTCGCCGGTGTCACGGTCGCGGCGGGGACGGCGTCGCTTCTCGTCGCCGAGTCGCCCCTCTTCAGCGGGTTCGGGCCGGCGCTCGGGCTCACCGTCCTGACCGGGCTCGTGGTGGCGGTCACCCTCGTGCCGGCCCTGATCGCCATTCTCGGTCGAGCCGCCTTCTGGCCGCGCACCCTCGCCGCCCAGCCCGCGAAGGTGCGCGAACGGCCCTCCCTCCTCACCCGGGCGGTTGCGCACCGCGGCTCTGCCTTCGTCCTCGTGCTGCTGTGCGCGGCCGGCCTGGGCGTCGGCGCGTACCACGCGCGCAACCTCGACCTGGGCCTCGGATTCGTCCAGTCCCTGCCCGAGACGACGAGCGCGCAGCGCGCGGCCGACGCCGCCGGCAAGGGCTTCGCCCCGGGCATCATCTCTCCGACCGAGATCGTGCTCGAAGGAGCCGGTGTCGGGGAGAAGGCCGACGAGGTCGCCCAGCTCGGCGAGGCCCTCAAGACGCAACCCGGAGTGGCGGGCGTGATCGGCCCCGGCGACCTCCCCGCCGCGGACGAGGTCGGCGCGTTCACCGCGAAGTCCGGCGACGCCGTGCGCTTCCTCCTCATCCTCGACAGCACGCCGCTCGAGGCGACGGCGATCGAGACCCTCGGTCGCGTCGAGGTGGCTCTGCCGCAGCTCGCCGCCGACGCCGGCCTCGGCGAGGTCACCACATCCGTGGCCGGCGACACCGCGCTCGCCTCGGGGATCATCGCGGACACGGCCAACGACCTGATCCGGATCGGCCTCGTGGCGCTTGCCGTCAACCTGGTCCTGCTGGTCGTCTTCCTGCGGGCACTGATCGCCCCCCTGTACCTCCTCGCGTCGAGCGTCCTCGCGCTCGGGGCGGCCATGGGGCTGTCGGTGTTCTTCTTCCAGGACTACCTCGGGCGGGACGACCTCACCTTCTACGTCCCGTTCGCGGTGTCGGTGCTGCTGCTGTCCCTGGGATCCGACTACAACATCTTCGCCGTCGGCCACGTCTGGCAGGAGGCCCGCAAGCGGCCGATGCGCGAGGCCCTCCTCGTCGCAACGCCGGAATCGACCCGCGCGATCACCTCTGCGGGCCTCGCGCTGGCCGCCAGCTTCGGGCTCCTCGCCCTCGTCCCACTGAGACCGTTCCACGAGCTCGGCTTCCTGCTCGGCGTCGGCATCCTCATCGACGTGTTCATCGTCCGCGCCCTGCTCGTCCCGTCACTGATCACGCTGGTGGGGCCGCTGAGCAGCTGGCCGTCAGGCATCCTGAGGCGGCAGAGGCGTACTCGAGTCAGGACAGCACGTGGACGCGGCTGACGGGGGCCCGATTCCGCCGTACGGCGGCGCCTTCCCGGCGGCACCGGTGCCGCGCCGACGCCTGCGATGGCGCGTGCTCGACTGGGCCATCGGCGCCCTCGGCATGCTCGGCCTCGTCGCACTCGGGCTGCTCCTGTTCTGGCTGTCGATCACGCGGCCGGCCGACGAGCCGGCTGTCCCGCCGCCCGCCGGGGCGTCGACATCCCCGACAGCGCCCCTCGTCGAGGTCACCCCGCCCCCCAATCTCGCCGAGGACGAGGTGTGGCTGGGGGACATCTCCCTCACTGCCGGGTCCGTCATCGCCGCGGGGACCCCGCTCCTCGACGTCATCGGCACCGGTACCGACGTGACGTCAGGGCCGGACGGACTCGTCGCCCGCCACCTCGAGCTGACGGCCACGGTCCCGTTCCACGTCGTGGCCGAGGAGATCGGCCCGGACGCGAGGCTGAGCGCCGCCGGGAAGGGTGAGGTACGCGTCGACACGGAGGTGGAGGCCCTCGGCCGGAGCCTCCCCGTCGGGGCCACCGGCACCGTTACGGTGGTGGGTGGCACGCTGGTCATGGTGCCGACCACCATCGACATCGGAGGGCCGCAGTTCCTCGCCGAGCTGCTGGGGAGCGTGGTGCGCGAGCTGATCACGTTTGAGCACCGCATCGAAGGCCTGCCCGACGGGGTCGTCCTGCGGAGTGTGGAGGTCGTCGACGGCGGGTTCCGCGCCCATCTCACGGGAGACGACGTCCGCCTCGTCCAGTGAGACGGGAGGTCGCGCCTCGTTCGCTGATCGAACGCTGGTCCAGATCAGACAAGCCGCTCATGTGACCTATTACCGCGGGGTCACTGACAATTTCTGGTGCGTGTCGGGGGGAATCGACGCCTGTGGCGTCGGCTTCGAGACTTGCCCGGACGGCTGCGCCGTCGGGCGCGACCTCAGCGAGCGGGGCAAGCGCGACCTGAGCGAACGAGCCGCAAAACCCCCGCCGCCGCCGCGCCGCGCTCCGCCCTCCACCAGCACGACACGCCGTCGAACTGCCCCTTCAGTGCCCTGGGCCGGCCTCGGGTGCGAGTGCGGCTGTTATTCGTGCTGGGGTTGGGGGATCGACGCCTTCGGCGTCGGCTTCGAGACTCGCCCGGACGGCTGCGCCGTCGGGCGCGACCTCAGCGAGCGGTGCAGGCGCGACCTCAGCGAATGAGCCGCAACCCCCGCCGCCGCGCGCTCCGCTCTCCAGCAGCACGACACGCCGTCGAACTGCCCCTTCAGTGCCCTGGGCCGGCCTCGGGTGAGAGTGCGGCTGTTATTCGTGCTGGGGTTGGGGGATCGACGCCTTCGGCGTCGGCTTCGAGACTCGCCCGGACGGCTACGCCGTCGGGCGCGACCTCAGCGAGCGGGGCGGCGTCGGCTTCGAGACTCGCCCGGACGGCTGCGCCGTCGGGCGCGACCTCAGCGAGCGGGGCAGGCGCGACCTCAGCGAACGAGGCGGCGCGACGTCAGCGATCGGGTGGCGCGACCTCAGTGACGGGCGACGCGGCCCCAACGAGGGGCCCCTCACGCGGCCGGTTCATGGCCGGCGCACAGGCGACACCCACCGGCGAAACAGGCCGGGTCACGAGGATCGGGGCAGACAACCTAGACAGGGATCCGCCCATGACCATGCTCCTCGACCGCCCCGATGCAGATGCGGTCCCACAGCCCATCCCGTCGCGCATGACCCGGGCACGGACCAGAGCGCAGATCCCCACCTGGTGGCGTGACGCCGTCGGCGCGGCCACCTGGAGCAGCATGCTGATGGTCGTCGCCCTGTGGGTGGCAGGCGGGGGACTGCAAGATCTGACCGGCTGGGCGTCAGCCCTCACGAGCGTCGGCCGGTTGACGGGCCTTGTGTCGTCGGACCTGCTCCTCCTTCAGGTGCTACTCCTCGCCCGCATCCCCATGGTGGAGCGCGTGTACGGCCAGGACGAGCTGGTTCGGCGGCACCGTCTCGTCGGTTTCTGGTCGTTCTGGCTCATGGCGGCTCACGTCGTCCTGATCACGGTCGGCTATGCCGCCACCGTCGCCATCAATCCGTTCGTCCAGCTGTGGGAGTTGACGGTCGACTACCCCGGCATGCTGCTGGCGGTGGCGGGCACCGTGGCGCTGGTCATGGTCGTCGTCACGAGCCTCCGGAGGGCCCGCAGCGCGCTGCGCTACGAGTCCTGGCACCTCCTGCACCTCTATGCCTACCTCGGGGTGGGGCTGGCGCTCCCGCACCAGCTGTGGACCGGTCAGGAGTTCCTGAACAGTCCGGTGGCGACGATCTACTGGTGGACGCTCTGGGCGTCGGCGGCCGGGTCCGTCCTGGTCTTCCGAGTCGGTCTGCCCCTCTACCGCAGCGTGCGCCATGGCCTGCGCGTGGAGAGCGTGATCAGGGAGTCCGACGACGTGGTGTCTGTCACGGTCCGCGGCCGCGATCTCGATCGCCTCGATCCCCTCCCTGGCCAGTTCTTCAGTTGGCGTTTCCTCAACGGGCCCGGCTGGACGCGAGCGCACCCCTATTCCCTCTCTGCGGTACCCGCCGACGACACGATGCGGATCACGGTCAAGGAACTTGGCGACGGTAGTCGCGCGCTCGACGACCTCACGCCGGGGACGCGGGTGCTGATCGAGGGGCCCTACGGTCGCCTCCACGCCGGGGCGCGGACCCGACGGAAGGTCACCCTCATGGCTGCAGGAATCGGGATCTGCCCCATGCGCGCGCTGCTGGAGGGGCTCCCCCAAGACCCCGGCGACGTCACGCTCCTCTACCGCGCACGCAGCGAGGCCGACCTTGCCCTCACGAAGGAACTCGACGACCTCAGCCGCCAGACCGGCGCCCGCGTCGTCTATCTCCCTGGCCGGCGCATCCCACACCGGCCCACGTGGCTGCCCGAGGCCGCCGCCCACTTCAGCGATGCGGAGGCGCTGCGCCACCTCGTCCCAGACGTCGCGGAACACGATGTGTTCATCTGCGGAAGCGCCGCGTGGATGGACGCAGCGCGGGCCGCCGCCCTCGACTGTGGGGTGCCCGCCCAGCGGATCCATCTGGAGCGATTCAGCTGGTAAAGACCAACCGACAAGGAGTTATTCATGCGCAAGATCGTCACCGCCCTCATGGGCACCCTGAGCGGGCTAGTGCTGCTGTTCAGCTACCACACGAGCACCGCGGAACAGGCGGTCCCAGGGGGAGCAAGCCCCGAATCGGCAGCCGGGTCCAGCCAGTCGTCCAGCGAGTCCTTGAACGACGGGGTGCCAGACCCCACCGAGGCGACATCCGAGACCGAGGACTCCTCGGCCGACGCCATGTCAGGGACGTTCACCGGCGACGCCGCCGAGACGCGCTACGGCGCGGTCCAGGTGGAGATCACCGTCGAGGATGGGGTCATCACGTCGTCGGAGGCTGTCCAGTATCCCAACCGAGACCACCACGACCAGCGGATCAACGCCTACGCGGTCCCCGTCTTGAACGCCGCGGCCGTCGAGGCGCAGAGCGCGGACATCGATGCGGTGTCGGGTGCGACTGTCACGAGTCTCGCGTACGCCCAGTCGCTCCAGTCCGCCATTGACCAGGCGTTCCAGTGAGGCGGGCGCCGGCGTCGACGCTGGCCGCGCTCGACCCGATGCCGCGGCGGGCGTTCGTCGCCCAGATCATGGGGCTTCCGATCGCGTTTCACGTGCGCGGTCCCCTGGCGCGGGGCGCGGTCGTGGAGAAGGCCGTCGAACGCGCGTTCGACGAGCTGCGTGCCGACGATGACCTGTTCAGCATGTGGAAGCCGGACAGCCCGGTGAGCCGTATCCGCGACGGGCGTGACTCACTCGACGACGCCCCGTTGCGGATCCGGCGGGTGGCAGCCCTGTGCGACGAGGCCCGGCAGCGGACCGGCGGCGCGTTCTCGGCCTGGTTGCCGGACGGCCATGGGGTGCCGAGGTTCGACCCGACTGGGCTGGTCAAGGGATGGGCGGTCGAGCAGGCGCTGAGAGGTGTCGTCGCCCGTCTGGACCGCCTCGGCGCCCACGACGTGCTCGTCAACGCCGGTGGCGACATCGCCGTCCGTTGCTCGCGCACCGACACCCCGGACTGGGCGATCGCGGTGGAAGATCCGCGGGATCGTCGTCGAGTCGTCCAGCGGCTGGAGTTGCGAACGGGCGCGGTCGCGACGTCGGGAACCGCCGCGCGGGGCCGGCACATCACCGACCCGTCGACGGGGGAGCCGGCGAACAAGCTCCTGTCGGCCACCGTCATCGGGCCGGAACTCATGTGGGCCGACGTCTATGCCACAGCGGCCTTCGTTCTGGGACGCAGCGGGCTCGGCTGGCTTGCCACCCGTCCTGCGCACGCTGCCGTCCTCGTCGACCACGACGGCTCTGTCACCACGATTCGCGGTTGACTCATGACCACGCTGCCGGCAACCAGGTAGGGCACCGCCGTCGAGGGCAGCACGAATAGCTGGCCAAGGGACCCGTCGGTGCCTCCCACGCGCTCGGCGGCGGAGTTCGACGGCGAGTCGTGCCAGGGAGGGGCGCCAGCCGGCTGGACCCGATCCGCACCCGCCCCCATCGCGGGCGGGGGACTAGTTGTCGGGCTTGCCGCCCTTGTCGGCCGCGTTGTCGTCGGCCTTAGCAGGCTTCTTCTCGTCGGCCTTGCCGCGATCGGCCGGCTCGTCCTCGCGCGCCTGACCCGGCGGGACCTTGTCCTCGTTGGCTGCCCCTCCGCCGTCGGGCGCGGCGGGCTGTGCCGCGGTGGTGGCGGGCGCCGCCGTCGGAGTCGGCGACTGCGTCGACGGGGTGGGTGACGGAGAAGGAGAGATCGACGGCGACGCGATGGGCGACGGCGAGACCGCGCCCCCGTCCGCGTCGGGGAGCTGCGTCAGAGCGAGTGCCCCCAGCACCGTCGCGGACACGGCGACGCCGGCCGCGACCCACCAGGCACCTCCGGCCCGACGGCGTCGCGCCGGGCCCGCGGCGGTGCCTGTGGCGGACGCCATGGCCACGGTGGGGGCCATGGGGGCGGTGTCCTCACCCACGACCGGGCCGACGGCGGGCCCGCCCGCAGCGGCCGCCTCGATCGCCCGCAGCCTGGTCTCCACCTCGGCGGCCGACTCAGGACGATCCGCAGGTTCCTTGGCGAGCAGCTGCGCCACGAGCGCCTCGAGCGCCGCGCTGACCCCGACCCCGCGCGCCCTGAGCTGCGGAGGCTCGCTGTGCACGTGCTGGTGCAGAGCGCCGATGAGCTGGTCGCTGTGGAAGGGCGGGTGCCCGGTGGCCAGCGCGGTGAGGACACAACCGAGGGCGTAGAGGTCGCTCCGCTCGTCGGCGGGCTCGCCCCTCGCCTGTTCCGGCGACACGTACAGGGCGCTGCCCACGACGGTGTTGGTGGCGGTCAGCGCCGGCGCCGCCTCCTGGGTAAGACGCGCGACGCCGAAGTCGACGATCTTCACCTCGTCGGCCGCGCCGAGCATGAGGTTGCCCGGCTTGATGTCGCGGTGCACGATCCCCGCCCGGTGGGCTGCCTCGAGTCCCGCCGCCACCTGCGCCCCGAGCCTGGCCACCTCCGACTCAGGCAAGGGCCCCTGCGTTGCGACGTGTTGCGCCAGCGTCGGCCCAGGGAGGAGCTCCATGACGATGAAGGTCAGCCCGTCGTGGGTCCCGATGTCGAACACGAGCACCGTGTTGGGATGCTGCAGGGCGGCCATGGTGACCGCCTCGCGGCGGAACCGCTCGAGCGCGGCCTCGTCGCGCGAACCCGCTGCCAGCACCTTGACGGCCACCTCGCGGTCGAGCACGGCGTCGTGCGCCTTCCACACCTGACCCATCCCTCCGGACGCGATCAGGTGCACGAGGCGGTAGCGGTGAGCCAGCACGGCGTCGGCTTCCATGCTGTCCATCCTCCCCCCGGAGGCAACCCTGCGGGGCAAGGGCCGTCGATCGGCGGATCTGGTGGCGTGTTCGCTGTCAGATCCGCCGGTCGAGCGTCAGCCCTCCAAGGGCGTGTTGTGGTAGACGCGCACCTCGGCCTGAGGCCACGACGTCGAGACTCCCGCTCGTCTGGCTGTCGGCGAGGAAGTCGACGATCTGGACCGGCACGGTGGCCGTGGCGTCGACGGCGTTGAGCCGCGGGTCGGCCGCGACCTCGGCGTCGGTCGCGCGCCCGAAGCGCTCCGACTGGCCCAGACACGTGCGCTCGACGACGCCCGGGCCCCACTCGACGTCGGCCACGACACACGTGTAGTCGAAGGTCTTGACCACGACGCTCTTCTGGTCGTGCAGGTGGAACTCGCTGCCTGCCTGCTCGCTGCCCGATGAGTAGAAGGCCATGACGTCGGCCCCGGTGCAGATCGTGCCCACCTCCTCCGACTCGAGGTCGGGACACGTCGTCCACGCCGCCATGGCGGCGTATCCGGCGAAGGTGAGCTTGAAGACCCCCGCACGCTCCTCGGGTGAGGCGGAGGCGGTGGCCGTGGTGGCGGTGATCGCGGCGAATGCTGTGGCCCCCGCGAGAACGATTCGGCCGGCGGCCCGGCCGGCCTGCCTGATGGACATCTCTGTCCCTCTTTTCCGGGCACGCAGCCCTATGCCCAGGGTGCGCCGGGGCGGGGGTGTTGTCAATGTCCCGCGTCGCGGCCCAGGGTCAGCGGGGCAGCGTCGAGCGACGGACCACCAGCTCCGGTTGGAACACCGTCTGGCGGGGGATGAGCTCCGGGTCCGCCGCCTCCTCCAGCAGGATGCGCAGGGCCGTCTTGCCGATCGTCGAGCTCGGCTGACGCAGCGACGTCAGCGGCACGGCGGCGGCGGCGGCGAAGGCGATGTCATCGAACCCCACCAGGGCGATCTCCTCCGGCACGCGCATGCGGCCGTCCTCCACCAACGCCTGGAGCACCCCCAACGCGATGAGGTCGTTGGCGGCGAACACCGCGTCGGGGCGCTCCCGGGCCGGTCGGGTGAGGATGCGGTTGCCCGCGGCCGCCCCCTCCGCGACCGTCATCGCCGCGGTGGGGATGACCTCGATCTCGACACCGACGGCGTTCTCGGCGGCCACGCGCGCGCCGGCGAGCCGGTCGGTCACCTCGTGCAGCTCGAACGGCCCGCCGACGAAGGCGATCCGACGGCGCCCGCCGGCGATGAGGTGCTCCACCGCCATCCGTCCGCCGGCGATGCTGTCGACGGAGATCGAGCTGAACCTGTTCTGGCCCGAGTAGCGCCCGACGAGCACGGCGGGGATGCCGCGCTGGCGGAGCTTCTCCAGGCGATTGAACACCTCGCCGAACGGGGCGATGAGCAGCCCCCGCACCTGGTGCTCCTCGAACAGGTCGATGTACATGCGTTCGCGCGCGGGATCCTCGGCGGTGTCGCCGAACAGGATGGCGATGCCGTGCTGCGTGGCCTCGTCGCCGGCGCCCCGGACGACGTCGTTGTAGAAGGGGTTCTGGCCGTCCATGACGACGAAGCCGACGGTGCCGCTGACGCCCTGCCGGAGCTTCCGCGCCGCCTCGTTGCGGACGTATCCGAGCTCGTCAATGGCCTGTTGGACCCGCAGTGCGGAGTCCGGCGACACCACCTCCGGGCGGTTGAGGACGTTGGACACCGTGCCCACCGACACGCCGGCACGCTGCGCGACATCCCGGATGCTCACGCCAGCCATGCCGACCTCCCTCCTCACGATTCCGCATCATTTGTCCTCGATGACTTGACCAAGCGGACCGTGCTGCTTACTGTAGCCCTGAAGCGACGTTGAATCGATTCAAAGTTGGCCTCCAGGGATGAAGGCTATACCACTCAAAGAGGAGACCCTAGTGACCGATACGGTTACCGATCCGGCGACGCCGGCGCTCGAGCTGTCGCGGGTCGTGAAGTCGTTCGGTGCCGTCGTCGCGCTCCGGTCGGGAAGCCTGCGTCTGGACAAGGGCTCCATCCACGCGCTGATCGGCGAGAACGGCGCGGGCAAGTCCACGCTCGTCAAGATCGTCGCCGGCCTCTACCGTCGTGATGCCGGGGAGTTCCGCCTCGACGGCGAACCGGTGGACTTCCACAGCACCGCCCAGTCGAAGGCCGCCGGCATCGCCGTCATCTACCAGGAACCCACGCTGTTTCCCGACCTCTCGGTCACCGAGAACATCTTCATGGGCCGCCAGCCGGTCGGCACCCTCGGCCGCATCGACCGCAAGGCCATGCGAGACGAGGCCGCCCAGATCTTCGAACGCCTGGGAGTCCGCATCGATCCCGACCGGCTGACCGAGGGCCTGTCCATCGCGGACCAGCAGATCATCGAGATCGCCAAGGCCATCTCGCTCGACGCCCGCGTGCTGATCATGGACGAGCCCACGGCGGCCCTCAGCGGCGTGGAGGTCGAGCGGCTGTTCGCCGTCGCCCGCAGCCTCCGCGACGAGGGACGTGCCCTGGTGTTCATCTCGCACCGCTTCGACGAGGTGTTCGAGCTGTGCGACACCGTCACCGTCATGCGTGACGGCTCGTACATCGACACCATGCCCATCGCGGACACCTCCGTCGACGAACTCGTCCACCTCATGGTGGGCCGCGACGTCACGGAGATGTTCCCCAAGCTGCCGGCCGACATCGGCGAGGACGTGCTCGTCGTCGACGGCCTCACCCAGAAGGGCGTCTTCCACGACATCTCCTTCACCGTGCGCTCGGGTGAGATCGTCGGCCTGGCCGGGCTGGTCGGGGCGGGGCGCAGCGAGGTGGTCCGCGCCATCTTCGGTGTCGACCCGTACCAGAGCGGCTCGGTCACCGTCAGCGGCAAGGCGCTGCCGAAGGGCAACCCCAAGGCCGCCATGGCCCGGGGCATCGCGCTGGTGCCCGAGGACCGGCGCAAGCAGGGGCAGGTGCTCGAGCAGACGGTGTCGCGCAACCTCACGCTCGCCATCCGGCACCGCCTCGCGAAGATGGGCCTCATCTGGGGCGGGGTGGAGAACGAGAGCGCCAAGGTCTGGGCCAGCCGACTCGAGGTCAAGACCGCCGCACTCGACGCCGAGACTGGGACGCTCTCGGGCGGCAACCAGCAGAAGGTCGTTCTCGCCAAGTGGCTGGCGACGAACCCCCGCGTCCTCATCGTCGACGAGCCCACCCGCGGCATCGACGTCGGCACCAAGGCCGAGGTGCACCGCCTCATCTCCCAACTCGCCCAGGAGGGGCTCGCAATCCTGATGATCTCGTCTGAACTACCCGAAGTGCTCGGCATGGCCGACCGCGTCCTGGTCATGCGCGCCGGCCGCCTGACGGGCGAGTTCGACCGCTCTGAGGCCACCCCGGAGGCCGTCATGTTCGCCGCGACGGCCGAGGAGGTCGCGTGATGACGACGACGGCGGCGGCGCCGCGCCGCTCGGCCCTCGGCGTCGCCGGGGATGTGCTCAAGGCGCGCGAGACGGGCATCGTCATCGCCCTGGTGGCCGTCGTGATCGCGGCGACCGCCGTGAATCCCACGTTCATCTTCTCCGGCGACGGCTTCCGTGACCTGCTGCTGACGCCGTCGCTGCTCATGGTGGTGGCGCTCGGTCAGGCCGTGGTGATCATCACCCGCAACGTCGACCTGTCCGTCGGGTCCGTCGTCGGGCTCACCGCCTACATGACCGGCCGGCTGTTCATCGACATCCCGGGCATCCATCCGGCCCTCGTGTTCCTCGCCGGCATCGCGCTGGGCGCCCTCCTCGGGCTCATCAACGGCGCCCTCGTGGCGTTCGCCAAGGTGCCCGCCCTCGTCATCACGCTCGGCACCATGTACATCTACCGCGGCATCAACGTGGCCTGGACCGGCAGCGACCGGATCAACGCCTCCGACATGCCGGCGTCCTTCCGCGGGCTCGGCACGCAGGACGTGCTGGGCATCCCGCTGCTGACGCTGCTCGCCGTGATCGTGCTGGTGTTCACCGCCTGGTACCTGCGCAACCTGCGCAGCGGCCGCGAGCTCTACGCCATCGGCTCCGACCCCGACGCCGCGCACCTCTACGGTCTGCGCGTCACCCGCCGTGTCCTGGCCGCGTTCATCGTCTGCGGCGCGCTGGCCGGTCTGGCCGGGGTGCTGTTCGCCGCCCGCTACGGCACCGTCAGCTCCAACGCCGGGTACGGCTGGGAGCTCCAGGCCATCGGTGCGGCGGTCATCGGCGGCGTCGCCATGTCGGGCGGCGTGGGCACCGTCTGGGGGGCCGCCTTCGGGGCGTACCTCCTCCTCACCATCAACCGGGCGCTGCCGATCATCGGCATCCAGGACTTTTGGCAGCGCGCCGTCGTGGGCATTCTCATCATCGGCGCCATCATCCTGGACCGCGTCCTCGCGCTCCGCCAGCACCGTCGTCTCGTCGCGGCGAGGGAGGAAGTGAAGTGATGAGCACGGCAACGGCCCTCACCGAGAAGCCCACCCGGGACTACAAGGCGTACCAGCACCCGCTGTGGCGCCGCCTGCTGATCAATCGGGAGGCCGCCATCATCGGCCTGCTGATCCTCGTGGTCATCGTCGCCATGCTGACGGTGCCGAACTTCGACAGCCCGCTGACGATGACCTTCCTCATCAGGGAGATCGCGCCCATCCTGCTCATCGCGCTGCCGATGACGCTGATCATCATCACCGAGGAGATCGACCTGTCGGTGGCCAGCATCCTCGGCCTGTCGAGCGTGGTGACCGGGCTCGGCGTGCAGGCGGGCTGGTCACTGCCCGTCGCCGGTCTCGTGGCCATCCTCGTCGGCGTGCTCGCCGGCGTGATCAACGGCTCGCTCATCACCTTCGTCGGGCTCCCGTCGCTGGCCGTGACCATCGGCACGCTGGCCCTCTTCCGCGGCATCGCGGTGGGCCTGCTCGGCACCACCGCCATCAGCGAGTTCCCGGAGTACTGGACGGACCTGGCCCGCGCCAACCTCCCCGGCACCCCCGTCCCGCTGATCATCGTCCCCTTCATCGTGCTGGCCATCGTGTTCGCGGTGCTGCTGCACTTCACCCCCTTCGGCCGGTCGCTGTACACCATCGGCCTCAACAAGGAGGTGGCCGCGTTCTCGGGCATCGACGTGCGCATGACGAAGTTCTGGCTGTTCGTGATGAGCGGCACGGTCTCCGGCTTCGCCGGCGTCTACTTCACGCTGCTGTACAACAACGCCCGTGGCGACAACGCCATCGGCATGGAGCTGTTGATCATCGCCTCCGTCCTCCTGGGCGGGGTGTCGATCTTCGGCGGTCGCGGGGCCCTGCACGGCGTCATCGCCGGCGTGTTCCTCATCGGGACGATGTCCAGCGCCCTGCGCCTGGCCGGCGTCACCAGCGACATCATCAACGTCATCACCGGCACGGTCCTCATCCTGTCGGTGGTGTCTGCAAGCTTCCTGGCCTGGATCCGCACCAATCGGATCGCCGCCATCGGGAGAAAGAAGGGCCAGGCGGGCTCCACCGGCGCACCGGCCTGATCCACCCTGGAAGACACGGTCCAACGAAGGGCCAAAGAAAGGACACAGCAATGTTCACCAAGGGACCCAAGACCCGCCGCTTCGGCGTCGGTCTGGTCGCGATCGCCGCTTCGGCGGCCCTCGCACTGTCCGGCTGCGCCGACTCGGGCGCCGAAGGCTCGGCCAGCGCGCCCGCGACCAACGGCGGCGGCGAAGGCGGGGGCGTCAGCGTGACGTTCCTGCCGAAGAACCTCGGCAACCCGTACTTCGACACCTCGAACGCGGGCGGCAAGGAGGCCGTAGAGGAGTTCGGCGGCACGTTCGAGGAGGTCGGCCCGACGGAGGCGTCGCCGACCGCCCAGGTGCCGTTCATCCAGACGGCCGCCCAGCAGGGCGTCGGGGCGCTCGTCGTGTCGGCCAACGACCCCGAGGCCCTCTGCGATGCACTGGACGAGGCGCGTGGGGCCGGCGTGAAGGTGGTCACCTTCGACTCCGACACCAACCCCGAGTGCCGCGACCTGTTCATCAACCAGGCCACGGCGGAGGGCATCGCCAAGGTCCAGGTCGACCTCATCACCGAGCAGATCGGCGACGAGGGCCAGATCGCGGTCCTGTCGGCCTCGGCCAACGCCACGAACCAGAACGCCTGGATCGACATGATGAAAACCGAGCTCGAGGCGAACCACCCGAACGTGGAGCTTGTCGAGGTCGCCTACGGTGACGACGACGACCAGACGTCGTTCGACAAGACCGCGGCCCTGCTGCAGACGTACCCGGAGCTCAAGGGCATCGTGTCCCCGACGACCGTCGGTATCGCCGCCGCGGCGCGCTACCTGTCGACGTCGGACTACAAGGGCAAGGTCATGCTGACCGGTCTCGGCACGCCGAACCAGATGCGCGAGTACGTCGAGGACGGCACCGTCGAGGCGTTCGCCCTGTGGAACCCGGCCGACCTCGGCTACCTGGCCGCGTACGCCGCCCAGGCCCTGGTCAACGGCGACATCACCGGCGCTGAGGGCGACGAGTTCGAGGCCGGCAAGCTCGGCTCCTACACCGTCGGCGCGGACGCCTCCGTGCTCCTCGGCGACCCGTACGTGTTCAACGCCGAGAACATCGCCGACTTCGACTTCTGAGTCGACGACACAACACGAGGCGCCGCCCGGATCTCCGGGCGGCGCCTCTGTCGTGTGCGTAGTGCCGCGTCAGCTGCTCAGGCCGTACGCGCGGTGGACCAGCACGATGGGGTGCACGGTCTCGACGCCGCTCGACTTCTCGATCTGCCAGCGGCAGGTCTCGGTGTCGCAGGCGGCGAGGCCGTCGTTGTTGGCCTGCACCATGTCGAACAGCGGCTGGCCGACGGCCTGGGCGATCTCGTACTTCTCCTTCTTCAGCCCGTAGGTGCCGGCGATGCCGCAGCAGGTCACGTTGCTGTCGATGACCTCGAGCCCCGGGATGAGCCGCAGCAGGTCCGACGCCGGGGTCCCGATGCCCTGGCTCTTCAGCTGGCACGGGGCGTGGTACGGCAGCCGCATCTCGACGGGCCGGAAGTCGGTCGGCAGCTCGCCCGCGGCGTGCAGTTCCATGAGGAACTCGGAGATCTCCCGGATGCGGGTGCCGACGTCGAGGAGCTCGGGGTCGTGGATGCCGAGGATCTGGTGGGCCTCGTGCTTGAGCATGCCCGTGCAGCTGCCCGCTGTGCTGATGATGGTGAGGTCGGTGCCCGGGGTGCGGAGCTGGTCGACGAGGCGGCGCACGGACGCGCTGGCCTGTTCGAACAGCCCGTTGCTCTGCTCGGCCAAGCCGCAGCAGCCCTGGTCGGGGACGATGACCTCGTAGCCGATGTGCTCCAGGACCTCGATGGCCTTCTTGGCGGCGTCCACCTCGAAGTAGCCGCCGGCGCAGCCGTGGAAGTAGACCAGCGCGCCGCGCGTCGGAGCCTTCGTCGGCTTCGGGCGCTTCTTCAGCCACTTGTGCAGGGACTCGCCCCGTGCCGTCGGCATCGGCGCGTCGCGGTGCACGCCGACGACCTTCTCCATGGCGTAGCGGGCCAGCTTGTTGTCCAGCACGGCGTTCGCGATCGGCGCCACGGGCGTCATGGCCTTGCCCATGAGCACCGTCTGCGTGATCATCCGGTCGCGCACGGGCACGCCCTGCTCGGCCTTCATGACCGCGCGTGCGAGCGAGTTCAGCTCCGCGACGTTCACGCCCTGCGGACACACCACGCTGCAGGTGCCGCAGCTGGAGCAGTAGTCGACGGAGTGGTCGACGGATTCCTCGTCGCGGAACCGCTCCGCCTGTGGGCCCACGAACTTCGGACCGGAGAACAGCGGCGTCACGGCCGCCACGGGACAGGCGGTTTCGCAGATCGTGCACTTGACGCACATGTCCAGGCTCATGCGCTGCAGTTCGGTGTTGAGCCGATCGCGCAGCGCCTGGGCCCGCTCGTTCCGCGACTTCTCGCTCATCGTGCACCTCCGGTGATGTGGTCGGCGGCCCGGACGGCCGTGGCGACGGCGATGCCGTCGCCGGACTTCTCGCGCCAGCGCTCCGCGCCGGCGATGATCCCGCCCGCGACGTACAGGTTCGGGTGGACCGCCGCGCCGTCGGTCCCCGCGGGCCGGCCGGCGTCGTCGGTGCGCACGCCGACCTCGAACAGGGGATGCGGGCCCCAGTAGACCTCGGGGATGAGCGGCCCCGCGTCGGTCGCGGTCAGCGGGAGGCCGAAGACCGGCTCGGTGATCGCGCCGTGCGAGTCGACGTCGAGGGCGCCGCTCTCGAAGCCACCGGGAGCGAACACGAACGACGACGCCCGCAGCGCCCGCGGGCCGCCCGCGGCGGCGAGCGTGACGGACGCGATCGTGCCGCCGTCGGCGGCCTCGAACCCGACGATCCGGCTGCCCTGGATGAACCGGACCCCGGCCGCGCGGGCCATCCCGAGCAGGGCGTCGTAGAGCCGGAGCCCCGGCACCGACGGCGGGGGCAGCGGAATCTCGCACACGTCGCGGCCGATGACCTCGGCCACCTGGCGCCAGACCCCGCTGCGACGCACGCCGAGCACGGCGGGCAGGGCGACGACGTCAGCCTTGCCGGCCACTGCCGCGACGTCGCGGGCGAACCGGTCGGCGAACGCCTCGTCGTCCATGGCGCGGGCGTAGGTGAGGGGGGTCGGATCGGCCTCGCCCCGGCGGGCGGGCAGGTCGATGAACGCCGAGTGCGCGGCCAGCCGCGATCCGTCGGGCGCGGTGGTGCGGGCGAGGTTGCCCGCGATGAGGTCGGCTGGGAAGTCCTTGAGCTGACGGACCCCGACGACGGCGTAGCTGCGTCCGCCCGCGGCCTCGCCGGCGATCATGGACGGCTGGGCCAGCGCCGTCGGGCGGATGGCGCCGACCGCCGTCGGCAGCTGGTAGTTCCGGGAGGGGTCGCCGACCAGCAGGTCGGGGCCCAGGACCTCCGCGAGCCAGGAGACGGCCG
>JGI25320J50211_1000376_pt1 | contig 30916 bp, 26 predicted proteins | sample AutmiccommuBRH21_FD_50211 | JGI IMG/M metagenome (IMG submission 50211)
CTCTCTATCATCGTCAACAGGGCACCCGCTCAGCTGCAGCAGCGGATCCTGCAGTCTCTCAAGGAACAGCTTCAGGGAAAGCCCGAGCTTATCTACGTCATCCCCTACGAGGAGATGCTCGACCGACCGACAATGGGGGAGATTGTCAAAGCTCTCGATGCAAAGGTTATCTGCGGCAGAGAACAGCTCAACCGGACAGTGTCGCGTTTTGTGATAGCAGCAATGAATCTCAGGAATTACCTGCCGCGACTCGCCAACGACAACCTGATCATCACCCCCATCGACCGGCTGGATATAATCCTTGGCACACTGGCTGCCTATAGATCAAGCAATTTGCCCAACATCGGGGGGATAGTCTTGACGAGTTATATGCAGCCCGACGATCTGTTGCGCAGTCTTCTCCAGGGGATGGAAGATCTGGTGCCGATCATCAAAGTGGAGGAAGATACCTTCACCACCGCAACGAAAATCAAGGCAATCCACCATTGCATTACCCCGGAGGCCCCACTGAAGATCGCAGCCGGCCTCGGACTCTTTGAGTCCCATGTCGACACTACGGAATTGCGAAACAAGATAATCGGTTACAGCCTGTTGTTCACCTCGCCCAAGATGTTTGAGTTCAGTCTTATTAAACGTGCCCGCGAACACAAACAGACCATTGTTCTGCCGGAAGGTGAGGAGGAGCGGATTCTGCGGGCGGCAGAAATACTCCTGGCCCGGGACGCCGTCAAGATTGTCCTGCTGGGCAGAAAGCAAGTGATAAAAAAGAAAATTCTGACCCTGGGGCTGAACCTGGCCGGTGCAGCGATCATCGAGCCGACGGAGTCGAAAATGTTTGAGGACTATGTCGCAACCTATTTTGAACTGAGAAAACACAAAGGTATCACCCCCGATAACGCCAGGGATGTGATGTCCGGCGTCAACCATTTCGGCACGATGATGGTCTATAAAAACCATGCAGACGGCATGGTCTCCGGTTCGGTCCATTCCNCCCTCAACACGGTCCGGCCCTCCCTCGAGTTCGTCAAGACCAAGCCCGGCAGCACCATCATGTCCTCGATCTTTTTGATGTGTCTGGAGGACCGGGTTCTTGCCTACGGCGACTGTGCCGTCAACCCCCGGCCAACTTCTGAGCAACTGGCCGAGATTGCGATAGAATCCTCGAAGACTGCGAGCCTGTTCGGGATTAAACCAATGGTCGCCATGCTCTCCTATTCCTCGGGTACGTCCGGAATAGGCGAAGAGGTGGAAAAGGTGAAAAAGGCAACGGAGATTGTCAAGCGGCTGGCCCCCGAGTTGCTCATCGAGGGGCCGATCCAATATGACGCCGCTGTGGATGCCACGGTGGCCAAGGCCAAGATGCCGAACAGCAAGGTCGCCGGCAAGGCAACCGTCTTCATCTTTCCGGACCTCAACACCGGCAACAATACCTACAAGGCGGTTCAGCGCTCCGCCAAGGCTGTGGCTATCGGCCCAATCATGCAGGGGCTGAACAAACCGGTCAACGACCTCAGCAGAGGCTGTCTTGTCCCGGATATCGTCAACACCGTGGCGATTACCGCCATCCAGGCCCAGGCCCAGAAGGGGCTGATTTGAGTCATGGCGGCAGAAAGCATAACTTAATGTCTGAAGATATGAGGCATCAAATCAGACAATCACCCCAAACAAACGGAGCCCAAAGGCGATGAAGAGGAGAGCAACAATGGCGATTTTCACTCGATATCGAGAGGACGATACCTTCGATTCTGCCATTATTGAAGACCGGTTGGCGACCAGGGCGGTTTTATCCGATTTCTTGAGTCGATTTTTTAAAAGCAACCGATCGACATAGGTAAATGGAGCTTTGGCGATCTTCTCTTTTCCCTGTATGGCATTTTTAGGATCAAACAGCAGATCGAGAAGATGTGTTGCCGGTACCTCTTTGCCGAGGGTGTTGGAGCATCCGGCACAATAGGTTATGACCCTCTTGCCGGAAGCTTCGTTTTTCCTGATTGTCCTCCAGCCGGCGGTTATGGCAGGAGCTATGAATGCTGCTGCGGCGCCTTCACCACAGCAGATAGCTCTGTCACGGTTGTGTTTCATCTCCTCGAGTCCGGCACCCGTTCCAGCAACCAATGTGCGTACCGCATCGTGGATTTTTGTCACCGAGCGTGTTGCGCAAGTATCGTGGATGGCGACGGTCTCGGCGAAAAACTCATTCCCAGGGGGGAGGGGAGGGTTCTCTGCCAACCACTCGTATATCGAACATGTTTCAAAACCGCCGGCGTATGCTTTAAAAGTGGCATAACAACTCGGGCAGGCGGTAAATATCCTTTTGATATTATTATTTTTGAGATGATCGGTCAGTTGAACCAAGGACTTCTCAAAATTTCCGTGCAACCCTAAGTCATGGGACGGTTTGGTGCAGCAATCAAGAACAATTCCGATAGTTGGATCGAGCTTTTTGCAATAGTCATAAACCGATTGAGTGACGTTTGACCGGGTTGCTGCAAGGGTACAACCGGGAAAGAAGATCGAATCACACCTTTCCGGAAACAGATACAGCGAAAATAATGGTGAAGTACCCCGTGCTTCGTAGCTGCAGAGTAGTTTGTGCCGGTTTTGGACCGATTTACTTTTTGCCGATAATGGAATGTTTTTTTGTAGAGTTCTGCGTATCTCAAGAAAGGCGGCAGAGCAGTCGAGATTTCCAGGGCACACAGCCTGGCAAAGTCCGCAGAGATTACAGGCAAAGACTGGAGAATCTTCCTTCTGGGGTCCCGACAGAAAGGCATTGCAAAGAGTACCTGGTGTACCGTGTTTCTGCAGGAAAGCACACTCTTTCACACAGAGGTTACAGGAAACACACCTCTTTGCTATCTCGTTTACTGCCGCCATCTTCTTCTCTATCCGTATGCCGGGAATCATGGTTATCGAACGCCGGCGACAGGTCGCTTGTTTCCGGACCATATTTTCTTGAGCAGGAAAGCAAGGACTGAAACGGCAAAAACCAGCAGCAAGCCAAAAACAAATTTCTGTGCCCCGCCGGTGAGCATTCCACCGGCATAGGAATACATCAGCGTTGCGGGAAGTTGCCCCAATCCCGTTGCCCAGAAAAAAGAACTGAAGCTCATCGAGGTAAGACCTGCCGCATAGCTGACAATGTCAAAGGATATGAAGGGAAGCAGTCTCGCAATAAGGATGGTGTGTTTGCCGTACTGCTGAAAGAATGGGTCTAACTCTTCCAGGGCAAATCGTGTCGTGATTTTCTCAGTTGCTTCTCGGCCTAATAATCTCGCGATGGCAAAACAGAGAGCGGCGCCGGCCATGGCACTGCTCCAGGAGAGGAGCGCACCCCAGGCCCAGCCGAACAAGGCGGCGTTTGCAAAGGNGATAAGAAATGCAGGCAAGGGGGCAATCAGCGCCTGGAAAAGCATGAGGCCGAAGGATATAACCGGTGCCATGACGCCGAAGCTTAAAATATATTCTTTTACGGATCCAACATCGCACTGACCAAAGAGCAGGATGAGCTGTTCAATGGCAGTGCGAATCGGTTCCACAAAAAAACAGATAAGCGGCAGCCCGATAAAAAATGGCAGTACTTTGATTGTCCTGGTCATTGTCAGCCGGTTTGGAATTTATGTTTTTTGCCTTGAAGGTGGTGTCGAGTTTGTCCGGATATCGGAAAATGCGCAATGCCCAACCAAGCCTGTATTCAAGACACACCAGTAAAAGAGCAGTCATTAAAGCAATTAATTCTTTTTGTCTAATTGTTAATATCTATCTGTGAGGTTGGAAGTATCGGTAAAATCTATTCAAATTCGGGATAGGATGTCGTTACTAGGGAGCGGGAAGAGGGCTCTCGGAAAGCAGAGGAAAGCGTTTTTTCGGGATAATGAAACATACTGACAGCTTGTGCCGGCAGTATAATGGTGGTAGCTTTCTCGCCATACCTTCTTCAAATTAAAGGAGTCTCCATGGAACGATTTTCAACCAGTCTCCTCGGCCAGGCTGAGACCTTGCTGCTGGCCACGGATGGATCCCATTTCAGCGACGGGGCTATCCAGGAAGCGATTTTTCTCGGTCAGGCATGTGGCACCCGGGTGGTTGTCCTGCATGTGGTGCCCATCGAGGCCGAATCGACTAAAGCTGCAAACTCGGCTGTCATGCAGCGTCAGCAGGAGATGGCTCCCCATCTGGATCAAATCCGCAAAATGGCACAGGACAGCGGAGTGGAGATTGAGGTCGTCGTGGTGGGCACCACCAGCCCTGAAAAGACCATCGTCGAGCAGGCGCGTTTACGCAAGGCGGATGCCATCCTCATGGGGAGGCACGGCAAAACCGGCCGTCTCTCCCAGCTGGTGGGGACCATGACCGCTAAAGTTATCGGTCAGGGGTTTCCGCGTGTTCTGGTGGTGCCGAAGGATTTTCTCATCACCGGCGCCCATGTCCTGCTTACCCTGGACGGTTCATCGAACAGCCTTCTGGCGGCACAGGAAGCTCTGAGCCTTGGTCGAACATGTACAACCCTGCAGCGCTTGACAGTCATTTCGGTGGTAAAAAAAGATGAAGAGCAGCCCCGGGCCCGGCAGATGGTCGACGAGTTCTGCGCCAGGTGCCGCGAGGAGAATCTGCGGGCAGTCTGCGACCCTCTGGTACTGACAGGCAAGCCCGCGAAGCTCATCAAGCAGACAGCGCTGGAGCGAAGGGTCGACATGATCCTGATCGGCGGGCGGGGCAAGAGTTTCATGGCAAAGATGCTTATGGGGAACGTGACCGAAAAAGTTATCGGCAAAGCCCACTGCGCAGTACTGGTAGTGACAGCCTGAGGATTGCCGCCTCTCCGTCCCGCGATCGTTTTGCGGTGGAGGATACCCGGACCCAATGAGGTTCCGGGGCTCTTTCAATAATTCTCTTTGGTAGGTTGTTTCATGTCCAATAAACTATTGGTGCGTTTCTTTCCCTTTCTCCTGTGGTTTCCGGTTTCCTCCATCATTTTGCGCGGGGATCTTGTCGCCGGCATCACCGGTGCTCTGGTGCTGGTTCCTAAGGCCATGGCCTATGCCCAACTCTCGGGACTGCCGCTCTATTATGGCCTGTACNCCGCCTTTGTTCCTGCCATACTCGGAGCTCTGTGGGGCTCTTCCCGGCAGCTGGCCACCGGCCCGGTGGCCATTATCTCGCTGATGACGGCAGCTGCCGTCACGCCGCTGGCCATGCCTTATACCGAAGAATATATCGGCCTGGCCCTGCTCCTTACCCTGTTGGTAGGCATCATCCAGCTCGTCCTCGGGGTGGTCAAGCTGGGCAGCATAGTGAATTTCGTCTCACATCCGGTCATCCTTGGATTCATGAACGCCGCAGCCATCATCATTGGCCTCTCCCAGCTTGATATGCTGCTCGGAATACCCAAAGGGCGCAGCGATTTTTTCCTCAAGGATATCTGGGAAATGCTGCAATATCTCCCCAAGACGCACCTGCCGACACTCGCCATGTCGATTTTCGGTCTCATCCTGATGGTCATGATGAAAAAGATCTCGCTGCTGTCCAAGGCGAGCGTCCTGGTAGCCGTGGTCGTCACTACCCTGCTCAGTTTTCTCATCGGCTTCGAACACACATCCAGTGGGAAACCTGACGATATCGTTACTCCGGCTGCCAGGGAAATGGTGATTAAATACGAGAACACCGCTTCGCGTATCGGCGAGTTGAATGCCGCCGCAACCAACCTCTCCGGACAGTTGCGGCAGGCGGAAAAAGAGCGCGACGCCCGGCTGGCGGCAAACCTGCGACACCGGATTGATCTGATGAAAATCGACATACACGCCCTGGAGCTGGAAAACAGCACGCGCCTGCCCCTTGTCCGCCGGTTGAATTTTGTCCGCGGGACAACCGGAGAAAATTCACCCGAAGTATTATTCCAGTCAGATAATGTACCGGACACGGCAGTGACCGATGGCCGCAAGTGGCATATCAAAAAAATCGAAGATGGGGAAATCCGGCTTTCGGGTGGTGGCGATGTCGTCGGCAAGGTTCCGTCCGGTTTGCCCTCCTTCCGCCTGCCCACCCTCAGCCTCGATGCCGTACTGCAACTGCTGACCGTGGCCCTGATAATCTCCCTGGTGGCTTTCATGGAGTCCATCTCCATGGCCAAGGCCATGGCCAGCAAAGTCAAACAGCGCATCGATCCCAACCAGGAACTGATCGGGCAGGGCCTGGCCAACATCGGCGGCTCTTTGTTCCAGGCCTATCCGGCCTGCGGTTCGTTTACCGGCTCGGCCATCAACCTGCAGGCCGGTGCCAAGACCGGTTTTGCCATGGTTTTCAACGGGATTTTTGTTGCCGCCACCTTGTTGTTTCTCACACCTTTCCTCTACCATCTGCCCAAGGCGGTGCTGGCGGTGATCATCCTGCTGGCGGTCACAGGACTGGTCACTCCCCAGGCTCTCAAACATACCTGGAAGGCCAGCCGGCCCGACGGCATCGTCGCCCTGGTCACCTTTGTCGTCACCCTGCTGGCTGCGCCTCATCTGGATAAAGGCATCATGATCGGCACTGCCCTGTCGATCGGGCTCTATCTCTACCGCACCATGGCTCCACGCGTTGCTGTCCTCGGTCGCCATGGGGACGGCACCCTGCGGGATGTCAAGGTCAATCCCAACCTGACAACCTCAGTGCTGGTGACCGCCATTCGATTCGACGGCTCGCTTTATTTCGCCAACATTGCTCACTTTGAGGATGCCGTTCTGGCATCGGTTGCGAAAAACAAGGAGGCGAAATACCTTCTGGTAGTCAGCGACGCCATAAACTATATCGATTCCTCGGGCGAAGAGATGATCCACCATCTCGTGGCGCAAATGCGCGAGTCTGGCGTCGAACTCGTCTTTTCCGGACTGAAGAAGCAGATTCTCGATGTGATGCGCGCTACCGGGCTCTATAACCTTATAGGGGAGCAGAATATTTTTGCTACGGAGAACAAGGCTCTGAACGCCATTTCCCAGCGGCTGGGCGAAGCGGCGAAGGATGATGCGCTGTTCACCTATCTGTAAGCCGCGAAATTACGGCGACAGAGGNAGATATGTTTGCGTGGGAAATTTGTAACCCGATCTTCTTTCTTATAACAAATCGTTGATTCCCTTGGTGACGGCTCCGCGCCGGGGAATAAGCCTTGGCCGGGTGCCTTTTCGGTGAACGATTACTTTTTCACTCACACTCTGGAGAGGGAAGCAATGACGGAGAAAACAGCAGTTGATCGGAGAGAGTTTATGCGGTTGGGAATGGCTGCCGGGACGGTTGTTATGGCGGCCGGGGNGTTGCCCGGCTTTTCCTGGGCGGATGTCAAGACGGTTGGAGTCGACGACTGCCTGGCGATGTCTCCGGCAAAGATGGTCGACAGTTCCAAGGTGGTCCAGGACGCCTGGCAGTATCTGCAGGCGACTTTAGCGACCATTGGCGACGCTCAAGTCCGCAAGGTGGTGGCCGGGATGATCGCCGATCCGCTGCCGACCTTTTACGCCCGGCTTGCCGACGGCGGCAAGGAGGGGGNATGGAACGAACTGACGGCAGAAAAACTGATCGAAGGAATCGCCCTGGCGGATTTCCTGCCCCCGGTCGCCGATCGGAAAAAGAGCCCTCAGCCTTTCATTACCGCACCGGGCAGCGGCTACCAGAGCCACCATTCCTATCCCGGTGGCCTCGTCACCCATACCGCCTTGAACGTCAGGCTGGCACTGGCTATCCACCAGTGTTACCAGGAGACCTACGGCGCCGAACTGGACCGGGACGTGATCATCGCCTCCCAGGTTCTCCACGACATCCATAAGGGCTGGGTCTTTCAGTGGGGCGATGACGGCTCGTCGCGGACCGAGCTGAAGCTGGCCGGCACCGGCGAGCATCATGTCTACAGCATTGCCGAATCCATTGCCCGCGGTCTGCCTGCCGAAATCTGTGTGGCCCAGGCCTGCGCCCACAATCATCCGGGCACCGCCAAGGACGAGGCGGAGGTAGTGGGCTGGCTTCGGGCTGCCGCCATTCTCCTCGGCATCGATCCGGCGGCTAAAGGGCTTCTCGCCGCCAACGGCAAGACCCTGCCGCTCCCCCGGCGCATGGAGAACTTTGTCTGTCACCTCGGCGACCACGACTACGTGCTGAGTGTCCCGGCGGTTCAATGGCTCTTGCCGGAGATGCAGGCCATAGCCAAAGAGAAATACCGGATGTCGGACGACGACCTGCACGGCAAGAAGTTCAACGCCTTCAGGAACTATGCGTTCTCGCAGGTAACGGCAATGACTTTATACCACCACTACAGCACCTCGGGCAGGGCGGGCCTGGCCGAGAAGCTGACCGCCATGATCGTTCCCGCTTGATTTTCGCTTCATTTTCATTTTGGACGGCGAGGTCCGCAGCGGGGTTGGCCTGGCGGTACAGAAAATGNGGAAATGCTCCGCCGCTCCGCCGCTTAAAAAACTTACTATGGTATCTATAACACCTGTATGGTAGAAATGGGAAGTAGGCACCTTTTTGTATCGTTGTATCAAAACAAATACCTGGGGAGCAGTCATATGACTGAGTGTAATCGTAAAGAGATCCATGGGCGGGAATATTATTGCACCGTCGAGTTGACCCTGAATGTCATCGGCGGCAAATGGAAACCGATCATCCTCTTTCACCTCGGCAACGTGGGGACAAAGCGGTTCGGCCAGCTGAAACAGATGATGCCCAATATCACCCAGAAGATGCTGACCCAGCAGCTGCGGGAACTGGAACATGACGGCCTGGTGCATCGCAAGGTATATGCCGAGGTGCCGCCCAAGGTGGAATACTCGCTCTCCGACTTCGGCCGCACCATCATGCCGGTGATGCAAAACCTCTGCCGGTGGGGACAAAGCTATGAGGAGAAATTCCGCATTGCGCCGGCGAGCATGGCGGAGGCGGAGAGGGAACAGCTCTTTCTCCGACAGGAAGGAGGTAATCAATGAAAGCCCATCGCTCGGTGCTGTCCGTTCCCGGACATGTCCTGAAAATGCACGGCAAGGCCGCCGAAAGTCCCGCCGACGTGATCATGCTCGACCTGGAAGACAGCGTCCCGCCGGAAGCCAAGGAGGCCGCCCGCCGCCAGGTCGTCCAGTCGCTCTCCGCCATCGACTGGCAGGATAAAATGGTCACTGTCCGCATCAATAGCCTCGATACCCCCTTTGCTTATCGCGACCTGGTGGAGATCGTCGAAGGGGCCGGTGAAAAGATCGACGCCGTCGTCGTCTCCAAGGTCGGCGATCCGGGCGACATCCATTGCGTCGACCGGATACTCGACGGAATCGAACTGGCCCGCGGCCTGGATGGTACCATTGGCATCGAGGCCTCGATCGAGACCGCCGCGGGCCTGGCCGAAGTCACCGCCATCGCCCGGGCCAGCCGGCGGTTGCGGACCCTGGTGTTCGGCATCGCCGACTATTCGGCCTCGGTCGGAGCCCGGCTGGTATCGCTTTCCGGCCACGGCGAGAACGAGGCGGAGATCTATCCGGGCCATCGCTGGCACTTCGCCCTCAGCCGCATGATCATGGCCGCCAAGGCGGCCGGGCTGTTGGCCATCGATGCTCCCTACGGCCATTTCAAGGACAGCGAGGGGCTGCAGCGGTCGACGGTGATGGCAGGAGCCCTGGGGNGTGACGGCAAGTGGGCGATCCACCCGAGCCAGCTGGAGATTATCAACCAGGTCTTCACCCCTACGGCGGAGGATATCCGGCGAGCGGTCACTATCCTCGAGGCCGCCGAGGCCGGTGCCCGTCACCATCGCGGGGCGGTAGCCGTAGAGGGCCGGATGATCGACCAGGCCACGGTCCGCCTGGCGCGCCGGCTCTACGACCAGGCCTGCTATCTCGGCCTGGCGCCACCTGTGAATAGGGTTTAGCGAGCCTAGGATCAAGAGAGCTGAGGGGCGCTTGTTTGGAACATCCAGGTTTATGAGCACAAGGTACGCATCATCCACCTCTATGGCCTCATCGAAGCACTTACCTGCCCCGTCGATTTCCTCAAACAATTCCGCCGGCATCGCAGACTGCAGGCGCCATACATCTTGATCGGTCTTTCTTCATCGTAACTCNCCCGTTCCGCCGGTCCCAGGTAGGTGAACGGCAGTGTCACCCCGTGTCTCTTCTTGGTCTTCCTGGCAAAGATCAAGATAGTATAACCCCGTTCAGCATGGTGGATCAGGTCCTGGCCGGTGGTTGAATTCTGGGCGGTATTGGACTGGCATTTCCAATGCAGCAGTTCTCTGCTGATGGGGTAATTGAGGCCGAGACAGATGCTGCCGGCCGTGATGCGGGGGCGTTATTTACCTGCAGGGGAAATGGAAATTCCATGCACTACCCTTTCAAGTAACGGAAATAGTCCTGCAATACCGGCTCGTCCGCTTCAGCCCAATCCAGGGTTGGCAATTTCTCCGGACTCAACCAGCAAACGGCCCGATGTTCAGCCAAGCGCAGCATTCCGCTCTCTAAGTGGCAGACAAAGGGATAAAGGGTGATGGTGAAGTCGGGATAGGACCATTCGGACGGCGGCAAGGCCGTAATGATACGGATGTCGACGCCCAGCTCCTCCCGGATTTCCCGTCGAAGGCAGGTTGCCGCGCTTTCGTGCGGTTCGACCTTGCCGCCGGGGAACTCCCATTTCAGCGGCATATTCATCGCTTCGCCACGTTGCGCGGCCAGGACCTGCCCGTCTTGTTCGATGATGGCACAGGATACATCGATATTTGGTTGTATCGGCTTCATGTGATAAGGATACGGCTGGCTACAGTGTGGTTGAGTAATCTCCTCTTAGAGTGAGATTTCGTACAATATGTCGATACTTACTCTCCTGCCTGCAGGGTTGCAAGGATGAGATGTGTTCTTGTGTCCGGAACCGGCACACCGGTGAGCAAGCAGGTGATCAGCTACAGCTAGGGAAGGGAACTGCTGGAGTTGTCGCATCACTATATTGAGTCACAGCGAACTGGAATCCTGTTGAGACATATAAATTCATAAAGAGAAAGAGAACTCTTCTCTGCTCGAATTATGTCCCGGGAGGATAATACCATGAAGACATTAATCGTAAATACATTCAAGTTGGCAATTGCAGTACTTGCAGTACTCTTTATACTGGGAACTCTGGCCGTGCAGGTCCAGGCCCAGGGATATGGAGTCAACGGACTGCTGAAGGGGGCGGGGAGCGGTGCTCTGATCGGTCAGGTCGGCCGGGATACTGAAGCGACCCTCCTGGGTACGGTGTTTGGCGGTATGCTTGGAAATATGATCGGTAATGAGATGGACAGGAAAGCCTACGCCATGAATTACGGCCTGACGCAGCCTGTTACCGTTTTTCATCCGGTGCGCCAGGTGTTCCCACATCGTCACGGTAAAATCTGCCGAGATTTCATTGTGGTCGAACGCCGTCACGGTTACTCCCGTGAGGTGGTGAAAACGGTGTGCCGCGATAGACACTTGAATCACTTTCGCGGGGATTATCGACACCATTTTCGAGATGACTATCGGCACCACTTTCGCGGTGACCACCGGTACCATTTTCGAGATAACCACCGGAAAGCACTTTCGAGGCGACAACCGGCACCACTGGAAAGGCAGCAATCGGCACCGCTGGTAGGTTAACAGCGTGACATAAAAAAAGTGTGACGAGATTAGTCTCGTAACCCCTGAATATTGGGTGTATCCAAGAGGAGTCCGTCGGCTGGATTGCCTGGAATAGAGTCCACAGCAGGTTCACCCAGGATGGTTTAGACTTCCTCCAAGTGAGGGGTCGTCGTCAGCAAATGCTGAAGATTTCTATTTTCAAGATAGTATCGAATCTTGAAGATCAGTTCTTCGATATCAAATGGTTTGACTAGGAAATCATCGGCGCCGAGGCGAAATGCGTCTTTGGCAGCTTCACCACGGCCGCTGATGATGATGACCGGTGTCAGTGGTGCCATTGTTTTTACGGTCGTGAGTACTTCAAAACCATCAACTCCGTCCATGGTAAGGTCGGTGATAACTATGTCGTATTGTGCGTCCTGTAAGGAGTTTATAGCTTCACTGCCGCTGGACACGGGGGTGACTGAAAAATGTTCTGTCCTCAGTCTCCAAGAAAAAACTTTTAGTATAGCGATATCGTCGTCGACTAACAAGACTGATGGTGGAATCATTTCCTCTGTCCTTAAAATTTATTTTGCGGTCCCATGCTCGCTCTCAATCTTTCCCCTGATGGGTGGTGGACAGCACCATAAACTGACAAACCATGCCGTCCAATAGACTACATTGCTGTAGTATGAATCGGCTAAAAAAGCAAGTCCATTATCAGTGTTTATTGCCTATTTTATCGCCAATAATTGACATCGCACCAGCTTGTTTCCTGCCAAGTATTTATAGTTATTGTAAGTTCATGTTGATAGGCATACATTCGCTCTGTTGGCTAACAGAGCATGCCAATCGAGAAGGTCGTTTTTTATTCATTAATGATTTATTGTTGTCCAGATTCCCAGGTGGACTCGCGCCCACTCGAGCACCTGGACACCGGCCAGGTGCTCGTAAATACCAGGCGTTGCCGGCGACGAATGGCCCATGATCGCTGCAGGGCGGAGAGGTCGTAGCCGGGGTCATTTGTCGCGACCTTGCCAAAACGAGTAGCGCAGCAGGTGGGGGTGCCAACCATCGAACACTTCCATCGGGCAGGCCGGGATAAGTTTGCCTTGTCAGCTTGCGGTTCGCTTTGTATGTCACTCCCAAGGAAGATTTCTAATCAGGTACAAAATTTAAAAACAAAGTTTCATCTATAAATCAGCTACAGACTATTTCTTTATTATTTCAAATGGAATAATAATATCTTTTGAAGTAATGTTATGTGTTTCTTTGTCTAAAGGCACTTCTGGCTCTTTGTCATTAAGCTGGGAAGATTTTTTTGATCCTTTTTGTGATATTGTAGAGCCGTTAATCTCGTTATGCAACTGTAATGATCTGCTTGAAGCGTTTGTAGTGTTTTCCGGCCATATAAAATAAATAATCAAACAAACTAAACCTCCTGTGATTATATACAGTAATATTCTGATTCCCCTTTTATTATTAGCGGGTTTAAGTATCTTGAATCCTTCTTCCAGAGTTTTTCCGCATTGGTTGCAACGACCATTTTGGATTCTTCCACTACATGAATAAACAGCACAAAATCTAATTTCTTCAAATACATCCTCAAATTTTTTTTTGGTTGAGCTAGGGTCAGCGTAAAGGCTTTTTCGGCATTTCCCGCATTTGATGCTTGAAATAAATGATTTATCTTTAAGAACACGATTTTTAGTGCCACAATGAATGCATCTTATTAGAGCGGCAGGTTTATTTTCTCTGTTTACGGAAGTTACTCGATGAGTGTTAGGTATATTCTTGAGATTATTTTGTATGGTCTCCCACGCGACGTTAATTTGCTTCATTTCTTCAATGGCTCTATTTCTAAGTCTTTCATTATAAGTGAAGCGATCAGGATGCCAAACTGAAACAAGATCAATATAAGATTTTCTTACTTCTCTGTAATCCATGAATTGATTGGATTTAAGAATTGTAAAAGCATCTTTCAGATTCATCGTTAATCCTTGATTATTTTACTTATCTTATGTCTGAATATCAAAATATCGTCACCCGGGATGATTTTGCTTCAATTCTGAAAGAAAAATTCCTCATGACCATGAGAGCAGGTAAATTCGTCAAGTTGAAAGTCCACACAATGACATATAATTACATGAAACTTCCAAATATTCAATTACTAAATTGTTAGGCATATTGTTTCAAATGATATAATACAGAGTGCTTACGGCTTATAAAATCATAAGCGTAGGTGGAGATTAGTGATATGGTGTGGACGAGTTGAGGGGTTGGTGAAATTATATGGGTAAAAAACTTTCCAAATGGATGGGATTGTCAGTGGAGTATTCTTGCGATTGAAGATCTCATCGGTGGCATGGAAAATCGACCGTTCAGGATCAAGACTCTGCCGCATTTGGCGACGGATTGTCCTGTTTATTGTCAAAGCAACCCATGTAGACCTCCCCATGCAGAAGCTTNGGTGTTACCGGCGGCGTGAAAATGCAAAAAAGTGGCGGTTTTAAAATGCTGTTTTGTGCCGGGGAGTATTCTGCCGTACCGGACGTTTTCTTCCCGGTGCGGCAGAACAGTTTCTCGGCAAGTTTAGACCTCAACTTGCTCTTTCATGCGGTAGCTTTTACCTTCTATAACAATGGTGTCTGCGTGATGCAGAAGCCTGTCCAGGATGGCGGACGTAAGTGTCGCGTCATTGTTGAAAATCTCCGGCCAGTTTTTGTATGCCCGGTTTGAGGTAATGACTATAGATCCTTTTTCATATCGGCAGCTGATGACTTGGAAGAGCAGATCCGCACCATGCTTATCAATGGGCAAATAGCCGAGTTCGTCAAGAATGAGCAAAGATGGTCTGAGATAGGTTTTCAGGCCGTTTTTGAGTTGCCCTGCGGCCTGAGCGGCGGTCAGGGTGTTGATGACATCAACGGCGGTAGCAAACAGAACGCTGTAGCCCTTGAGACAAGCTTGATAGCCAAGGGCAGTTGCCAGATGGGTTTTGCCGAGACCGACACCGCCAAGAAAAACACCGTTGGCTTTTTGCTCGATAAAGTCGAGCAAAAAGAGTTGCTGCAACTGTTGTCGATTGATTTTCTTGGGCCAGGTCCACTGGAACTGATCGAGCGTTTTGGGTACCGGAAAACGAGCCATCCTGACGCGGCGCTGGATGGAGTTATCCCAGCGTCGGTCGGCCTCACCTTGCACAAGGTTTTGCAGATATTCCTGATGACCCCAGTTTTTGTTCGCCGCCTCTGCGGCCAGGCTTCGGTACTGCTCGAGCATAAAGGGCAGTTTAAGGAAACCGAGCTGTTCTTCCATCTCTTTTTTTCTATTCATCATAAGCCCCCCTCTGATTGTAAATGCTTATATCCGGTCCTTTGATTTCCAGGTTAAGCAGATCCTCGCTGCGGATGAGATGCAGAACTCCCGGCTCAATGTTGATTCGCTTTCTCTGCTCGAGCAGATTGGCGATATACTCGCAGGAATAGGCTTTGAACTCGAGGGCATCGGCAATAGCTCTAGCCACCTGTTCCTGCCCGTATATCTCGCTTAAACCGACAATCTGCCGGAGATGATGAAGCAGGTTCAACTTTCTCTCCTGCAGTCCCTGATAATACAGCTCTGCCCCAGATGACAGGGTGAGAAAACGCATGACGATTTTCTGATCTTTGGCTTTGCGTTTCTGCTCCAGCAGGGCCTTGGGATGGTCGGGATTCTCGATGTCCTGGTGGCGATCATAGCTCCTGCCATGCCTGGCAATCAGTTTATGATCATGATAGAGGCAGATCCTGTCGGTGTAGGCCTTCATCGTTAACTTGGCCCCGGCATATTCAGCCGGTACCGAGTAGCGGTTGGTGTCGACGACCACCCGGAACTGCTTGCTCGCCCTGACCTGGGAGAGTGTGCCGGTATCATAGGGATGTTCGGGCAACCGCGACAGACAGGCGGCCTCTTCCGGGAACATGTCGATGGGCTTTTTTCTGGTCTCGCCATGGATGCGGACATTCGCTACCACATCCAGCCACTGCCTGGCCGCCGGATTAATGGTTTTGAAGTCTCCCGGCTCAAGACCGGCGAGAAAATTTTTCTTGGTATATCCCACCCCATTTTCGACGATTCCTTTCTCATTGCCTTTTCGTACGCCGCAGGGGACTATCCGAAAACCATAATGATTAGCGAAATCAAGATATTTGGGATTGAAAACCGGGTCTTGCCCGGTGATTCTTTTCAAAACCGCCGACTTGAGATTATCGACCATGACCTTTTGCGGAACACCGCCGAAGAACTCGAATGCCCTCTGGTGGCAGCCAAGAAAATGCTCCATGGTCTGGGAAACAGTGAACTCCACATACATCATCCGGCAATGGCAGAGGACCATGACAAAAAAGCTCAACTTTCGTCGGGTATTGCCGACCGCCACCGATTGGTAAGAGCCCCAGTCCACCTGGGCACACTCACCCGGAGCAAAGACCAGTTTCAGGAAGGCTTTCTGTGGTCTTGGCCTGACCTTGCGGACATAATCCTTGACGGTAGTGTAACCGCCGATATAACCCTGTTCGGTTATCTGCTGGAATACCTGTTGGGCGCTGTAAGGATGACGCTCCAGCATTCGCACTATATCGTTTTTGTAGGGATCAAGCTTGCTTACGCGCAGCCCCGGCAAGCGGAGCTGGAATCTTTCCTGATTCATCCATTTCCCCACGGTGCGACTGTCCAGGCCAAGTTCCACGGCGATCTGCCCGGCCTTCAGCCCCTGTTCCCGAAACCGTTTGATCCGGCAGAACTGGTCATAATCGATCATGCGCCACCTCCCATCATCTGCCTGAGAATCTGGCCCATGGAACAGGGCTCACCGGTGGCGGCGACCGGTTCCCGCCGATGATCCAGGGCAAGGACCTGATAGAGCGGCTTCCTGAAAGCGATCAGCCTCTGCTCGACAAGCGCCTCGCGCGCTTTGCTCAGCATATCTTCATTCATGCCGAGCCGCTTTTGCAGGCTTGCATCGCCATAGTAACTCAAGCCCCGGGCATCACTGACCGTGACGAGAAAAAGATACAGGGCCGCCGCTCCGTTACTTAGACCGTCAATGTAACGCTCACGGACCAGACGGTGATCCACCCAGCTGAATTGTTCGGGCACCTTGCGGATCATGTGTGGACAGATCGGAACTTTGTCGGTTGTCATGCTGACCTCCTTTGCAACAAAATGGTTGGTTGAGAATATCCTGCCCCAATTGTTGCAGACGACGGCCTATGGTGACTATGTCATCTTGTAACGGTGATCCACTTAATTGTGCCAATAACCCCAGAAAAACAAGCGGTTGCGCCGATAAGAGATCTTGTAACGCATGACACGACAACTGCCGCGTAACATCTTGCTTTTCCACCATATTCGGCGTCAAGGGATCTTGTAACGGTTCCGGCAGCCCGTGCTTTTTTCGCCAATATCCCGGATGACGACTGCGCCACTGCTGAACCCGGCAGGTGTTATCGGTCCCCTGGAAGTAGTCTTGATTCTCCGGTTTTTCCAGCCATTTTTTCTGACTGGCCGCCTTACTCGCCTTCCGGCACTCAGGCCGAGAACAATACTTCTGCCTTTTGACATTACGCGGATCAGGTCGAAATAACTGCTTGCAATGCGCGCACTTAGGTTTTCTCGATTTTCGCATAAATCTGAGTCCTCCTCAGATTTATGATCACTCCTTGAAGGTCTGGAAGAAAAGCAAAAAGAACAAAAAAGGAAGGGGAAGAAGAGGTGTTACATTTTCTCTTTTTAAGAAAATGAAGAAGAGAGGCTACGCATTTTCAAACCGCCTCTCCAAGAACATTATCAGGCCGCCGCTGACACTATTCGTTGCTGGTAGGAAATTGATGCTTCGCTCGATCGGTACTCATGAATAATTTCCGCCTGGGCGAGGAATTTTCCAAGAGCCTTTCGAGTACCAAGAAGAATGAGAGCGGCATAAGTAATACCACCATCAATAATCAGTTCTGCGTCCTCCAGCAATTGTATCGGCGAGAGCTCTTGCAAAGCAGTATTACCTGATCGCTTCAACCATATGGTGCGTAACCGTTCAATACCTTCTACGGAAAGATCATCCAATTGGGCTTGTCGACAGATCTCGGCAGAAAAATCGGGTCCGCTCTCCTCAAAGATCCGTTTCAGCATGTCCGGGGTCATTGGCACAAGGTCTTCCCCGCCCCTCATCCAATAAGCCCCTTTATACTGTAGCGCCATGCCGATAGGACGTGGCGGTACCTCAAGCACTATAATCCGCCCCAGTTCATGATGAATTTCTTCAACGGCAATCCGTAGGTGCAACCGCTCCAAGAGACCTGCTTTGGTTCTTTCCAAATTTTGGAAGGCCTTGGTGCCAACAACCTTACGAGGCCTTTTGTCAGTTACGCCCAGAATAATACGGCCCCCACCCTCATTTGCAAGAGCCACACAATATTTAACCAGAAGTTCAAAGTCAAAGCGCTCCTTGGCTTCCTTGAACTCCAGATGTTCGTCTTCTTTCGTGCCAAGCCATAAAGCAAGATTTTCTTCATCCGACTTTGTCATAACGCTCTCATCTTCTCAATCTTTAAGAATCTGATTGAATTGCCGAAAAATGCGCCGTATCTTCAGTCACTTAAAAATTCAATCTCATGCCCCGAATTGGGCAAGCTGTCTCATGGCTGATAACAGCCAGGCCTTGAGCTACTGTTTATTCTACATATTTTGGTTGCGCGATTTGCGCGTCAAGTGAAACCATATGTTTAGCATAAAATTATTCAATTCCACATTGCTCGTTTCATGTGGGGTACGGCTTTGGCCAGAATGGCATCGAATTCCGCTTTTGTCGGTGGCTGGATCCGGGAGTCGTCGCGCTTTGGCAGTTCGAAGCCTTCCATTGGATTTGAGAAGAGCAGGCGTCTGCTTACGGCCCACCGAAGGACGGCCCGGATATAGGTTAGCTCCTGGTGGACTGTGGTGCGCTTGACCATTCTGGCCCGGGTGGAGACATATTGATCCAGCCGATCGGGGGTGAGCCGGTGGGCCATTTCCTGGCCCAGCTCGGGAAAGATCACGCCTTCCATTTTTATGCAGAGATTTTCATAGCTGCTTTTGGCCATTATGTGTTCCCTGGCCGTCAGATAGGAATTCGCCAGCTCTATGAAGAGGGGACTTTCTTGTTGGACTATTTTGCTCCCGAGCCCCAGGGACAGATTGGACTTTTCGGCTTCTCTTTTGGCTTCAGGGCCGCGGCCGAAGTATTTCACCGTCGTTCCCTGTCGCTCCGGATCTCTTCCCTTGGGATACCCGCAAACCCACCGGCCGTCTTTTGATTGATATACACTCATCGTGGAGCCGGTATCATATTTGAGTTGGGGCACTTGTCGGCTAGTAGAAGAACCACGCCCCAATATCTGACGGTGTTGATCACCAAAGTGTGAATACCAGCGCCGGACGGACAACAGAGGGGTAATTGCATGGGATCATCCTTTTAATCGCGGAGTGAAACAAAATNCCCCGGCTCCTGCCGGTCGGCTTAATCCATCGCAGGTGAAGTTGGTCGCGCTCCGGATCCTAGCAGGAGTCGGTGGTTTTGTAAACATTTTCATATAGTAACCGTTACCAGCGTAGGAGATCGGTGTAAATGTCAAATTCATCGTCAGAAATGCTATCTTGGCGGATGGAGCAAGCTTACGACCCTATTGGCCGCCGCCGTATTGGATACCCTTACCCCTCCCTCGTGGGTGAAGATTAGGGTCACTTTACCTATGACTGAAATGGTCTGAGTTTCCCGTAAAAAATACATATGCAGAACGGCCTGGAGATGATTAAGGTAAAAAAGTTGCACCCTATCATATTATGGTAGCCGAAATGACATCCCCGCATCTCTCCCCACTGGTACAAAAACTCATGAAAGCCCCAGAGCGAGTTCGTATCAAAGAAGGAGGTTATCGTATCACAGCAGGAAATTGGAGAACTGAAGGACGCATCGCCAGAAGAATTGAACAGCCCACGGCCAGATCTTTTTCTATGGGCTGCATTAGGAGCGATCTGCGTAGGATATTTCTGGAAGTACAGGTCGCGAGCAGAAGGCCATTGGGTAACCTCAGGAGCCCACGATATGGCGGGTTCTATGGTTCGTCAGCTAATGACGGGCAGGTAGAGGTTGCCTTTCATCGTGGCCCCTGTTCTGACGCACGACATTGCGATCAGGCATCTTTTTACCAAAACGTTATGCAATAGCTGAAGGAAAATTTCCAAGGCCAGTCCCAAGAGCACACTTTTTGGGATATTTTTTCACTTCTAAAGAGGAGAAAAATTATGAAGCGCATCACATTCACGGTCCTGCTTTTCCTCCCGATCATTAGTCTTNNTTTAACAAACCATTCCACGCAAGCTGCAGAAAACGCAGCAACTAAAGATGCTGTAGCGGAGGCCCAAACACCTCGCCAGGACCAGGCTACCCGACCGGAGCAAAAAAAATCCAGTCATGACGAATCTGAAATTTTCTACGCTCCAAAAGCTCAACCCTCTTCAACCGCTTTTGCCGAGCAACCTGATGAAGGGAAAATTCTCGGTTTCGATTTCTATCGAGACCCACTGAATTCTCCAAGACCAATGATGACCTTTAAAGAGGTTATGGACCAAGATATTGCCGAAAAAGCTAAGGTAATGGATCTCCAGCGAAACTTGCTGGAGAGCAGATACAATTTGAACCCTGAATTCTCTAAGGAAATAAAAATGTCCAGGGGTAAACCGATTGCTATAGGACCCACCGCCAAGTTAAAAGAAGGATTAACCTGGGAAAAACTGGCCGCCATGAATCCGGAAGATATCCGCTCAAAGAATTTATTTCCTTATCCCCCTCTCCCTCATCCAAAGCAAAAAACTGGTGGCCAGGTATTTCCGCAAATGCAGATAAAAATGTTTCCACGGCTTGAACGTTTTGACGTGGATTTTGATCTTCCTGAAGCTTTTTTACCGGAATTTCCCCCGGCAATCTTTCTCCAGAACAGGCCGGAGCTTGGCGATGTCTCAAGGGGCGAAGTAGTCTCCATCAATAATTATTATCGTCTTTTCAAGGACTTACTTACTCCTGTTCAACTCGATGGACTGAGAATGCTCCTGACCCCTTTCCCTCAAGAAGAATTTAATCCCACCGATGACAGGAAATCAGCCAATCCAAGTCTTGGCGTCACCTGTCTGGATTGCCATATAAACGGTCACACCACCGGGCAATTTCATCTCAATCCCGACACTCGTCCTGAAGAGCGGCGCTTCAGATTGGACACCACAAGCCTTAGAGGTCTTTTCAATCAGCAGATTCACGGCTCAAAGCGTAGCTTGCGCTCAGTCGAAGATTTCACGGAATTTGAATTTCGTACTGCCTATTTCAACGGCGATCCCATCCATTCTATGAAAAAGGGTTTTACGATTATTCCTCGCGTTCAAGTGGCCCACATGGCTCAGATGCAAAACATGTTTGATTTTCCACCGGCTCCGAAACTCGATCCATCCGGTTATTTGATTCCGTTTCAAGCCACTGAAAGTGAAATGAACGGTCAAAAAATCTTCTTTGGCAAGGGGACTTGTGGTAACTGCCATGTCCCGCCATCATATATGAATCAGCAAATGAACGATTTAAAACTGGAAAGATTTACTAAAGAACCTGGAGACGGACCGATAAAAACTTTTACATTACGAGGAATTAAAGAGAGTCCACCTTTCATGCATGATGGCCGTTGCCTTACGCTCGAAGATACTGTGGAGTTTTTTAATCTGATTTTGAACCTGCAACTGGCAGAAAAGGAAAAAGAGGATTTGGTGGCTTTTATGAGACAACTATAGGTCGTTCAGTCATCGCCGAAATAGAACGCCCGCTACCCTAAAGAAATTTTCATGTTCAGAGGAGTAAGCGATTCTTTCAAAAGAAAACAGAAAAGGCGCTACAGAGATATCCTCTCTTTANCGCCTTTCATTTAGCAAGTTGCTGGGGGTGATGTAGTACGATCAACAAAAAGTGAACTCAGCCGACGCCTCTGAATGTGGAATTCAAATCTATTTTAACTGGCTATCTTTACTGCCTCGCCTGTTAATACCGGTTGAAAAGGTCTGATGTTTCTCTTTCTCAGATTGACATAGGATGCAGAGACGGACACCTGGAACAGCTTCCCTTCTGGCCGCCGGGATCGGCTCGTCGCATTCCTCGCAGTGGCTTAGGCTTTTGCCTTTAGGGATACGGCTCCTGGCTAATTTTACAGCATCCTCTACACTTGCATCAATTTGTTCTTGTACAGCTCCGTCGCTGGTCCNCCCACCTGCCATTTTTTTCCTCAGTCTCTCTGTCTCTCTATTACTTGCAAAAGGTCCGATTCATCAAAACGCTCCGCTTCCTCTAATGTATACCTTTTCATTTTAGTCATCCTTGGGCTTCTCTGCCAGTCTGATATCAAGTATGTATCAGATCACCAGTCCATTTCATATCGCCCAGATAAAAATCTTCAAATGGTCAGGCACGGACTATGCGTTATTTCATCCAGACCAACCCTTTCAGGAAACATATCAACTTGACGTGTCAGAAATTCACCTTACATTGCCAATAACAATCTTTTGGTGCATCATAATGACCGATTCTGCAATGGTAGCTGCCTCGAATGCTCTATAGATTTTTTTTGTATACCGGCGCGTTTAATATCAGAAATATCCATATAAATATCCATATTAGTGGGACGAAACGTCCATCTAATACCTTGTTGAACGGAGTAAAAGGCTGATTAGATAGAGGCGTTTTTTGTCGGCATTGACTGGAAAGTGGTCGAGGGGCGGCTTAAATAAAAGGGGAAATATGGAGCGAAGCACATCAGAGGCGAAGCCTCGCTCGATTGCAGTCTATGTGATACTGGGAGCAGCGCTGCTTGCCTTCATCAAGACATTTACGCTGCTTTCTCCCATTATTTTGTCCTTTTTGCTTATTCTTCTGATTTCTCTCGCGGTCAATCCTGTGATTCTCCGGATGCGGGCTTTAACAGGCGGGCGAAAAATACCGACGGCGTTGATCACGGTCGCATTGGTAGTGTTTATTGCTTTGCTGGGCTGGGCTTTGTTCGGCCCTATGAAGACCTCGATTGTAAAGTTCTCGGAATCGCTGCCCGATTACTGGGAGCGTCTGCAGAAGCCGCTGATTAAAATGGAACAAAAAGCAGTCATTTCCGAGGAAAAGCTTCAGGAGGAAGTAAGAACTGAAATTGCCTGGGACGAATCGGCGGAGGGGGCGCCGGAAGCCGGGCCTCGAATTCCTCCGGATCCGGCTACACCCCCGGAAGAGCAAAAATCCCTTCGTTCCAATCTGATTGGGATGTTACAAGGTGTGCTTGGCAGCTTCACCGCGGTCGCCGTCAATGGAGTTCAAATATTGATCGTTTTGGTTACGGTTTTTTTCGGCGTGGTCTTCACGCTCATGAATCCCCGCCCGATCTTTGGGGGAATGTTTTCCATCATACCCGAGCGGCACCACAACCAGGCCGCGGTCATCATGCAGAACATAGGGGGATTTGTCCCCGCCTGGGCCTTGGCCACCATGCTGGGAATGGTGACAATCGGTACCTTGGTATTCCTGCTCATGTGGCCGATCTTCGGTTTCATGGATGCGTTGATCCTCGGGATGACAGCCGGTGTTCTGGAGGCAATTCCCTATCTGGGGCCGATCTTTAGCGCCATGCCGGCGCTCCTGCTCGCTTTCGGCGAAGGAGGGATGACCCCGCTGTGGGTCGTGCTCGCTTATATTGCAGTCCAGGTGTTGGAGAACAATGTGATCCTCCCTTTCATCATGGCACGCAGCGTGAAAGTGCACCCGTTGGCGGTGATCTTTTCCATGCTCTTATGCGTAACCGCTTTTGGTGTGCTGGGTGTGCTGGTCGCGACTCCCTTGGTTGCAATTCTGCATATTGTCCACAACGAGCTTTTTCGCAAACGTTTTCTTCCTACGGTAACGGACGCAGACCTGAATCGTCTGGCAGGGATTGCGTTGCACGAAAAACAATCTGTCGGCAAGTGAGCTCGCGATCCAAGGCAGCACAACGGGAAGGACTCTGCCGCAATTGGTACTGCTTTCTATGAAGTTCTTGCAAAGAATGTAGCCGGCGGTACCATACCGACGTTCGCAGACATAAGATGTTTTTTTAATGACATCGGGGGCTGATACAGCGTTTCCCACAGCAAAGCTTTTGCAGTTCTGTAGCCACTACATCCGCTTCGGATTCATGCTGATCTTTCTGGTCTTGATTTTGAGAAAGCCAATCCACAAAGGAAACTGCCACAACGATAATAACGATGAGAAAAGGCTTGTGATGATGCCGAGATGAACAAGGTTTGCAACTGGATTTGCCAACATCGGCACTGCGGTTTCTGGGAAAGTCATATAGCTGCACCATCTTTATAACAACGAATCCCCTCAAAGAGATTGAGGGTCAGGATCTTAAGAAGTCAAAAGGAGAGGACCAGCCGGCCAAAAGCCTGAGGTCCGGCTTGGGAAGAGATTGTGCTCAACAGATGCGTCAACACTGAAAAGGAGTCTTCAAGGATGAACATCCAGGATTACAAGCCCATTTCCGATTACGGCATCATTGGCAATCTGAAAAGCGCCGCCCTGATCGCCAGGGACGGGTCCATCGACTGGTGCTGCCTGCCCCGGATGGACAGCCCCAGCGTTTTCGGGGCCATTCTTGATGCCCGGCGCGGAGGTTTCTTCCGGATCGGACCAGTCGGCGGTGGCGGCGGCAACCAGGAATATGTCCAGGAAAGCAATGTCCTGAAGACCAGCTTTGAATTGAAGGGTGCAGTCCTCACGGTGACCGACTTCATGCCTCTGGAGGGAGACATCAACGGTCGCAACGACGCCTACGCGCCACCGGAGATTCACCGGCTGATCGAGTGCCAAGGCAGTTCCGTGGACGTCGATGTTCTGTGGTGTCCCCGATTCGATTACGCCGGAAAGTCCGTTACCGTGGGGCGCACATCCGGCGGATGGATCGCCCGTAGCGACGAAGACGTCATACGCCTGGAAGGCCTGGAAAGCGCGGAAATAGGCGAGGACGATCACGGCCCGCTGATCCGGGCCAGGTTCAGGATCAATCCCGGAGAGAGCAAGGCCATTGTCGTGCGCTGGGGCGCGGAGGACGGAAAGAACGGAGATGACACGGCACTCGCGCTCAAATCCACCCTGGAATGCTGGAATGGCTGGCTGTACCAGGAAGGCAGCGTCAAGAAGCAGGTCTGGGCCGGGGATCAGATCAACATGCTTATCCGTTCGGCGTTGGTCATCAAGCTGATGTGCAACGGCGATCAAGGCTCCATTGCCGCGGCGCCCACCACCTCTCTGCCGGAAGAGATCGGGGGGGTGCGCAACTGGGATTATCGCTATGCCTGGATCCGGGATGCGGCCATGACCGGCCAGGCCCTGATTTCCATCGGCCATGAAGCGGAAGCCGTGGACCTGCTGCGCTGGTTCGAGGAAGTTTCCAAATCCTGCAAGACCTGCAAGCGGGAACTGCAGATCATGTACGGCCTGTACGGCGAATTGGAATTGACCGAGCAGCAGCTTGAGCACCTGGAGGGCTACAAGGGATCAAGACCGGTGAACATCGGCAACGAAGCATACGGTCAGTTCCAGCTCGAGGTCTACGGCGAGTTGGTCAGTACGGCGTACGAACTGGCCCGGAGAGGCCATCCGCTCACCGACGACGTATCCGAATTCATCGCCTGGATCGCCGATCACGTGGCGGAAGTGTGGGAGCGTCCTGATTTTGGCATCTGGGAGGTCCGGGGAGAGGCGCGCCATTTCGTCTACTCCAAGGTCATGGCCTGGGTCGCCCTGGACAAGGCCCTGCTTCTGGCCAGGCATTACAAGCTCAAGGGCAATGTGGAACTGTGGGACGAAACCCGGACCAAGATCCGGGAACAGGTCATGCAGAACGGGTTCGATTCGGAACTGAATGCATTCGTCCAGTCCTACGGCTCCAAGGACATGGATGCCGCCAATCTCCGCCTGGCGCTGGTGGAGTTTCTGCCCGCGGACGACCCCAAGATCCAAGGCACAGTGAACCGGATCATGGAGGAGCTGCTGAGCGACTGCCTGATCCGTCGCTATATCGCCGACGACGGCCTCCCCGGAGAAGAGGGGGCGTTCGGGTTGTGCACCTTTTGGTTGGTGGACGTGCTGGCGCTTTCCGGGCGGATCGAGGAAGCCGAGAAGATCTTCAGNAACATTGTCCAATACGCCAATCACCTNGGCCTTTTTTCNGAACAGGTCGATCCGAAGACAGGCGAGTTGCTCGGTAATTTTCCCCAGGCCTTCACGCACATCGGCCTGATCAACAGCACTTTGTATCTGGCCTACGCCAAGGGGTTGGATGTGCCGGTACATGATCTAATCGGCACTCCCGAACACAGGGAATTCAGAAATAGCCGGGATTCTGCCGGGAATCAATAACCCCAAGGGAGCAACCAATGAAAATTCACGACATATCCATGGAGATTCACCCGGACATACTCGTCTATCCAGGCAATCCGGCGCCGCGCATTGATCGGTACAAGAGTATTCAGGATGAGGGCATTAACGAGTCGTCCTTGTTTCTTGGCATGCATACCGGGACCCATGTGGATGCGCGGCTGCACATCGAACAGGGCGGCGGCAGCGTGGCCGACCTGCCCCTGGAAAGTTTCTACGGCCCCTGCGTGGTGCTGGACATGACGCAGCGTGGGCGGGAAATCACCGAGGAGCATCTGAAAAATCAAGACATCCACAAAGACCTCATCGTGCTGCTCAAAACGGAGAATTCCCTGAAGGGCTACGAGCGATTCCGAGAGGATTACGCCCATCTGACCGCGGACGGAGCCGCTTACCTGGCCCAGCAGCAGGTGAAGACAGTAGGCGTGGACTATCTGAGCGTGGAACCCTTCGACAGCGGTATGAAGGTTCATCAGACCCTGGTTCCGGCGATGACGGTTTTCGAGGGGCTCGATCTGCGGGAGGTCCCCGCAGGCAAATACATTTTTGTCGGCCTGCCGTTGCGGATCAAAACGGACGGCGCACCGGCCAGAGCAATCCTGATCGGCATGTGATACGGCGCTCCCTGGCTAAAGCGTACGGGGAGCAATGAAAGGAGAGGGAACCACCCGCTTCCTCAAGATAGGGGACACGCCTGATGCTCCCCGCGGGACACGGGTTGCGGCATCGGAATTTGCCGTACTGCATCAATTGTCGCTTCCGACAGCCAGCTGATCAAGCATATCCGGAAGCATATCCGGCGGAAGCGCATTCACCAACAACAAGAAAGGAGTGACGTCATGCCTATTATCTTATGGCTGCTCGGAGTGCCGCTTACATTGGTCCTTATTCTGTGGATAGTCGGCGTAATATAGTTTTAAGCACTGAGATGAGTCTAATGTGGAACCGGTTGCCGGTCAGTGGCAACCGGTTCCAGGATTGCCTCATGCACCTGCAATGAAAGGTGATTCAATGAGATGTCCCCTCTTCTTCTCATTCTGGGAGGTGAATGGGTGTGATTATCAAAAAGCAGTTTTATTGGGGGTATCTGGTTATTGGGTTGAGCCTGGTGCTCACCTATGCGATCTATTTCGGATCGATGTGGTTCTACGACGACTGGTATGAGTCCCGTCTGAAGTATCTTGCCAAGATCGGAAGTATGGGAACGACCATGCTGATGTGCTGGGCGATGGTGTTGGCCGCGCGGATGCGTATCGTGCTGCGGTTGTTCGGAGGGCTGGACAAGGTCTACAAGGCGCACCGCAGGGTGGGCGAAATCGCCTTGTACCTCATTTTACTGCACCCGATATTTTTGGCCCTGAATCCCGAATTCGACTTCGTTCGCTTTTTCTGGATAGCCCAACTGCCCGGCGAAGCAGGACATTATTATGTTGCCCGGATGACCGGCCTGATCGCCCTGGCGGCCCTGGTCGCGTTGACGTCGTTGTCGCTCTGGATCTCGATGCCCTACCACCACTGGAAACAGACGCACAATTTCTTCGGGCTGGTGCTGGTACTAGTAATCTTCCACGGTGTCGTCGCCCAGGGTGAGATCATGTCGTATCCGGTGCTTGGGGCCTGGTTCGCCGTGTGGGCCGCGGCCGGGGNGTGCTGCTATTTCCTCATTCGGGTGCTCTACAGGTGGTTCGGGCCGCTGCATGACTACCTGGTGGATCATGTCCGTACCCTGGGCGACATCACCGAGGTGCATCTACGCCCGCGGGATCCGAAGCGGAAGATGGCCTTTCNCCCCGGCCAGTTTCTGTACGTCTACTTCGATTCGCCGGATCTGCGGGCCGAGCCGCATCCTTTCAGCATTTCGTCAGCACCCCAAGCCGGGACCATCCGGATATCCGTCAAAAAGCTGGGCGACTGGACAAATCAGCTACCCGTCCTGAGGCCGGGTCAGCGGGCCTATGTCTGGGGGCCCTACGGCAAGTTCGGCGACCACATGAGGGAGCATACAGACAAGGAATCCGTGCTGGTGGCCGGCGGGATCGGGATCACGCCCTTTTTAAGCATGGTGGAGAATGAGGATTTCCAGGCGGGCAAATACAACAAAGTGCATCTCTTCTACAGCGTGGAGGTAGCGGAAGAAGCCTATTACCACGACGAAATCACGGCTCTTGGCGTGAAGGAGGAATACCTGCACTACATTCCCCACTCTTCCGATTCCGAAGGGTATCTCACGCCGGAGGTCATCGCGGACCGGGTGGGCGACCTGAAGACCAAGGTCTACCTGATCTGCGGGCCGAAGGTGTTGATGGATTCCCTGCGGGAACAGCTCATGGAAGCCGGCGTGCCTTTTGAACAGATCTTCACGGAAGACTTCAGCATCATCTGAAAAACGTCTGAAACGATCAACTGCATCAAACGGAGGGACGACATGAACCAGGAAAATCCAAAGACGTCAAAGATTCTGGACGGCCAGACCGCCGTGGTCACCGGAGGAAGTTCGGGCATCGGCGCGGGCATTGCCCGGTCTCTGGGCGAGGCCGGGGCGAACGTAGTGGTCAATTACTCCAGCAGCCGCGAGGGGGCCGAGGAGGTTGTCATGGGGATCAGGGAACAGGGCTCCCGTGCCGTTGCCGTACAGGCCGACGTGAGCAGCGAGTCGGCTGTGGAGGCCATGTTCCGCCAAACCGTGGAGACATTCGGCACCGTCGACATCCTGATCAGCAACGCCGGAGTGCAGCAGGACGCGGCCTTTACGGATATGACCCTGGATGAGTGGTGCATGGTCATCAACATCAACCTGACCGGAGCCTTCCTCTGCGCCCGGGCCGCAACCCGGGAGTTTCTGCGCCGGGGAATGGTGCCGGAGCGATCTTCAGCCCTGGGCAAGATCATTTTCGTCAGTTCGGTGCATGAGAAAATNCCCTGGGCCGGGCGAGTGAACTACGCATCCTCCAAGGGCGGCCTGATGCTGTTCATGAAAAGCATCGCCCAGGAACTGGGCGCCGAGGGAATCCGCGTGAACAGCATCGCTCCCGGNGCGATCAGAACGCCCATCAATCGCGAATCCTGGGATAACCCGGAAGCCAAGGCCGAACTGTTGAAACTGATCCCGCGCAATCGGATCGGAGAACCGTCGGATGTCGCCAAGGCGGCATTGTGGCTGGCGTCGGACGAGTCGGACTACGTCCACGGAACGAGTCTGATAGTGGACGGGGGCATGACATTATATCCCGGCTTCATCTCCGCCGGCTAAGCAGCCCCGGGGGCTGCGCCCCTTAGCGATTTGGTTGCAAATAAGAGCATTACTGTTATCCTCGTAAAAATTGATGCCAAAATATGCCTTTTTCATTTTACCGTGCTTAAAGAGAATGGACATTACCAAGCGTCACCCGATCAGATCATTGACCGTCAATCCAGATCCTTTGTCTAATGATCTGTGACCGACGGACTGCCACGGGAAAAGGATGTTGTCCGGAGACTCTTTTTCAGTTCATTTCTGCCGAAGTATTGCCGGAATCTCGAAGGAATGGATGCGAAAATAATAGATATCNAAGCTGTTGCGGTGCAGGTAGGTTGGTACTTTCATTGGCTGAATCTCCTCGGGATGAAGTACGGCCAATGACAAACGAAAAAAGGCCGTTGAGCAACTTATGTACATTATGTACCAGTCTCAACGGCCTATCTCGAAGTAATTAAAAATCAATTACTTACGCGTATGATGGTCGGGAAGAGAGGATTTGAACCTCCGACCCCAGCGTCCCGAACGGAGCACTGCGCCAATATAACCATTTTACATTATTATTATTTTTTATCCTTCAGCGGTAACAGTGTTACCAACCAAGTCACCGCCGGCAGCTGTAAAAATCATAAACAGATCGTCCAAATTATGTTCTCTCTGTTTATAACCTGCTCCCGGGAGCGATGCCCATATTTTTCTTATTTTCTGAATCGCCTCTATTATTTTTCCTGCTTTCACATCCTCTGCAGCGCCTCGTTCCTTAATCAGCCTGAGGGCGATTGCATCCTGGGATGCCGGCGAAAAATCGGACAGGCGAAGAACCTTCCTGTAATGATCGAAAGTTCGTTTAAGGATCTGGTATCTGCCGGCAGCGGTGGACGAGAGCTTATCGTGGATCCGGATCAGTTGGCGGGGGTGATCAGAATAGTCATGGAATAATTTCACCCGGCCGGGAAGTGACCCGACCAGGACATTATAGCCGTTGTCCGATTCATCGATGAGTTGCCGGCCAAGTTCAGACCAGGCAAGCATATCAAGAAAGGCTTGTTCGTTTCTTGTCATTTTTCCACTTTCTCCTCAAGTACGGTTACCCACGTTGTCAGCTGGGCCACCTGGTCGCCGCACTCCTTGACTCGCTGGGTGTTGGTGTTCAGGGCAGCAGTGACGTGGCGAAGCTCGGCTGTTATGGCTTCGTTGGCTCGCAGGCAGATATGGTCATGGGCTTTAAAAGATACGAGTCTCGGTTCTCCCTCCGGAGTGAAGAATTTTCCATCTATTTTAGAAAGTTCAGTACGTATGTCGACTATGTCCCTTGCTTGAATATTGACTATATCGTCGCTGTTTTTGTTGATTTTGGCAGAGAGACGGCCATAGGCAACGCCGACCGCGAAGGCGTTAAGGATTAACGTACCGATAAAACCGGCTATGGTGAGAAACATCGCGTCGATCTGCATGTCATGCCTCGTGAACTGTTCGTGTAAACTTTTTTGAGCCTTTGCCGGTCATGTACCAGCGGATCGCCAGCATCCGCCACCGGGCTCGCCGCCACCACATCTTTTTTTTGACGCAAATCGCATAATACTCCTGGTCGATGAT
>JGI25320J50211_1000390_pt1 | contig 30056 bp, 25 predicted proteins | sample AutmiccommuBRH21_FD_50211 | JGI IMG/M metagenome (IMG submission 50211)
CTGACTTAAAAGTCCGCCTACGTGCGCTTTACGCCCAGTAATTCCGAACAACGCTAGCCCCCTTCGTATTACCGCGGCTGCTGGCACGAAGTTAGCCGGGGCTTCTTTACTAGGTACTGTCATTATCATCCCTAGCGAAAGAATTTTACAACCCTAAGGCCTTCATCATTCACGCGGCATGGCTGCATCAGGCTTTCGCCCATTGTGCAAGATTCCCCACTGCTGCCTCCCGTAGGAGTCTGGGCCGTGTCTCAGTCCCAGTGTGGCTGATCATCCTCTCAGACCAGCTATAGATCGTAGGCTTGGTAGGCCATTACCCCACCAACTACCTAATCTAACGCGGGCCGATCTTTCACCGATAAATCTTTCCCCCGAAGGGCGTATACGGTATTACCACCAGTTTCCCAGAGCTATTCCGTAGTGAAAGGTACGTTCCCACGCGTTACTCNCCCGTCTGCCACTATATCGTTCGACTTGCATGTGTTAGGCCTGCCGCCAGCGTTCGTTCTGAGCCAGAATCAAACTCTCAAGTTGAGTTTTGATCTGACGAAACCATCCATTGGAATATGGACGGTTACTCAAGCTGTTAAGCATAAGTATTGCGTTCTTGACGAGAAACCCTTTGTCACAAAGACCAGACCGAAATCTGATCGATGGATAAAAGAATTTTCTCTAAGAAACGCATCCGTCGTGATCGTGTGAACCTGCCGTCGATTGCTCTCTAGCGAGGTTCGCAAGCCATCACGCCGCCTGCGTTTCTCTTCCTTAATCTCTTACGATGTCAAACAACAGGAACCGGAGTTCCGAAGCCCTTCAGAAGCCGTGGCCCCGTCCGGAAGTGGCGGCTTATATGGGCCGCCGAATTGCCCGTCAACACTCTTTTTTGCGCCTTCTGCAGTTTCCGGTGTGAGCCGTGTAACCACTTGATTTTCAGCGCAAAGAATACTGAGGACCGGTGACCGGCCCGACATATTCGAGCATTTCGAGGAGCCGTTTACATAGTCCCTATTCGGTGTGAGCTGCAAGCTCTTTTTACACTTGGTAGGGCCTTTTTTCCGGCCCCGCTTTCCGAAGCCCGAGGGCGTCTTCAGCGGAGGCCGGGGGATACCCAAGGCACGGGATGGCCGCAACCCCCTTCTGCAGCAAATCGGAAGAAATAATGCGATTTCGCTGCAGCCGGGCGTTTTCCGGCGGCGCGATGTGGCAAACCTAAACGCTAGTGCCTTGTAAATTCAGTATTGAGCCGAAAGATACGATTTCATGGCCTCAGCCTCGGCTTCTGTCTCCGCGATCTTCCATTTCACGAGATCTCCAATGGATACGACACCAACCAGCCGCTCATTCCGGAAAACAGGCAGGTGACGGATGCGCCGATCAGTCATCAATTGCATCGCAACATCCACGTTTGTCGTCGACTCGATGGTGATGACGTCCCGAGTCATGGCGTCTCCGACGGTCATCTTGAGCGCCGCTTCGCCATTTCGGGCCACCTGACGCACAATATCTCGCTCAGAAAGCACGCCAATAATGCCGCCGCCGTCTTCCAGGGCGACCACGGCGCCGATTTTTTTGAGGTCTAACGTCCGGGCAGCCTCTGCCAGGCTCGAATCTGCCCTGACCGAGATGATCTCGCGGCCCTTGTCGTTCAGGATCTGGTCTATTGTCATGCGAATCCTCCTTGGTAGACGGACCGCGGGCCGGCCTCGCCCCACACGGAAGCTAACATAATAAGGCCTTTGACGCGATCAGATTCGCCGAAGGCGCCGGCGGGCGCGGAATATCTGGAACGCGACAGCGCCCGCAAGGAAGCCACCAATATGTGCCTGCCAGCTGATTCTGGCGCCCAGAATCGCCGGCCCCATTAGCCAGAGCGCCGCATTCACGCCCGCAAAGAAGAGGAAAACGGTCAGGAATCGCTTCGACAGGATCTGCCCGCCCCGCCCCTCCTGTATAAGGACCCAGGCCGCAAACAGGCCACTGGCGCCGCCTGAAGCCCCTATAAGGGCGCTCCCGGCCGGAAATTGGGTGACCAGGTGGAGCAAAGACCCGCCCACCACGGAGGCTGCAAACACGATCAGAAAGGGCAGTCCCCCGCTTTTCCGGCCAATAGAGAGTGACGCATGCACCATGCGGCCAAAGATAATGACCAATGCCGCGTTGAGAATCGCGCCCGCCCAGCCGTCATGAAGCAGGAAATCAGCCAGAAACGGCATCAGAGCGCTCACAGGAGAGCCATAAGGCACCGCCTCAGGCGCCCCAAGGCCCACTGAGGCCCAGAATCGGTCCGGCTGCAGGCTTCCCACGGAGAAGGCAAAGCCCTGCCAGGCCGCCGGAGAGAACACCCTAACGGCATGCGCGACCACGATAAGGATGGCGAGCCCGACAACGGCCGGCGGCGCTTCGATCATCGGCGGAGGCTTGGTATGGCGCATCACGGGGTCAAACAGGGCCCTTATATAGAGAAGCTACCCCCAAAGGCTTAGCGGCCTGCCGCGCCGGACGCCAGAGCGCCCTGCCCCTCGCCAACAAAAAAGCCCCGCCGGCAAAGGCGGGGCTTTCTGTCTTGGGATCGCGCGGCGCCTTAGAAGGCTTTGCGCACCGTGACGCCATACGTCGCCGGCTGGTTCGGATAGCCAGACAGCGAACCGGCCTGCGCCGTCGTCGGGAAGGCCACCGAGATATACTGCTCGTCGAAGATATTCCGTCCCCAGAACAGCACGCTGATGCCGCTGTCGGATTGGAACCCGAGCGATGCGTTGAACAGGCTGAACTCGCGCTCTTCGCCAATCAGAGCCTGATCGGCCGGATCGTCGAAATAGGTCGCCGGGCCTTCATACTGCCAGTCGCCCCGCACGAAGGCATCAAGGCCTTCGAAGTTGAAGGTGTAGACGGCCGAAGCCGAGGTCGACACTTCAGAGATGCTGAACGGCTTCTGGCCGGAGATGTCGCCGCTCGCCGAGTCCGGGAAGCTGTCATAGACCGGATCCAGGAACGTGCCGGCAAGGCCGAGCGTCAGGTTCTGAGTTGCGTTCCACGTGGCATCGAATTCGAGGCCTTGTGTCGATTGTTCGCCCGCATTGGCCAGAGCAAAGCCCGTGCCCGTGAAGACGTTCGACTGGAAGCCTTTGATCTTCTGGTCGAAGACGGCGACGTTAAAGGCCAGCGTGTCGAAGGCAGCTTTCAGGCCGATTTCGAACACTTCGGCCTCTTCCGGCCCGGCAAAGCGCGTGCCGGTCGTCAGGTTCGGCGTATTGAGGCCACCAGCCACCAGGCCAGCATAGCCCGCCGCTGTCGGACGGCTATCGCGCGACAGGTTCCAGGACGAAGCCTTGAAGCCAGTCGCATATGATGCGTACACGTTATAATTGTCCGACACGTCATAAGCGAGGCGGAGCGTGTAGGTCGTGTCGTCATCATTCGTAGAGCCGGTTTCCACCGCATTCGGGAAGCCCACGAATTGCGGGAAGAACTGCAGCTGCTGAAGGCCGCTCGTCGCGCCGGCTGCAACGGCTTGCATCTGGGCAAACACGGCCGGGTAAGCCCCTGCGAACCCACCAACGGCCGCCGGGTTGGTCGGGTCCACACCGGCCTGTTGCAACAGGCCGCCCAGCGTGGCTTGCGAGATGTACGGCGACAGCGCACCGAGATCGATCGCCGAGAACGCGTCAGTCGACACGACAGTGCCGTATGCATCCTTGTTGTCCTGCGTGTAGTTCAGGCCAAGCGTTGCGGTCAGGCGGTCAGTGACATGGTAATCCACCGTGCCGAACAGCGAGAAGGCTGAGTCGTCCTGGCCATAGGCTTCCGTCATGCCCTGGCCCGGCTGGAAGAAGGTGCCGGCAGGCACACCGAACACAACCGGCTCCAGGCCCGTCAGCAGGCCCGACGACAGAAGATCGATATAGCCGCGGATATCCGAGCCATATGTGATCTGGTTTGCGATATCGACGGATTCATCAAAGTAGAAGGCACCGACCATCCAGTCGATGGCGCCGGTTCCGTTCGAGGTCAGACGCAGTTCCTGGGTGAACGTGTCGATATCGGTATTGTTGGCATTGCGCGACAAGAGGTCGGCGCTGGTGAAGTCCGAGTCCTGGTCGGTGACGAGCTTCGACGTACGATACGCGGTGATCGAGGTCAGGTTGGCGAAGCCCATCTCATAATCGCCCTGGATCGACAGGCCGGAGTTCTCGATTTTGTTGGTCGAATTGAAGTTGTTGTAGACTTCATACGAGTAGGGGCTTTCCGGGTTGATCTGGCCGCCGAGCGCCTGGATGGCCGCGCCGGTTGCCCCGTTCACCACGTTCGCTGTGACACAGCAGATCTCATCGATCTTGTCATAGTCGCCGATGATCCGGAAACTGAGGTTCTCGGTCGGCTCGATCAGGAGCTGGCCGCGAGCGCCCCAGCGGTCCCGGCCGTTGATGTCAGCGCCGGTGTTCAGGTCTTTGGCATAGCCATCGCGGGTATTGTAGTTCGCGGCGAGGCTGTAGGCGACCTTGTCCGTGATCGGACCGGTGACATCGCCCGCCACACGGAACTGGTTGTAATTGCCGACGGTGGCTTCGACGTTTCCACCGAACTCATATTCCGGTTGCTTGGTGATGATCGAGATCACACCGGCCGATGCGTTCTTGCCGAACAGGGTCGACTGCGGTCCACGCAGGACTTCGACGCGCTGGATGTTCGGCAGGTCCGCGATCTGGGCGGCAGAGCGCGAGCGGTACACGCCATCGATGAAGACACCGACCGACGGTTCGATACCGGCATTGTTTGCGCCGTTGCCGAAGCCTCGGATGATGAAGTTGGTGTTCGCCGACGACTGCAGCTGGCCGACGCGCAGCGACGGAACAAGCGACTGAAGATCGTTCAGGTCAGCAATCTGGGACTGTTTGATCACCGTGTCGTCGACAACGGAGACAGCAACAGGAACATCCTGAAGGGTTTGCTCGCGCTTGGTCGCGGTGATGGTGACAGTCTGCAGCGTGCGCGAAGAGTCGTCGTCATTGGTCTCCTGGGCTTGTGCGGGCATCTGAGCCGCAGCAAGCGCCGTGAGGCCGACGCCAAGAGTCAGCACGGCTTTGAGTCCGGCGCGCGAATAGGTTGTGGTCTTTGACACGAGGTCAGCTCCCTTTGGTCATGATTAATTTTGAAAGACTGAGAAAATAGATGGAGGAAACGCCAGTCTTTGCGGTTTTTCCGCTCTTCATTGGTAACTCAGGCAATTGCCATCGCAAGATATACGGTAGCAAATGTTACCCGTTGGGAAAAAGCGTTGCTCGAAAGTCACGAACATTAAAACAAATGTCCGCTTTCTGGCCCGCTTCATGTCGAATCGGGCCCTTTAAGTATCTCGAATAGAATCTTTTATCTCCGCAGCCTGACTCCCGCGAACGCCCTGGACCACGAATCAGCCGCCGTCCCGACTAGGCACACCCCCAAACCTGTCGCGCCTGCCCTACACGCTCATGTTAACCATGGGACCACCACGAAGCGGCGCCTGTACGCCCTCTCAGGGGAAATATTCCATTTGCCACAGCGCAGAACTCCCCCGTCGCGGGAAATGCGGCTTCTGGAACAGTTATTGCGCAAAGGAGCTCGGAACGGCCCACAGGGGGCCACAAAACAAATTCGGAGTCCCACCCGTCATGAACGACCGGTCCATCCATCCTAATACCAAAGTCCTTCTGGATGCCTGGCGCCGCATGAATGCGAAAGCCGCCGATGGCGATGCTGAGTCGCCGCGCGTCAACGATCACCCCGGTCTGATCGACCGTCTCTTCGTGCTGGAAAACAAGCGCGATGGCGCCTGGCATTTCCGCACCGCCGGGGAATCGCTGACGGCCCTGCTCGGCCGCCCTCTGGTCGACCATGACTTCCTCAACCTGTGGACGGGACCGGACAAGCACATGATGTCCGCCTTCCTGGAATCGGTTGAGCTGGACGGCGCACCGGGCGTTGCCCGCTGCCGGGGCGAAACCCTGACCGGCCAGCGCGTCGAGATCGAACTCACCGTGATGCCGCTCGCCAAGCAATCCGAAAGCCCGGACAGCAACCGCCTTCTCGGCCTCTACCAGACCCTCGGCGGCGAACCCCTGCTGAAGGGCCGTCCCGTCTGGCGCCACCGCGTCTCGATGCTGGTGCCCCCGGACACCCGCGCCGTCGAACCCCAACTGAAACTCGTCGCCTCAAACGGTTAGACGCTGACGCGCTTTGTTCTCAGGATCGTCGCCCCCCAATCGGGAGTCGGCACGGCGAGCTGTGTGTTCTGAAACCCGGGCAAGCTGGATCAGCTTCAAATATCGAGACGCCAGAAGGCAAGTCAGTTGCCTTCTGGCGTCTCGTACCTCGGGAACTGCAACATGGAGCTGGGTGGGGAATGCGCCACGTCGCAAAAGGTACGTAACGCATAAGCAACATGTTTCCCGCAAACAATTGAATAATTATCGCCAACTTGTGCTTATATTTCAATAATAGGGCTCGCCAGGTGCCGATGGATTATTGAGGGCCGCAAGCTCAAGCGGATCGAAGCGATTCGGGCCGGATGGCCGGTCGCCCAGCCAGCGTGCCCCTTACTGCAGCCAACCCGAACTTCTGCTCTCGATGAGTTTGGCAGCTTCGATCATGCTGTCGATAAACAATTGGACGTGAGGATCGAGTTTTACCTCGCTCATGCATGCAAGACCCAGGCGATACTTCGGAACACCCGGCACCTGCTTCCAACCCAACATACCAGATTTCAGCATTGGTGCCGCAAGCGAGATCGGAATAATCGAGACAAGGTCGGAAGACATCGACAGGTTCATGCAAGCCGTAGGACTGTAGATATTGTACAGAGGCGCATCGCTCGCGATGAGGGCATCACGCATGCCATCCGGCATCTCGGAGTCGGTATACTTGTCATAACCGGGGAAAACCCAGGGAAATCCCAGAGCGGCCTCAACAGAAATATCCGGCGTATCAATCGGGTGCCCTGGCCGAAACACGGCAATGTAATCCTCAACCAGGATCTCTTTGACCTCGAAGCGGTCACCGTGTGGCATGGCCGCAAGCGTGGACATGCCAAACAGCAAAAGGGTCACGCGGCGCTGGATCAGCTCCTGTATTGCGACCACAGGCGGCATGATGTCGGCGACAATCTTGACGGTCGGCGCAGTTTTCCGGAACGCGATGATTGAGCTGGGCAGGATGACATCCAACGCGACCGTGCCACCGACCAAACTGATTTCTCTATCGCCTGAGATTGTCTCTCGTTTGGCGGTCTCAAAAAAGGCAAGCATCTCCAATGCGAGAGGATACAGCCGCTTCCCCGCGCTTGTTGGAATCACAGAACGCGTTGTGCGGGTGAAAAGCGTTGTGCCCCACCGCTCCTCTAGCAATTGAACGCCGCGCGTGACGGCAGAATGCGACAGTCGCAATTCCTCAGCCGCCTTCGAGAAGCTCGAAAGCCGATAAACGGCCTCGAAATATTGAATTGCACGCAAATCAGCCATTTAGATGCCCATCACTCACNCCCGTCTGGTTTGGAAGCCAGAGCCTCTGCTTCATCGTGGGCCAATAGCGCGTCTTCGCGCAGGTTTGACCATCCGACTGCAGCTTGCCGAAAGGCGTCCTCCAGAGTGTTGAGATCAACCACAGGTCCGGGCCACAACCTGCCTCCCCTTTCGCAGGCGCCCTCCCCTAAGCGCCCGCCATTTCCGCCGGTTCCTGCCGCGCCAATGCTGGCTTCTTCAGGATAAGGTCGGCCGCTTTCTCGGCGATCATGATGGTCGGCGCGTTGGTGTTGCCACCGATCAGCGTCGGCATCACCGAGGCGTCGATCACGCGCAGGCCTTCGGTGCCTTTCACGCGCAGTTCGCCGTCCAGCGGCTGGCTGTCACTCAGGCCCATCGCAACCGTTCCGACCGGGTGATAGATCGTCTCGCCCGTGCGGCGGATGAAGCTGTCGATGTCCTCGTCTGACACAGTGCCCGGCCCCGGCATGATCTCGGCGCCGGTGAACGGCTTCAGTGCGGCCTGCGCGCAGACTTCGCGCACCATCTTCACGGCCTGACGCATGGCCCGGCGATCTTCCTCCGTAGCCAGATGGTTCGGATCGATGGCCGGATCGGCAAACGGGTCGCTGGAAGCAAGGCAGATCGTGCCCCGGCTTTCCGGGCGCAGCTGGCAGGCGTGCACGGTATAGCCGTCTTTCTGCGGGTCGGTCTTGCCATGGTCCATCATGATCGCATTGACGAGGTGAAGCTGGATGTCCGGCATTTCGAGGCCCGTACGCGATTTCAGGAAGGCCCCGGCCTGCAGGAAGTTATCAGCGCCCGGTCCGGTCTGGTTCATCAGGTAACGAATCCCGACGCCCAGCTTCTTCAGGCCCTTCTGCATCGAATAGGCAGAGATCGGCTGGGTCATGTCATGGATGACGGTGACGTCGAGATGGTCCTGCAGGTTCTGGCCGACGCCTTTGGAATCCACCACAGCCTTGATGCCGAACCGGTCGAGATGCGCAGCCGGGCCGATGCCCGACAGCATCAGCAGCTGAGGCGACTGAACCGCGCCGGCGCACACAATCACTTCGGCATCGGCGAAGATCGATTGCGGCAGGCCGCCCTTGCCTTCCACAACTTCCACGCCCTTGGCGCGCGTGCCTTCGAACAGGATGCGCGTCACACGACCGGTGGAGATGACAGTCAGATTATCCCGCACGCCCACGATCGGGCGGAGGTAAGCGTAGGACGCGCTCCAGCGCTCGCCCTTGTGAATGGTGCGCTGATAGGGGCCGAAGCCTTCCTGGTGGGCGCCGTTGAAATCCTCGGTCGTGGCATAACCCGCCTGTTCGCCGGCCTGAATGAAGGCGCGATACAGCGGGCTCGACATCGGCGAGGACGACACGTTCAGCGGGCCGGACCCGCCATGGAACGCGTTCTCGCCCCGGTCCAGCGTCTCGGATTTCTTGAAGTAAGGCAGGACGCTCGCATAGTCCCAGCCCTTCAGGCCCATCTGGCCCCATTGGTCATAGTCGCCGGCATGGCCGCGGATATAGACCATCCCGTTGATCGAGGACGACCCGCCCCAGCCTTTGCCGCGCGGCCAATAGAGCTTGCGGCCGTTCATGTGTTTCTGTGGTTCGGTATGGAAGCCCCAATTATAGTCATTTGCCTCTTTGATGAGGCTACCGACACCCGCCGGCATGCGCACCATAAGCGAGTTATCTTTCTTACCCGCTTCAACCAGACAGATTTTCAATGTCGGGTCAGCCGAGAGCCTGTTAGCCAGCGTGCACCCAGCGCTACCTGCACCGACTATTACGTAATCATACCGTTCCATGGTGTTCCGTTTCATCCCGTCACCGGTAGAATTCCGGCGTTCCGGGAAACACTTTGTGAACGAAAGTCGGCTAAGTAAAGAGGGTGGGGAGAAGAAGTCCGAAAGGACGGGTCAGCTCAAGGAGTGATGGATGACCTTCTCCAGTTCTCAGGTCAGGGTGACAGAAGAATCACCTGAAGAATATTTCGATCGCCGGCGCCACAAACGTGTGGATCTCCAGCTTCCAGGNCGCTTCCTCACCAATTTTGGTGATGACGCAGCGCTTTCAACAATCAATTTGTCCTGCTCCGGCGCGCTGGTTCAAGCCAGCACCCTTCCGGACCCCGGCGATGAGCTTGTTTGCTACTTTGACGATCTTGGCCGCGTGGTGGCCACCGTCGTGCGCCATACCCGTCAGGGCTTTGCGCTGTCCTTCAATGTCGCCTCGCACAAGCGCGAGAAGATCGCCGACCGCCTCACCTGGCTCCTCAACAAGGACTCGCTGGACCTGTCGGAAGAACGCGACGCACCACGCCATTCCGCCGACGTGCCGGCCCATGTGATGCGGGCCAATGGCCTGGTGCTCTCCTGCCGCGTGCTGGACATTTCGCTGACCGGCGCAAACTTCGAATGCAAGGGCTGCGCCCTGCCGAGGCTTGGCGAAATCGTCAGCGCGGGCAGTATCCCGGCTGAGGTCGTTCGCACAGGTCCGGGCGGTTTTGCCGTCCGCTATCTCCAGAAGGACGAACGCGAAGCGCTCTGATTATCGCCTAGTCGATACGCTTCAAGCCGGTTTTATGGCGTTTCCAGTTTTCGACATAGTGGAACGCCGACATCTTTATGACCTGGATCTGGTGGTCTGAGACCGGCTTGACCACCTTTCCAGGCGCTCCCATCACGAGGGAATTATCGGGAATTTCCTTGCCCTCCGGGATAAGGGAATTTGCCCCGATAATGCAGTTACGGCCGATCTTTGCTCCGTTCAGAATGATCGAGCCGATACCGATCAGCGTCTCGTCGCCGATCTCACAGCCGTGCAGCATCACCATATGCCCCACCGTCACGTCGCGCCCGATGGTCAGCGGCTTGCCAACATCCGTGTGCAGAACACAATTGTCCTGAATATTGGTGTTCTCGCCTATCGTGATCGGGTCATTGTCGCCGCGCAGGACGCAGCCATACCAGACCGAGGCATTTTCCTTGAGGACGATATTGCCCATCACCTGAGCCGTCTCAGCGACCCAGAAATTGCCACTCTCGGGCAGTTCCGGCCGCATTCCATCCATCTCGAAAATTGCCATGCCTGTTTCCTTAGTTTCACTTGCGGAATTAATGTTTACCGGTTGATAACCCTGCTAAGGTCTAATCATCAACAGATTCGGACGTGGAGCTACGGTCATCCTGAGACTGTGTCATNCCCCGCCACCCGGTACATGCCGGGCTGAGGTCCTGCCGCTCTCCGGAGCGTGTCACCTCTCCTTCCTCCCCATTTCCACCCAGCCGCTGCGCATTTTGCCAGCGGCTTTTTTAATCCCTGCAGCCAAGGAGACCTCCCATGGGTAAACGTAATCCTGCCAAGCGCATGAAGACCGCTTCGGAAGTGAAACCCTCCACCTGGTTCGATGAACCAGGCCGCGTGAGAAGCCCCCGGCTGCAGGCCATTGAAGGCGGGCGCAGCTGGCATCCCGATGATGCCGACAGCCGCCAGCGCGTTCCCACCTCGCCCGATGGTGACCGCACCCAGCGCTACCAGAAGACCGTCAAACCCCGCTCCGAGAATCAGGCAAAACTGATGACCGCCATGGACGAGCATGCCCTCGTCGCCGCGCTCGGCCCGGCCGGCACGGGCAAGACCTATCTCGCCATCTGCAAGGCCGTTGAAGCCCTTCAGAGGGGCAAGGTCGCGCGCATCGTCCTCTCCCGCCCTGCCGTCGAGGCCGGCGAGCAGATCGGCTTCCTGCCCGGCGCCATGGAAGACAAGCTCGCGCCCTACCTCCGCCCGCTCTACGACGCCCTGTCAGACCGGCTCTCGCCCGGCCAGCTCAAGCACATGCTGGCCGAAGGCATCATCGAGATCGCCCCCATCGGCTTCATGCGCGGACGTACACTGAACAATGCCTTCATCGTCATCGACGAGGCGCAGAACTGCACCTATACCCAGCTGAAGATGCTGCTTACCCGGCTTGGCTGGCACTCCACCATGGTGATCACCGGCGACCCGGCCCAGTCAGACCTGCTGCCGGAATTCTCCGGCCTCGCCAAAGCCGCAGAGCGCCTCGAAAAACTCTCCGGCGCCGCCATCATCAAACTCGAAGGCCAGGACGTCGTCCGCCACCCCCTCGTCGCCGAGATGCTGGAAGTTCTCTAGACCGCCTTTCGATCCCCGATCAGCCCGCCGGACAAACCTCCGGCGGGCTTTTTGTTGGATAAATTCTCCGCTTTCCCTCACCTCCCGCACAGCAAAGCTGCGCGGGTTCTTGCTCAGGACGTAGGAGGTGAGGGTCTTTTATCCTCCCGGACTCGCGATAGCCGTATCCTTGCGCGCATGGACCTCACCGCCTTCATCCCGGAAGCCTGGAAGACAACCGCGCGCGCCGTCGCCGAAGCTGGTGTGGACGCGAACCTTCACCGCGCGCCCGCAAAGATCAGCAAAACGGTAAAGCGCCATTGCATGGCAGAGCTGAAACGACTCACTTTGATACTCCGCCGTCTGATTTTCCTGATGGCCCTGTCCATGAACCTCGCACCAGTGAAACCCCGCGCCGCCAGCAATTATTTCGAGGCCAAAGAATCGGCCCCGCAAACAGATACGGTCTCCTTCCAGCTCACNCCCGCCTCTCCCGGTGAGTGCCCGCACTTCCTGCGCGGGCCCTTGATGCTGCCTCAACCCGGCTTCGTCGATGCCGCGCCGGTGCTCGCCCGCTGGACCGCACTGCTCCACGTCCTCAAGACGCATCAACGCCGCGCCAAATCCCTCGCCCGCACGCTGGCGCGCTGGCAGGCCGCCGGCGAGGCAAAGCCCGTCATCCTGCCCATGGCAAAAGTGCACCGTCTCAGCCCGCAACTCGGCCTGATCGCGAGCGCCTTGCCGATGCTGATCGCACAGGCCCTGAAGACATGGCCGGATACGGGGTGAGGTTTCATCAAAGTCTGAAAGCTAGCCGGAACGCTTAGGCGTTTCCGGTCGTCCGTGCTGGCGCCCGGCCTCGTGCTTCGACTTCGCTCAGCATGAGCCCTATGGAAACGTCGCAAGAACCGGACTCATCCTGAGCGAAGTCGAAGGATGAGATGGGGAGGCCCCCTAAGCCTCGTCGCCCTCATCTTTCGCCACAGACGCTGCCAGCGAAGCCGACAGGAACCGGTCGATGTCGCCATCCAGAACGCCTTGCGTGTCGGAGGTCTCAACTTCGGTCCGCAGGTCTTTGACCATCTGGTAGGGCTGCAAAACATAAGAGCGGATCTGGTGGCCGAAGCCGATTTCGCTCTTGCCGGCATAAGTCGCATCAGCCACAGCGCGGCGCTTCTGCAGTTCCAGCTCATACAGGCGGGAGCGCAGCATCTGCCAGGCCTGGTCACGGTTGCGGTGTTGTGAGCGGTCGTTCTGGCACTGCACCACGATGTTCGTCGGAATGTGCGTCAGGCGCACGGCCGAATCGGTCCGGTTGACGTGCTGGCCGCCTGCGCCGGAGGCCCGGTAGGTGTCCGTGCGCACGTCGGACGGGTTGATCTCGATGTCGATATTGTCGTCGATCACCGGGGTCACCGTGACAGAGGCAAAGCTCGTGTGGCGGCGAGCAGACGAATCGAACGGCGAAATCCGGACAAGCCGGTGCACGCCCTGCTCCGACTTCAGCCAGCCATAGGCGCTGTCGCCCTTGATCTGGATCGTGGCGGACTTGATGCCCGCTTCCTCGCCATCACGCTCGTCCATCTCCTCGACGGTCATGCCATGTTTCTCCGCCCAGCGGACATACATGCGGCGCAGGATGGAGGCCCAGTCCTGGCTCTCGGTGCCACCTTCGCCGGCATTGATCTGGACGAAGGCATCATTGCCATCGGCCTCGCCGGAGAGGAGCGCGGCGAGTTCGGCCTTCTCGGCCCGGTCAGCGGCGCGCTTCAGCGAGGCTTCAAGGTCGGCGACCATGCCATCGTCGCCATCGGCCAGTTCGAGCAGTTCTTCGGCGTCACCGGCTTCCCGGTTCAGCGCCTCGACGGTTTCGATCCCGTCAGCCAGCTTCTGGCGCTCGCGCATCATGGCCTGTGCGGCCTGCGGGTCTTCCCAGAAGTCCGGTTTCTCGGACAGGGCAGTCAGTTCATCGAGGCGTTTTGTGGCTGTATCCCAGTCAAAGACGCCTCCGTAGCAAGGCCGCCGAAGAACGGATCTGGTCAATAAGCGACTTGATTTCTGCGGACATGATCGGGCCTTTCAAAAGGGGAAACTGTAAGAGGCGGGCGTATAGCGCAGCCGCCCTTCACGGTCAAAACAGGTGGGGTGTCAGTAAGTGCCGTCAAGGTCGCCGGTGACGGCCTTTTCTTTCGGCGCGAACGGATCGTCTTCCGGAACAACACCGGCATCGCGCTCAGGGTCGAAGCCCGAGATGCTGCCGCCACTTCCGGCGCCGCAGCTGCCGGAGATCGACAGGCAGTCATCGCTGCCATTGAACACCGACATGCCTGGCTCAGTCCCCGGACGGAAGGCCTCGTCGATGATGACACTCGTCTCCGGTCCCGGTAGTTCGCCGGTGCGGGCATCGATCTTCACGAGGCGCACGCCCGGCGGAATACGGAACGGAATGGCCGGCTGGTCGGCCAGTGCCTTTTCCATGAAGTCGGTAAAGATCGGCGCCGCGACCGAGCCCCCCGCTTCGCCTTCGCCCAGCGAGCGGTTGTCGTCAAAGCCGACCCGCACGCCAACCACGAGGTCGGGTGAGAAGCCCATGAAGATCGCGTCGCGATAATCATCCGTCGTCCCGGTCTTGCCCGCCAGTGGCTTGCCGACGCGCAGAGCCCGGCGCCCGGTGCCGCGCTCGACAACGCCTTCCAGCATGTGCGTGATCTGGTAGGCGACAATCGGGTCCAGCACCTGCTCGCCGACTTCGGCCAGCTGCGGCGGCTCCTGCCCGCTCCACTCTTCGGTGGCGCAGCCTTCGCAGGCGCGCTCATCGTGGCGGAACAGCGTACGGCCATGGCGGTCCTGAACGCGGTCCAGCAGGGTCGGCGTGATCTTCTTGCCGCCATTGACGAAGCCGGCATAGCCGCGGGCCATATCGATCAGATAGGCGTCGCCTGCGCCGAGAGACATGGCGGCGTAAGGCGGCAGGTTTTCGTAGACGCCCATGCGGACGGCGAGGTCGCTGACAGCTTCCATACCGATGTCCTGCGCCACACGCGCGGTCACCTGGTTCAACGATTTCTCAAGCGCGATCCGCAAAGTGACCATGCCGTAGGAGCGGCCTTCGGTATAGTTGGCCGGGCGCCAATAGTCGCCGGTCGAGACATCGAACGACACGAACGGCGCATCCAGCATCCGGGTCGCCGGCGTGTAGCCTTTTTCCAGCGCGGCGGCGTAGACGAACNCCTTGAAGCTGGAGCCCGGCTGGCGCTTCGATTGGGTGACGCGGTTGTAGCTCGACTTGAAGAAGGAATAGCCGCCCTGCATCGCAAGGATCCGGCCCGTGTGCGGGTCCAGCGCGATCAGCGCGCCATCAACGGCGGGCACCTGACGCAGCGTGGCATTGCCCACCGGCACCAGCATCGGCTCGACAACCCCTTCGTCGATCTCATTGCCTTCCGGATCCAGCTCAGCCTCTTCCGAACGGGGCGCCTGAGCTTCTTCGGCATTCAGCACCTGACGCTTCAGCTCTGCCAGAACGACCTGACCGACCTGCAGGCCAGCCTTGCCGCCCTCCGGTTTGTAGGTGTTCGCCCATTGAACTTCTTCCTCTGGCAGCTTGATCGTCGCGCCATCGGTCAGCAGCAGCGTCGCGCCGGAAGCGGAGACTTTCTGCACCATGGCCGCTTCCCAGGTGCCATAGCCGCCGGGGAGTTTGACCTCTTTCAGTGCCTCAATCGCACCATCGCCCGGCTCGATCGTCGTCACCGGACCGCGCCAGCCATGGCGGCGATCATAGGTGATGAGCCCGGTCTGCAACGCCTGCTGGGCCGCCAACTGAAGGCGCGTATCAATGGTGGAGCGGATCGACAGGCCGGATTGCTCCAGCGTCTCTTCGCCATAGGACTTGATCAGGTCGCGGCGCAGCTCCTGCACGAAATAGGTGGCGGCCGCATATTCAGGCCCCCGGAGGCGGTGCGTCGTGGTCAGCGGCTTGGCCAGCGCCTCGTCGGCCTGATCCTGCGTGATGTAGCCATCCTCGACCATGCGGCCGAGCACATAATTGCGCCGCGCCAGAAGCTTTTCCGGATTTGTGTACGGATTGACAGCCGAGGGCGCCTTGGCCAGCGAGGCGAGGACGGCGGCTTCCGACAGATCCAGCTCCGGCAGAGATTTGTTGAAATAATTCAGCGCGGCCGAACCGACGCCGTAGGAGCGACCNCCGAGATAGATCTCGTTCAGATAGAGTTCGAGGATCTGGCCCTTGGTGAACTCTTTCTCCATGCGCTGGGCAACAATGGCTTCCTTCGCCTTGCGGGTCAGGTTCTGATCGTTCGTCAGCAGCATGTTCTTGGCCACCTGCTGCGTGATCGTGGAGCCACCCTGCAGGCCACCCTTCCGGGTGATCTTGTTCTTCAGCGAATTGAGCCCGCCGCGCAGGATGCCGACATAGTCGAGACCATGATGGCGGAAGAAATTCTTGTCTTCAGCAGCGACGAAAGCGTCGATCACGTGGTTCGGGATCGATTCATACGGTACGAAAACGCGGTGCTGGTCTGCGAATTCCGCGATCAGCGTTCCGTCACCGGCATGGACGCGCGATGTGATCGGCGGCTCATACTGTTTCAGCTTCTCAACCGATGGCACGGTCCGGCCCAGCGCGGCGAAATACAGCCACAGCGCAATGATGCCCGCAGCCATGAGCACGAGGCCGAGCACAAACAGCCGGCGCAGCCAGATCCAGACCCAGCGTGGGCCGGGCAGATAAATACCTTTGAATCCGAAGCGTTTTTCGGCGGTTTCGTACTTGCCGTCAGTCATAAGAACTTTCCCTGCCGTCCGCTGACGGAATCGCAGCCGTTTCGGGCGATTGTAAGGCGCGCCGGGGGCACGTTAAAGGGGGGCGTGTCAGATGTCCTGACGATCGACTTCTCCGTCTGTCAGCGACACATCCGGCAGAGGCCGGCGTTCCGGCACCGGATCGGACAAGCCATTGGCCAGCCGGTCCGCAAGCGCGGCCTTCTCCTCGGCGGGTGGACGGTTGTCGATCGCAGCCTGCCAGGCCGTTTTCGCCGCATCCTTGTCGTCCAGATACCAGTAGATATCGCCGAGATGGGATTCGATCTCCCAGTGCTTGTGCGGTTCCAGCTCCTGGCGCGCCAGCTCAACCAGGCGCTTGGCCTCGGTCAGGTGGCCCATCCTGAAATAGGCCCAGCCCAGCGAGTCAGCGATATAAGGGTCACGTTCCGCCATCGCGCGAGCGCGGGTCAGCACTTTGAAGCCCTCATCCAGCTTGTCTGTCCGCTCGATCAGGAAATAGCCGAGCGTGTTCAGCATGTACGGGTCGTTCGGGCGTGTCAGGCGCTCGGTCCGCAGGATGGCGAGCGCTTCCTTGACCTGTCCGTTCTTGCCCAGCGCATCGGCCAGCACAACGCGCCGGTCGTGCGTGTCATCCAGCGCGCGGGCCTGTTCAGCATGGCTGACGGCCTNCTTGAAGTCCCCGAACTGGCTGTAAATGTCGGTGGCGAGCCCATGGGCTGCCGCCTTCTCTGCCGGATTTTCGGACAGGGCGATCACTTCCGTGACGAGGTCCTTGGAGGCCTGTTCGTCATTCATCATCGTGCGCAGCTGCAGCGCGCCGTAGAGCGTCGATAGCCGGTCATCTTCATCTGTCAGGCTGAGGGCGCGGTCGATATTGGCCCGCGCTTCGTCTTCATGGCCAGACATGAGGTAGGCTTGCGCCGCCGCGATCTCCAGCGATGCCGTAGCCTTCGGCGCGGAGGTCGCGACATGGGCCACGCCGTCATACAGCGCTTCGGCATACATCTCGTCGATGATGCCAGAGCGCAGACTCTCATCTTCCGGATAGATCAGCAGCGCCACCTGATCGAAGGCCGAACGCTGGTCATCAAAGCCCTCAACCCGCCCGCCCATCATAATGCGGCGGATGATCCGCTGTTCCTGCAGGGCGCGGGACACATCCGAGAGCGACTGGGTGAAGGCCGCGGCCACAGTCAGCTGTTCATTCTTCAGGTTCTTGCCGGTTTCCAGGCTGTCGATGGCGGCAGCATAGCTGATCGCCTCTTCCGGCTCGGCATCGGCGAGTTGCTGGTAGACGGCCTTCGCCTCATCAATCCGGCCCAGCCGCTGCAGCAGCAGCGCGTGACGGGAAATGACGGTGCGGATGTGGCCATAGAGAAGGCCCTTCGGGTCGAACTGGTGTTCCGGCGCCTCGATCTTCGACGGGGTCAGCGCCTCATAGACGGCAAGCGCCTGTTCCGGCCGGCCCAGCGCGTCCAGCATGGCGGCCAGCGAGAGTTCACCGGTCAGGCCGGGCATGCCGCTGGCGGCGCCGCGATGACGACTGATCGCCTCGTCGCCATTGCCTTCCATGGCGATCAGCCAGGCATCGAGATAGATGTAGAAACTTGTTTCGCCGTCCTCGCCTGCGCGAGCGCTGGCATCTTTGAGTGTCTGGCGCGCCTCTGCCAGCCGACCGGCGGCGGCATCGTCGAGCGCGATGAACGCATCAAATAGCGGGCTGGCGTTGCGATCCTCTTCATCGAGGCCTCGGGTCATCATCAGGAAGGCGGCCATATCGCCGGCCTTCACGGCATCTGCCGGGGTCGGGTAGGCCTTGGTGCCGACCGGCTTGCCATCCTCAGACAGGACTGCCGTCGCCTTGGCCGCATCGGACAATTGGGCATAGGCCTCAGCCGCTGCGGCATCTTCCGCACTGGACTGGACCAGCGCCGCAACAGGCGGCGTCGCGCACGCCCCCAGAGACATTGTCAGGGCAATGGACAGAGCAAGCGTACTTGCGGCGACAGAGTGTTTCAGGCGCATAGGCGATCCGGTCTCCAAACTTCGCGGTCTGGTGGAGTGAAGCAGCCTCGTGCGGCAAGAGCAAGGCGTCCGGATGGGGAAACAGGCCGGATTGCTGCCGAGTTAATTAACGCAGGCGCAATACACTCCCGAATGCTGTGTCCGTTTGCGCCAGAAATCGGGATGTCGCAAAAAATGCAGCGCGATCAAATCAATGACCGCGCTGCATAGCGTTCAGATTTACCGACCCGATTACATGTTCGGATAGGCCGGACCGCCGCCACCTTCGGGCACGGTCCAGGTGATGTTCTGGTTCGGATCCTTGATGTCGCAGGTCTTGCAGTGAATGCAGTTCTGCGAGTTGATCTGGAACTTCAGCTCGCCGCCTTCCTCGATCCACTCATACACGCCGGCCGGGCAATAACGCGCGGACGGGCCAGCAAAGACGTCATGCTCGGACGCTTTCTGCAGAGCCATATCGGCGACCTTCAGGTGCACCGGCTGGTCTTCTTCGTGATACGTGTTGGTAAACGAGACGCTGGTGAGCTTGTCGAAACTGAGCACGCCATCCGGTTTCGGATAATCGATCGGCTTGAAGTTCTTGGCAGGCTGCAGCGATTTCGCGTCAGACTTGCCATGCTTCAGCGTGCCGAAGAAAGAGAAACCGCCGAACAGGGTCGAGATCCACATTTCGATGCCGCCCATCGGAATGCCGATGGCGGTGCCGAGTTTGGACCAGAGCGGCTTCACGTTCCGGACCTGCTTCAGCTCCTTGTAGACCGACGAGCCCTTATAGGCCGCTTCGTAGGCATCCAGCGTATCGCCCTGACGGCCATCCTTGATCGCCGCAAAGGCCGCTTCCGCGCCCATCATGCCGGTGAGGATCGCGTTATGGCTGCCCTTGATGCGCGGCACGTTGACGAAGCCTGCACCGCAACCGATCAGCGCGCCNCCTGGGAAGGCCAGCTTCGGCACGGACTGGAAGCCGCCCTCGGTGATCGCGCGCGCGCCATACGCCACGCGCTTGCCGCCCTTCAGGAAGGGCGCCACCACCGCATGGTGCTTGAAGCGCTGGAATTCGTTGTAGGGCGAAATGTACGGGTTGGCGTAGTTCAGGTGAACCACGAAGCCGACCGAGATGAACGGCTCGCCATTGTCGCGGAAGTGATAGAGGAAGCTGCCGCCGCCGGTGGAATTGTCGAGCGGCCAGCCCATCGTGTGCTGGACATAGCCTTCCTGGAAATTCTCTTCCGGGACCGACCAGAGTTCTTTCAGGCCGATGCCGAATTTCTGCGGGTCGCGGCCTTCATCAAGATTGAACTTCGCGATCAGCTCTTTCGTCAGCGAGCCACGCGCGCCTTCGGCGAACAGGACATATTTGCCCAGCAGTTCCATGCCCGGCTGATAGTCGCCCTTGTGGCTGCCATCGGCGGCGATGCCCATGACGCCGGAGACAACGCCCTTCACGCGGCCATCTTCGCCGTAAACCACTTCAGAGGCGGCAAAGCCCGGGAAGACTTCCACGCCGAGATTCTCGGCTTCCTGGCCCAGCCAGCGCGCCACATTTGCCAGCGAGCCGGTATAGTTGCCATGGTTCTTCATGAAGCCCGGCATTGGCAGCCAGGAAATGTCTGCGACGCCTTCCGGGCCGAGGAACATGAACTTGTCGGCGGTAACTTCCGTTTTCAGCGGACGGTCGTCGCGAGTGCGCCAGTCCGGGATCAGCTTGTCGAGGCCGCACGGATCCATCACCACGCCCGACAGGATGTGCGCGCCGATCTCGCCGCCCTTCTCAAGAACGACAACAGACAGGTCTTCACCTGCCTCATTTGCCAACTGTTTGAACCGGATGGCAGCGGCCAGACCGGATGGACCACCACCCACAATGACCAGGTCGAATTCCATCGACTCGCGTTCCATAGCGTCATCCGCCATTGGTTTCTCCTCGCTTCGGCTTTAGAGTTGCCGCCCATATCTGCAATTACTTAAGCACTTACAATGTCTGCCGCGAAGGTCCAGAGCTTCTGAATGCCCGCCCCTGCGTCAATTGCTGTCATCGATGCCCTCACCGACTGGTGGGAGGAAATGGGCGTGGACGTCGATCATGCGCGCGTTGACGCCCTTCTAAAGGCCGCAGAACAGGCAGAAACAGCCGCTGCGCCACAGGTTGCGCCAGCCCGCTCGCGCGGGAAAAAGCCCACGAATTGGGTGGAGGAGGCTCGCAATCTGGCCGCTGGGTGCGACACTCTGGAAGCCCTGAAAGCCGCCATCGAATCATTTGAAGGCAGCCCGCTGAAGCCCTCGGCCCAGAAGACGGTCGTGTTTGACGGTACGCCCGGCGCCAGCCTGATGGTGATCGGCGAAGGACCCGGCGCAGAAGAGGACCGGCAGGGCCTGCCCTTTGTCGGCAAGGCAGGCCAGTTGCTGGACCGGATGCTGGGCGCGATTGAGCGCACGCGCGAAACCAACGCCTTCATCACCAACGTCAATTACTGGCGCCCGCCCGGCAACCGCAACCCCGAGCCCGAAGAGCTGGAAATGTGCCGTCCCTTCGTCGACCGGATGATCGAGCTGTCGAAGCCGAAACTGATCGTCGCGGCGGGCGGTGTGCCGGCCAAGGCCCTGCTGGACACGGGCGGCGGCATCATGCGCCTGCGCGGCTCGGAACACGCCTTCAGGACAGCGGGTGGCTTCACCGTGCCGCTGATCCCGCTGCTGCACCCGGCCTACCTGCTCCGCCGCCCACAGGAAAAAAGCCGCGCCTGGCGCGACCTGCTGCTGGTGGAAAAGCGGCTGGGGGAGCTTGGGGGGNGATGCAGATCAACGACTTGGAACAAGCTGTGCTGCGGCAATTCTTGCACGACCACGGTATTTCAGCTTGTCCTGATCGACGAAACCTCAGTTCGGTCACGGTTACAGATAGGCACTATACGGGCGCCGGCTTCATTACCGAATTTGAGTCCGACTCCTGCCTGCAATTTACTTCGCCCAACACCTCATTCACTGGCGGTGAGGTGGGTGCCGTCCTGAATTCGTCTATCGATACCGGCTACCTGCTCTACGTCCGCGACGGATATATCGTGGCGCTTGAAGGCTACACATTCGGAGACGATTGGCCTGAACAGATTACGCTCGTAGACACATACAAGCCGAACCTTACAGGCAAGAAGCCCGCATAAGCCCGCCGCGTATTTTTAGGATTCTGTGACTTGGAACCACCCCTGTCACCCTCGGCCCCTTCCCTCCGGCTCAAGATCAGTAACTCCCATGCCCGCCCCACTTTCCGTTATCATTCCAACGCTGAACGCCGAGGCGGAGCTGCCGCTCTGCCTGGAGAGCCTGATGCCGGGGCTGGAGGCCGGGCTGATCCGGGAGGTCATCGTGGCCGATGGCGGGTCTGAGGATGCGACCGTGAAGATTGCCGGGGCGATGGGCGCAACGGTGGTGACCGGCGCACGCGGACGCGGGGCGCAGCTGGCCGCAGGCGCCGCTGCCGCGCGGGGTGACTGGCTGCTGTTCCTGCATGCCGACACGGCGCTTTCGCGTGACTGGGCTGAGCGTAGCGGTGATCATATTGTGACCAGACCGGACTTTGGTGCGTTCTTCGAGCTGCGATACCGCTCTGATGCGCGCGCCGCCCGTGGCCTTGAGAAACGCGCCAACCGCCGCGCCCGGATGCTCGGCCTGCCATACGGCGATCAGGGCCTGCTCCTCACCCGCAAGCTTTACGATGAGGTCGGCGGTTATGCCGACGTGCCTTTGATGGAAGACGTGATGATCGTCCGCGCCATCGGCAAGCGGCGCCTCATCCAGCTGAACACCGAGGCCCGCACGTCCGCCGCCAAGTATGAGCGCGACGGCTGGCACACGCGCAGCTTCCGCAATGCGATCCTGATCACCCGCTTCCTGCTCGGCGCGAAGCCGGACGCGTTGGCCCGGGACTACACCTAGCTGTCTTCCCACCAGTCGGGGTCTTCGAAGAAGCCCATATAGGTCGCGCGCAGATAGTCGGAAATCGAGGCCTTGGTCGGCAGGGCGCAGGTGTAGGAATCGAGCTTCGCGATGCCGTAGGTTTCCAGGTCCGGTTCCGGGACATCGTCGCACCAGGGAAGTTCGACGTCGAACGCCTTGGTCTCTCCGTCGTCGAATTCCGGCGCGCGGCGGACGGCGCCGACGACATAGGCCACGTCGCCATCGTCCTCATCCACCATCTTGATCTCGGCCAGCCAGACCGGGCCGAAGGAAGCCTCCACCAGCGGCGCGAACCGGATCGCCATCGTGCCTTCGTCCTCGCCTTCATCCGGCGGCGGCATCATAAGGTAGCCCGGATTGCCCCGGTTCGGGATCGTCCGGGCGCAATCATCACTATTGGTACAAACGAGAACGGTTTCCCCCTCGTCCAGGCGCACGGCATCCTCGTCTGGAATGAAGGGCGTATCGCTCATGAAACAGGCAGACAGCACGCCCGCGACGCCTATGGCCAGTCCGGCACGGAAAAGATGCATCTGTTCGACTCCCTTTTTGTGCCGGCCACCTTCCGCCCGGCTGCAGACAAAAGTAAGGCATAGTCATGGGACATCCAACACTGCTTGTTTTCGCCAAGCCGCCTCGCATCGGCCTTTCCAAGACGCGGCTGGCCGAAGGCATGGGCCCGGCAGAGGCCCGCCGCATCGCCGGCTTCACCCAGGCCCGCACCTTCCGGGCGGCCCTGAACACCGGTTGCGACACGGTGATCTACGCCGCTCCGGACAGTGCGCTTCGCGCTGTCACCACAACAGGATGGCCCGGCCNCCTGCCCCGCCGCAGCCAGGGCCAGGGCGACCTGTCAGACCGGCTCGAAAAAGGCTGGAACGAGGCCTCGCCCGGCCCGGTCCTGTTCATCGGAACCGACGCGCCGGATCTTTCCCCGGCCCTGCTGCGTCAGGCTGTGCGCCTGCTGGCCCGCCATGACGCCGTGTTTGGTCCGGCTGAGGATGGCGGTTTCTGGCTGTTCGGGATGAACAAGGGCCCGCGCGCCCGTTCGCCCTTCCGGAAGGTCCGCTGGTCCGGCCCTCACGCCATGGAGGATGTCTGGTCGAACCTGCCCGTCCACGCCAATATCGGCCTGTTGCCGATGCTGATCGACATTGACCAGCTGAGCGACTGGCGCGCCTGGAGCCGCCGCAAAGGACGCTGGCGCCCGCCCGCAATCCACAGGAAACGACTTCAGGGCCACTAAGTTTGTTCTTGATTTGTTCTGAATTGCATGACCTTATCCGGCCATGCGGACCGGACAGAAACTCACCCCAACAGGCCGTGTCAGCCTGATCGACACGCGGGAAGCCGCCGAGCGGTTTTCCCATCGCGGACGCGGCGCCGTCTCAAACCAGACCGGACGGTATGAGCGCGAGACCCGCTTCGCCTTCGATGATGGCTGGGACACGATCGAGCAGGACGCCGCCCGGATCGAGACCCTCGTGATGCCGGAAACGGCTCGCAGCGTGATCACGTTCAACCGCTCGCCCGACATCTCGTTCGACCGCACGATCAATCCCTATCGCGGCTGTGAGCATGGCTGCATCTATTGCTTCGCCCGGCCCTCGCATGCCTGGAGCGGGCTTTCCGCCGGGCTCGATTTCGAGAGCCGGCTTTTCTACAAGGTCAACGCGATCCGCCAGCTGAAATGGGAACTGTCCCGCCCCGGCTATCGCTGCCGGCCGATTGCGCTGGGCATGAACACGGACGCCTACCAGCCCGTGGAGCGGACCTATGTTATGACCCGGCAGATACTGGAAGTTCTGGCCGAGCATAACCATCCGGTGACGCTTCTGACCAAGTCCGCCCTGATCCTGCGGGATCTGGACATTCTCGCGCCGATGGCCGCGAAGGGCCTCGTTCGGGCGGGTGTGTCGATCACCACGCTCGACCGGGACCTGTCCCGCCGGATGGAGCCGCGCGCGGCGACGCCCCGGAAGCGACTGGACACGGTGCGCGCCCTCAGCGAAGCGGGCATTCCCGTCATCGTGATGACCGCGCCGATCATCCCGGCCCTGAACGATCACGAGATCGAGTCCCTGCTGGAGGCGGCAGCGGCGCACGGCGCCAGCGGGGCCGGTTATGTGGTGCTGCGCCTGCCGTATGAGATCAAGGACCTGTTCCACGAATGGCTGGCCCAGCACGTGCCCGACCGCGCCGCAAAGGTGATCAACACGATGCGCGAAATGCGCGGCGGCAAGGATTACGATGCCCAGTGGAACGAACGGATGCGCGGGCGCGGCCCGGTCGCAGACCTGATCTCGAAACGCTTCGCGCGGGCCGCCAAACGGCTCGGCCTCGGCAATCCGCGCCCGGCCCTGCGCACAGACCTGTTCGCCCCGCCCGTCCAGATGGGCGACCAGATGAAGCTGGACCTCTGAAGGCTCAGCCGAGCGCGGCCAGTTCCGCCTCCGTGAACACGCGCGCCCGGGACAGGAAACGCAGCTCGCGTCCGTTGTCGAGCGAGAACATCCCGCCGCGCCCCGGCACCACATCGAGGATCAGCTGCGTGTGCTTCCACGCCTCGAACTGGCTGGCGGAAATATAGACCGGCACGCCGTCCACCTCGCCGAGCTTCACGTCACGCTCACCCACGGTGAACTCACCCGCAGGATAGCACATCGGGCTGGACCCGTCGCAGCACCCGCCGGACTGGTGAAACAGGATCTCCGGATGGTCTTTCCGGATCTCTGCGATCAGAGCACGGGCCGCCTCTGTGGCGGTGACGCGCGGGGGAACATCTTCTGTCATCGGATTACCTGACTAGAATAGCGGACGGTCCCGGTCTGTGCTGCCACCGGGACCGCCCGACCTGCCGTCACACCACGGCAGGATCAGAAGAAGCCGAGCTTCTTCGGTGAATAGGAGACGAGCATGTTCTTCGTCTGCTGATAGTGATCCAGCATCTTCAGATGGTTCTCGCGGCCAATGCCCGACTGCTTGTATCCGCCGAATGCCGCGTGGGCCGGATAGGCGTGATAGCAATTGGTCCAGACGCGCCCTGCCTGAATGCCGCGACCGAAGCGGTAGCAGGTGTTTGCCTCGCGGCTCCACACGCCCGCGCCGAGACCGTACAGCGTGTCATTGGCGATCGAGAGTGCGTCAGCTTCGTCCTTGAACGTCGTAACGGATACAACCGGACCGAAGATTTCCTCCTGGAACACGCGCATCTTGTTGTGACCCTTCAGCACGGTCGGCTTGACGTAGAAACCGCCAGCCAGGTCCCCGCCAAGATTGGCTGCTTCGCCGCCGATCAGCACTTCGGCGCCCTCCTGCCGGCCAATGTCGAAATAGGAGAGGATCTTCTCTTTCTGCTCGGAACTCGCCTGCGCGCCGATCATCGTGGCCGGGTCGAGTGGGTTGCCCTGCTTGATCTCGGCAACGCGCTTCAGGGCGCGCTCCATGAAGCGGTCATAGATCTTCTCGTGGATCAGCGCGCGCGACGGACAGGTGCAGACCTCGCCCTGGTTCAGCGCGAACATGACAAAGCCCTCAATGGCCTTGTCGAAGAAGTCATCGTCCGCCCGCGCCACATCCTCGAAGAAGATGTTCGGCGACTTGCCGCCCAGTTCCAGCGTCACCGGGATCAGGTTTTCGGACGCATACTGCATGATCAGCCGGCCCGTCGTCGTCTCGCCCGTGAAGGCGATCTTGGCGATGCGGTTGCTGGAGGCGAGCGGCTTGCCCGCCTCCAGGCCAAAGCCGTTCACGATGTTCAGAACCCCGGCGGGGAGGAGGTCACCGATGAGTTCCGCAAGCACCATGATCGAGGCCGGCGTCTGCTCGGCCGGCTTCAGCACGACGCAGTTGCCTGCGGCCAGCGCCGGGGCAAGTTTCCACACCGCCATCAGAATCGGGAAGTTCCATGGAATGATCTGCCCGACCACGCCCAACGGCTCGTGGAAGTGATAGGCCACCGTGTCATGATCGATTTCGGACAGGCTGCCTTCCTGCGCGCGGATACAGCCCGCGAAATAGCGGAAATGGTCCACGGCCAGCGGCATGTCGGCGGCCATGGTCTCGCGGATCGGCTTGCCATTGTCCCAGGTCTCGCAGGTGGCGAGCAGTTCGAGGTTCTCCTCCATCACATCGGCGATGCGGTTCAGGATGATCGCCCGTTCGGTGACGGAGGTCTTGCCCCAGGCATCTTTCGCGGCATGGGCAGCGTCCAGTGCCAGCTCGATGTCGCTCGCATCGGATCGGGCAATCTGGCAGATCACCTTGCCGGTAATCGGGGACGTATTGTCAAAATAGCGCCCGTTCTTCGGGGCGACGAACTTGCCGCCGATGAAATTGTCATACCGTTCACGGAACGGGGCTTTCATCGCGGACGTGTCGAGAATCTGTGTGTCGGCCATGTCATTTCCTCCAGATCATTGGCGCTCTTCGTCGTGTGCGAAGACTGGGAGGAAGGGTCTGCCGGTAGAGGCTTTGTGTCACGGGCAGTTCAGATCCCCGCGCGGCGAATGTGTCTCATTCCTGAGACACATTTTGCGGAAAATCAGTCGCGCGACAGGCCGAGCTGGTCCATGCGCCGGTAAAGCGTCGCCCGGCTGATGCCGAGGGCGCGGGCGGCGGCGGCCATGTTTCCATTGGCGCGGGCGATGGCGCGGCGCAGTTCGCGGCGCTCGGCGCTTTCGAGGCCGACGCCCCGCAATTCCGAGTCGCCGAACAGGTCGCCCGCCGGGCGCGGCGTGATCCGGCTGTCCTGGCCGAGGCCATAGATCGTCCGGGCCGCGCGCGTTGCGCCGATCACGAGATCATCCTTGTCCACCGCCAGCAGGACGGCGCCCTTCTGCCCGTCGCCCGCCCCGCGCAGGATGCGGCGGCCGGCAAAGGCTGACTGGAAATGATCCGCCTCGATCTGGCGCGCGGCATCGCTGACCGTCTGCGCGATCAGCGTCGCAAAGGGCTGGGTCAGGTCATTCTTGCAGGAGGAGACGTCCAGCACGGCGACGAGGGCGCCATGCTCGTCGAACACCGGCGCGCCCATACAGGTCATCACCGTGTTGCGATCGTGGAAATGCTGGTCCCGGAAGATGGTGACCGCGCGCTCCTCGACGATACATGTGCCGATGCCATTGGTGCCCTGAACTTCTTCAGACCAGACGCCGCCTTCGCACAGGCCCGCCGCGCGCAGCATGGCGCCGTCATTGTCGGGCATCCGGTGGTCGATCACCACGCCGTCCGTATCGGACAGAAATACGCTGCACCCGGCGAGGCCGAGGCTGGCAAACAGACGGTCCATCACGGGGGCAGAGGTGGCGAGGATGCGGCCGAACGCATCGCGGCGCTGCAGGATTTCGCCCTGTTCCAGCCGGGCATCGCTGCCGCCAGGTGTGTCAGGCTCCAGCCCGTACGTCTTCAGGGACCGGGCCCAGGAAGCCGCAAGGCTCGACTGCGCCGCCGCACTGCGCGACAGGGCGACCGAGCGCACCCGGTCTGCATGGTCAGCCTGAGATAGGTCTCTGCTCATTGGCCCACCCTATCATGCAAGGCGCACCTGCGCACCTAAACACAAAGTAGGATGCGTTTGCGGGCCGCTCTCAGGGCTGGCTCTTGGGCAGGTGCCAGCCGAAGATGAGCGCCGCCCCGCGCAAAATGAACGCGACCACCCCGCCGGACGCAAACGCCCAGCTCTCCGGAACACCCGAGAAATGCAGCGCGGCATACAGACCCGCGCCCACCAGCGCGGCGGTTGCGTAGATGTCTTCCTTCAGCAGCAGCGGATCGCGGTTCGCGACGACATCGCGCAGCACGCCNCCGCCCGTTCCCGTCAGGATTCCCATGATCACCACGAACAGCGGGTCGTGCCCCAGGCTGGCCGTCTTGGCTGCGCCGGCGATCGAGAAAATGGCGAGGCCCAAAGCGTCCGCCCAGCGGATCGGTTTGAACGCATCGACGAAACTGTGCAGGAAAAACGCCATCACCCCACCCGCGATGGCGCACCAGATGATCACCGCATCATACAGCCAGAAGACCGGCTGGTTCAGGATGATGTCGCGGATCGTGCCGCCGCCGACAGCCGTGATGACGGCCAGCACGACGGCACCGAAAATATCCATCTTGTTACGCACGGCAACAATGCCGCCGGACAGGGCGAACACGAACGCGCCAATGGGGTTCGCGAAGGCGAGGATGAGTTCGAGGTCAATTATCATGGCGCCCTTCCTAAAGGGAGTTTGCACCCGCCGCCAAGCCCTGCAGACACAGGCCGAATTGCACAGAAATTCACAGGATATTCCACAGGCTGATCCACAGCCCTATCCACAACACGAATCGCCAGTTAGTTTCGCATCCGGAACAACTCGAAGCCGGAACGATGCGGCACGGTTAGGGAATCGCTAACCGGAGCGACGCACTGATTCGATCTTCGACATTCACGCGTTGCGTAACCGGGGCTGCACATGGAACTCCAGAAAAACGTCATCATGCAGGGCGACTGCATCGATATCCTCTCTCGCCTGCCGGATCGTTCGGTGGACCTGGTCTTTGCTGACCCGCCGTATAACCTCCAGCTGGGCGGCGGTCTGACCCGTCCGGACCAGTCGGTTGTCGACGGCGTGGACGATGACTGGGACAAGTTCGACAGCTTCGATGCCTATGACCTGTTCTGTCATCAATGGCTGGAAGAGTGCCGCCGCGTTCTGAAAGACGACGGCGCGATCTGGGTGATCGGCTCGTATCACAACATCTTCCGCGTCGGCTCGATCCTTCAGGATCAGGGCTTCTGGATCCACAATGACGTGATCTGGCTGAAGGCCAACCCGATGCCGAACTTCAAGGGCACACGGTTCCAGAACGCCCACGAAACGCTGATCTGGGCCGGCAAGTCCGAACAGTCGAAATGCACCTTCAATTATGACGCGCTGAAAGTCTTCAATGAAGACAAGCAGATGCGCTCTGACTGGATGATCCCGCTCTGCACCGGCGGGGAACGCCTGAAGGATGATGACGGCAAGAAGGCCCATCCGACGCAGAAGCCGGAAAGCCTGCTGCACCGCGTCCTGCTGGCCACGACCAATCCCGGCGACACCGTGCTGGACCCGTTCTCCGGCACCGGCACGACGGCGGCTGCCGCCAAGCGCCTTGGCCGCAACTATATCGGCATCGAGCGCGACGAGACCTATGCGCGCCTGTCGCGTGCGCGCCTGAAGTCCATCGAGCCGATCAATGGCGAAGACCTCGAAACCGAGCGCAGCAAGAAGTCCCTGCCGCGTGTGCCGTTCGGCGCCCTGCTGGAAAGCGGCTGGCTGAAGCCGGGCGACCGCCTGTTCAGCCCGCAGCGCCGCTATCAGGCCCGTATCCGGGTCGACGGCTCGCTGACCACGGGCAACCATTCCGGCTCGATCCACCGCCTCGGCGCCCATGTGCAACAGGCCCCGGCCTGTAATGGCTGGACCTATTGGCACTATGAGACCGACAAGCGCGACCTGGCGCCGATCGACCTGCTCCGCCGCCGCTACCGCGAAGAGATGGGCCTGAACTAGGGTCCGGACTCATTAAAGCCACCAGATGACAGCGGCTGCAAGGACTATTGCGGCCATGAAGTTGATGATGTTGCGTTCAAAGCGCGTTGCGATGC
>JGI25320J50211_1000433_pt1 | contig 27679 bp, 26 predicted proteins | sample AutmiccommuBRH21_FD_50211 | JGI IMG/M metagenome (IMG submission 50211)
CCGATGACGGACCGGGCGAAGGCGTCGGACCATCCGGATCGCTTTCTTTTCCGTGAGATGGGGAGTTTCGGGCGGGCGGTTCGCAGGAGGTTCAGGGTCAGGCGNCGGAGGATGGCAAGGTTTTCGGGACCGTTATCGGCGCGGTTGCGGGCGGCGTCCTCGTCGAAGGTGACGTCGAGCACCCAGTGAAGCGAGTTTTCGATGGCCCAATGGCTGCGGACGGCGGAGGCGAACCGTTGGGGCGTCAGGGGCGCNGACGAGAGGTAGTAGCGGGTCGAGGGCGCGCCTTCGCCGCGGGTGGCCGTGACGCAGGCGAGGGTGGCGAGGCCGGGCATGACGGGTGCACCGGGTTCGGCCCTGTTTCCGAAAAGCCATTCGACATCATGGGTTACGCGGTGGCAGCGGGTCTCGATGCGGCCGTGGTCGGCATCTGTTGTCTCGAAACTTTCCAGCGCCTCGGGCGGATCGGCGAAGCAGGCGGCGACCGCCTCCAGCATCGCCGGGCGATTGGCCTTGAGCGCGAAGAGATAGTCTCCGCCGCGCTCCGGCACGAGCTGCGCGGTCTCGGCCTGGGCGTGGATCGCATCACCGGTGACCAGCGCGCCGTCGAGCGCGAGCGTGGCCAGCAGCGCACGGGCGGCGGTGATCTCGTTCTCGCCCGGGGCGACGGCGCGCTGGCCGATGCTGAGCCGCGCCCCGGCCCCGAAAGCGGTGACGACATGCAGGGGCGAGCGGCCGGCGGCCCGGTCGAACGAGCGCCTGAGCGTCTTGCCGTCGATGGCGAGCACCCCCGCCCCGTCGGCCCCGAGGTCGCCGAGGAACGCCTCGAAGGCCCGCCCGAAGGCGGCAGGATCGAGCAACCGGAACACCCGGCTGAACGTGTCGTGGCTTGGCAACCCATTCTCAAGGCGCAGAAATTCCCTGAGCAGCGGCTCCCGGTCCCCGGCAAACTCGGCAAAGTCCACGCAAGACTCCGCCCCGCAGACCGACGCCACAAGCGCGATCGTCAGAATGTCGAGCAGATCATGGCGCTGCGCATTCCCGCGGCGTGGGTCCGGAATATCCCCGAAAATCGTGATCAATGACGGCATCGCTTCCTCCTTCAGGAGGCTCCTGCAGAATCCAGATCACAACACTCCGCCAGCCCTGTTCTTCAAATGCGATTCCCCTGGTCCGGCCTCACGCCTCTTGCGCAACCGGGCCTCTCGGCCAGGTCAGGCGCCCTCAAGTCGCTCGGCGCCAGCCAGCGGGGAACTTCGGCCGCTTTCGAGAGGCAAGCTCGACACCTCCGGCGAGCCGCAGGGACGGCCGCCGCCGGTGGCCTGTTCCCCCGGGATGGCGCTGCCCCGGGGGGCTGGCGGGGATCGCGTTCAGCCGCATTCACGCGACGCGCTCCAACCTTCTGCTTTCGCATGTCCGGGAAGCGCAGGACCGGTTCCCGCTGTTGCGCGACATGTCCTAGCGCGCGCCCTCGAAGGCGGCCAGTGTCACGCCCGCGGCCTGCAGCGCGGCGGCGAGGCCGCGGGCGAGCGAAACCGCCTCCGCCCCGTCGCCATGCAGGCAGATCGTGTCGATCCGCGTCGGCAGGCGCTTGCCCGTCCGCGAGATGATCGCGCCCGCATCGAGCATCGCCAGGATACGCCGCGCGGCCAGCGCCGCGTCGTGGATGACCGCGCCGGGCTTGCGCCGGTCGACAAGCTGGCCGTCCTCCTCATAGGCGCGGTCGGCGAAGATCTCGCACGCGATCCGCGCCCCCAGGTCGCGCGCCGCCGCCTCCTGCGCGGTGCCGGCCAGCACCACGACGATGATCTCGGGATCGACGGCAAGCGCCGCGCCGTAGCAGGCCCGCGCCATCCCGGCATCGGCGGCCGCCATGTTGGCCAGCGCGCCGTGCAGCTTCAGGTGCCGCACGGTGCCGCCCGCCGCCCGCGCCATCGCCTGCGCGGCCCCCAGTTGGTAGGCGACCATGTGCCCGAGGCTGCCCGGGTCCATGTCGATCCGCCGCCGCCCGAAGCCCTGCAGGTCGGCGAAGCCCGGATGCGCGCCGATGCCCACGCCGCGCGCCACCGCCGCCGCCATCGCCTGCGCCATCACGTCGGCGTCGCCGGCGTGGAAGCCGCAGGCGATATTGGCCGAGGTCACGATTTCCAGCAGCGCCGCGTCGTCGCCCATGCGCCAGGCGCCGAAGCTTTCGCCCATGTCCGCGTTCAGATCGACCCGTGGCTGCATCTAGTCCCCCTCGGTCTCGCCGGCGGTCACGCCGCTGATCAGTTGATAGGCCAGCAGGTCGCGGATGTCGCGCGGATCGCGCACCAGCGGCGTCAGCCGCTTCGGCAGGGCCCGAAGCGCGGCGGCCGCCGCGCGCTCGGCGTCCAGCGCCTCGGCCCGGCCGACGAAGCGGATCGTCAGCGCCGCGCCCGGCGGGGCCTGCGCCACGCGCGGCAGGTCGCATGGCAGCACGGTGCCGATCCGGGGATAGCCGCCCGTCGTCTGGCATTCGCACAGCAGCACCATGGGCGCGCCGTCGCCGGAAACCTGGATATCGCCCGGCACCACGATTTCCGACAGCACCGACAGGCCCGCGCGGCTGTGAAACCCCTCGCCATCGGGGATCAGGCGCACCCCCATCCGGTTGCCGCGCGCGTCGCGGGCAAAGCGCGTGGCCTCGAAGCGGGCAAGCGCATCCGCCGGGAACATCGCGGTCTGCGGCCCGCGGACGGCACGGATCGTGCCGCCGGCAAAACGGTCGGCGGCGGGCAGGGCCAACCCCGCCTCGCCGCCCGGATCGGGGCCTGCCGGCAGCCGGTCGCCGGCGCCCGCCACCACGCCGATCCCCGCCGCCAGATGCGCGCCGCGCGCGCCAAGGATCGGGGGCACGGCGATGCCGCCGCCGACATGCAGGTAGCCGTAGACGCCGGCCACAGCCGGCCCGATCTCGAGCGGCTGCCCGGCGCGCAGCCGGTGCGACGCCCCCCACACCAGCGGCGCCCCCCCGAGCGTGGCCCGCATCGGCGCGCCGGTCAGGGCGATGCGAACATCCTCCGTCGCCTCGAACACGCCCCCCGTTCCCGCCATCTCGATCGCGGCCAGCGCCGCCCCCTGCCCCAGCAGCGCCGCCCCCTCGGCCAGCGCCAGCCGGTCGGCGGCTCCGCCCCGCGACAGGCCCTGCGCCAGAAAGCCGGGCCGCCCGCCATCCTGCACGCTTGTCGTCGGGCCCGCGCGGTGGACGATCAGCGCCCGGCTCATGGCAACATCTCCGACGCCGCGCCGCCATCGGGGCCGTCCGCGCGCAGCCGGTCCCAGGCGCCACGCTCGACGGGCTGGAACAGCACCTCGTCGCCGGGGCGCAACGGGAAGGGCACCTCGCTGTCGGGCCGGAACAGCCGCAGCGCCGTCTGCGCCACCTGCCGCCAGCCCGTGGGGGTGGACACCGAGAACAGCGTCATCTGCCGGATCGCGACGCACAGCGCGCCAACCTGCACCTTCGGCGTAAGCTCGGTCTGGCGCGGGATCGCCCAGTGATCCGGCAGTTCGCCCAGGTAGGGCTGGCCGGGGGCGAAGCCGATGGTCTGCACCCGCAGCCGCGTTGCCGCGATTTCCTCGACCGCCTTCTCGGGCGAAAGTCCCGCCAGCGCCGCGGCCTCGTCCAGTTGCGGGGCAAGATCGGTGCCGAACACCGCCGGCACCCGCCACAGCCTGCGCCCGCCGGGCAAGGCGGCCCCGGTCCAGTCGCGGCTGGCGACCAGTTCGGCCAGCCGTGCGCGCAAACCTTCGTCATCCACCGCCAGCGGATCGAAGCGCAGGTAGGTCGAGACGAGCGAGGACGTCACCTCCTCCACCCCCGGCCAGCCCGCGCGCTCGACCGCATGGCGCAGGGCCAGCGCGGCGCGGTTCGCAGGCTCGCTCAACGCCGCGTCGAAGCGCACCAGCAGGCCGTCGAGGCCAAGCCAGTCGAGGCGGGGAAATCCACCGGCGGGATGTCGAGGTGCACTGTCCATGTCGTCGGGCGGCAGGCTATCGCAGCGTCCCGGGCAGGAACAGGGCCAACCGCGGCATGGCACCCGGCGCTCCACCCTGCCCGCCATCACCTTGCCCACGCGCCCCGACGCCAGCGCGGGCAGCACCGCGCAAGGGTTCGGGCCCCCCGGGCGGCGATCGGCGGCATCCCGACCACCACACTGATGAGATGGAACATTTCAGCGCGTGGCGGCGGCGCTGCGATCCGCGGCGGCCCCCCCGGCGATTCCGCCGCGGGCGGCCGCGCCACTTCGCGCTTTCCGGGCGCGCCGCGGCGTGCCAGTCTCGCACCACGACAAGCGGAGGAAGCGATGAACGTGACCACCTGCATCTTCGACGCCTACGGCACCCTGTTCGACGTCAACGCCGCCGCGCGCGAGGTTGCCGCGCGGCCGGGGTTCGAACGCCTGGACAAGGCGTGGCCGCAGATCGCGGCCGACTGGCGCGCCAAGCAGTTGCAATACACCTGGCACCGCGCCGTGACCGGCGATCACATCGCCTTCTGGCAGGTCACGCAGGACGGGCTCGACTGGGCGCTGGAGGCCGCGGGCCTCGCCGACGACGCCGAGATGCGCGCGGCGCTGCTGGCGCTCTATTGGGAACTGCCCGCCTTCCCCGAGGTGCCGGCGATGCTGGCCGCCCTGAAGGCCGCCGGGCGGGCGACCGGGATCCTCTCGAACGGCTCGCCCGACATGCTGGCGGGCGCGGTCACGTCGGCCGGCGTGGGCGAGGTGCTCGACGCGGTGCTGTCGGTTGAGGATGTGGGCATCTACAAGCCGGCCCGGGTGGTCTACGACATGGTCGGGCGGCATTTCGGCTGCACGCCCGCGCAGGTGCTGTTCGTCTCGTCGAACGGGTGGGACGCGGCGGCGGCCACCGCCTACGGCTTCAACACCGTGTGGGTGAACCGCGCGCGTCAGCCGGTCGACCGGCTGCCCGAGGCGCCGCAGCACCGGCTGGACGACCTGACCGGCATCCCCGACCTGGCGGGGCGGCTGTGATGGCGGCGTTCACTGCACCCGACGGGGCCCGCCTGCACTACACCGACGAGGGCACGGGCCTGCCGCTGCTGTGCCTTGCCGGCCTGACCCGGAACGGGGCCGACTTCGACTATCTCGCGCCGCACCTGCCGGGTGTGCGGCTGATCCGGCCCGATTACCGCGGCCGCGGCGCCTCGGACCGGACCGGGGCGGCAACCTATACCGTCCCGCAGGAGGCGCGCGACGCGCTGGCGCTGCTCGATCACCTTGGCGTGGCGAAGGCGGCGGTGCTGGGCACCTCGCGCGGGGGGATCATCGGGATGGTGCTTGCGGCGATGGCGAAGGACCGGCTGGCGGGGCTGTGCCTGAACGACGTCGGCCCGGTGCTCGAGCGCGCGGGGCTCGAACGCATCTTCGAGTATGTCGGCCGCAACCCGGCCGCGCGCAGCCACGCCGAACTGGCCGCGAAGCTGCCCGCGGCGATGCCGGGGTTCGAGGGCGTGCCCGAGGCCCGCTGGCTGGACGAGGCCCGCCACCAGTACGAGGAAACCCCCGACGGCCTGCGCATCCGCTACGACCCGGAATTGCGCGAGGCGTTCCTGGCCGCCTTCGACGGCCCGCAGGCCGACCTGTGGCCGATGTTCGACGCCTGCGCCGGCCTGCCGCTGGCGCTGATCCGCGGCGCCAATTCCGACCTGCTGTCGGCCGGGACCGCGGCCGAGATGCGCCGCCGTCGCCCCGACATGATCTTCGCCGAGGTGCCGGGCCGCGCCCATATCCCCTTCCTCGACGAGGCCGAAAGCCTGGCCGCGATCCGCGCCTGGCTGGAGCGCATGGCTTGACCGACATCGCGATGATCGAGGCGGCGGCGGCGCGGCTGGCCGGCCACATCCGGCGCACGCCGCTGCTGTCGTCGCCGTTCCTCGACGCGATCGCCGGGCGGCGGGTGCTGGTGAAGGCCGAATGCCTGCAACACACCGGCTCGTTCAAGGCGCGGGGCGGCTGGGCGGCGGTTTCGGCGCTGCCCGAGGCGGTGCGCGCGCGCGGCGTGCTGGCCTATTCCTCGGGCAACCACGCGCAAGGCGTGGCGCGGGCGGCGGCCGGGCACAGGGTGCCGGCGGTGATCGTCATGCCCGCCGACGCGCCGCGCCTGAAGATCGACAACACCCGCGCGCTGGGCGCCGAGGTGGTGCTGTACGACCGCGCCGGCGGCGAAAGCCGCGAGGCGCTGGGCGAGGCGCTGGCCGCTGACCGCGGGCTGACCCTGATCCGCCCCTATGACGAGCCGCAGGTGATCGCCGGGCAGGGCACCGCGGGGCTGGAGATCGCCGAGCAGGCGGCAGGCGCCGGCGTGCACGCGGCCGATGTGCTGGTGTGCTGCGGCGGTGGCGGGCTGAGCGCGGGCATCGCGCTGGCGCTGGCGGCGCGCGCGCCGGGGCTGCGCGTCCGCACGGTCGAGCCCGCGGGCTACGACGACACCGCGCGGTCGCTGGCCGCGGGGCGGATAATGGCCAATGCCGCGCCCGGGGGCTCGATCTGCGACGCGATCGTGACGCCGGCGCCGGGCGCGCTTACCTTTCCAATCCTGGCGCGGCTGGCCGGCCCCGGCCTTGCGGTCAGCGACGACGAGGCGCTGCGCGCGATGGCGCTGGCGTTCCTGCGCCTCAAGATCGTGCTCGAACCCGGGGGCGCGGTGGCACTGGCCGCGGCGCTGTTCCATCCCGGGGCGGTTTCGGGCGATTCGGTGATCGCGGTTGCAACCGGAGGCAATGTCGACCCCGACACTTTCGCGCTGGCGCTGAAAACCTGCGCCAGGAATGTGCCGCAAGGTATGGAAAACCTGTAACGACAGCGTGCGTCGAATCGTGCATCCTGTCACAAGTTGGAGAAAGAAACTTTCGCCGCCCCGTGTTTCTGGTCGAACACCGCCTGGATCGCTGCCGCCGGCATACCGATTGTCTCAAGACCGACCGCAACGCGCACCGCGCGTTGCGGTCTTTTGCTGCGCGGCGCCGGGTTCTTGATTGACGCTGCAAACTATGTGCGCCAGACTTCCCTTCAAATCGAGGGGGGGCGATGCGCACTCAGGTCTGCATCATCGGGGGCGGCCCGTCGGGGCTGATCCTGTCGCAGCTTCTGCATCTGGAAGGCATCGACACGATCGTGCTGGAACGGCGTTCGCGCGACCATGTGCTGTCGCGCATCCGCGCCGGGGTGCTGGAATCCGGCGCCGTCGGGATGCTGCGCAAGGCCGGCGTCGGTGCCCGGATGGAGCGCGAGAGCCTCGTGCACGAGGGCATCTATCTGGCCGCCGGCAATCGCGGCTTCCGGGTCGATTTCCGGCGCCTGGTGGGCGAGACGGTGATGGTCTACGGCCAGACCGAGGTGACGCACGACCTGTACGAGACCCGCGAAGCCATGGGCGGGGTGGTCATCCACGAGGCCGAGGGCGTGCTGCCCCACGGCCTCGACACCGACGCGCCGCATGTCACCTGGCACAAGGACGGCACCGAGCACCGCGCCGAGTGCGACTTCGTGATCGGCTGCGACGGATTTCACGGCGTCGCGCGCAGTTGCATCCCCGCCGAGGTGCTGCGCACCCGCGAGCGGGTGTATCCGTTCGGCTGGCTCGGGGTGCTGTCGGAAACGCCGCCGGTCTCGCACGAGCTGATCTATTCCGGGCACGAGCGCGGCTTTGCGCTGTGCTCGATGCGCAACCACCGGCTCAGCCGCTATTACATCCAGGTGCCGCTTGACCATTCGGTCGAACAGTGGAGCGACGCCGCCTTCTGGGACGAACTGCGCCGCCGCATCCCCGAGGACGCCGCCGACACCATCGTCACCGGGCCGGCAATCGAGAAATCCATCGCGCCCCTGCGCTCGTTCGTGGCCGAGCCGATGCGCTGGGGCCGGCTGCTGCTGGCCGGCGATGCCGCGCATATCGTGCCGCCCACCGGCGCCAAGGGGCTGAACCTGGCGATGTCCGACGTGCACTACCTGTGCGCGGCGCTGCTGGCCCACTACCGCGACGGCGACGGCGCCGGGCTGGAGGGCTATTCGGCGCGGGCGCTGAGGCGGATCTGGCAGGCGACGCGGTTCTCGTGGTGGATGACCACGACGCTGCACCGCTTCCCCGACCAGACCGGCTTCGATCGCCGCATCCAGGAGGCGGAGCTGGACTATCTCGAAGCGTCCGAGGCGGCGCAAACGGTGATGGCCGAGAACTACGTCGGCCTGCCCTATTGAGCGGCGCGCCCGCCGGCGGCCGGGGATTTGAGTATTTGGACCAAGATGAAGGGCAAGGGGGGGAAGGTGTGAAAGTCTGCGATCTGAGCGAGGTGCAAGTGCATTGGCGCGAGGACGGCGATCCAGCGGGCGCGCCGGTGGTGTTCGCCAATTCGCTGGGCACCGATCTGCGGCTGTGGGACGAGGTGGTGGCGCGCCTGCCGGCGGGGCTGCGGCTGATCCGCTACGACATGCGCGGGCACGGGCTGTCGTCGTGCCCGCCGGCGCCCTACGCGATGGGCGCGCTGGTGCGCGATGCCGAGCGGCTGATCGAGGCCGCGGGCGCCGAGGGCGCGGTGGTGGTGGGGCTGTCGATCGGCGGGATGGTGGCGCAGGGCCTCGCGGTCAAGCGGCCCGAGCTGGTGCGCGCGCTGGTGCTTTCGAACACCGCCGTGAAGATCGGCACCCCCGAGATGTGGCACGGCCGTATCGCGGCGGTGCGCGAGAGCGGGATCGAGGCGTTGGCCGACGCGGTGCTGGAGCGGTGGTTCGCCCCCGCCTTCCGCGCCACCCCCGAGATTGCGGCCTGGCGCGCGATGCTCGTCCGCACCCCGGCCGAGGGCTATGTCGGCGCCTGCGCGGCGATCGCGGGCACCGACCTGATGACCCCCACCTCGGGGCTGCGGCTGCCGGTGCTGGCGATCGCGGGCGATTGCGACGGTTCCACGCCCCCCGACCTCGTGCGCGAGATGGCCGGCCTGATCCCCGGCGCGCGCTTTCACCTGATCCGCGGCGCCGGGCACCTGCCCTGCGTCGAGAAGCCCGACGACTACGCCGCCGTGCTGGCCGCGTTCCTGGGGGAGGTGCTGCATGACTGACCGCCAGGCACAGGGGATGGCGACCCGCCGCAAGGTGCTGGGCGATGCCCATGTCGACCGCGCCGAGGCCGCCAAGACCGAGTTCGACCGCCCGTTCCAGGATCTCATCACCGAGGCCGCCTGGGGCCATGTCTGGAGCCGCGACACGATCAGCCCGCGCGAACGCTCGATGCTGACCATCGCGCTGCTGGCCGGCCTCGGCAATTTCGACGAGATCCCCATGCATGTCCGCGCCACCGCCAACACCGGCGCCAGCCGCGCCGACGTGATGGAGGCACTGCTGCACGTCGCGATCTATGCCGGGGTTCCGCGCGCGAACCACGCCATCAGGATCGCCCGCGACACGTTCGACGCGATGGAGGCACGCGATGACTGACACCGCCCCCGCCACCGGCCCGCTGATCGGGCGCGACCGGTTCTGGCATCCGCCGGCCTATACCCCGGGCTACAAGACCTCGATGACGCGGGCGCCGTCGCGGCCGCTGGTGGCCATGGCTTCGACCCTGTCGGAGGAAACCGGCCCGGTCTTCGGGCGCGACATGCTGGGCGAGCGCGACAACGACCTGATCACCAACTTCACCGGCCAGCCCGCCATCGGCGAGCGGATCATCATGCACGGCCGGGTGCTCGACCAGTCGGGCCGGCCGGTGCCGGACACGCTGATCGAGATCTGGCAGGCCAACGCCGGCGGGCGCTATCGCCACAAGCAGGACGGCTACCTTGCCCCGCTCGACCCCAATTTCGGCGGCTGCGGGCGCACCGTGACCGACGCGCAGGGCCGCTACGAGTTCCTGACCGTGCGGCCCGGCGCCTATCCCTGGCCCAACGGCGTGAACGACTGGCGGCCGATGCACATCCACGTCTCGGTGTTCGGCTCGGGCTTCGGCCAGCGGCTGATCACGCAGATGTATTTCGAGGGCGACCCGCTGATCTGGCGCTGCCCGATCGTGCGCACCATCCCCGACCGGGCAGCGGTGGAGCGGTTGATAGCCCCCCTGGACATGGACGCCGCGATGCCGCTGAACGCGCTGGCCTACAAGTTCGACATCGTGCTGCGCGGCCGTCGCCAGACCTGTTTCGAGAACCGCGCGGAGGGCCTCTGAGATGGTGCAGAAACTCGACTGGCTGCCTGAAACGCCGTCGCAGACCGCGGGGCCCTATGTCCATATCGGCACGGTGCCGAACCTTCTGGGCAACACCGGCACCTATCCCGAGGATCTCGGGCGTTCGCCGATCCGCGACGGCGCGAAGGGCGAGCGGATCGTGATCACCGGCACGGTGCGCGACGGCGCCGGCATGATCCTGCGCGATGCGCTGATCGAAAGCTGGCAGGCGGATGCGGCGGGGCTTTACCCCGCGCCGAACGAACGCCGCGGCACCGCCGATCCGAACGTGACCGGCTGGGCGCGGATCGCGGCCGATTTCGACAGCGGCGAGTGGCGGCTGGAAACGATCAAGCCCGGCGCGGTGCCGGCGCCGGACGGGCGGATGATGGCGCCGCACATCAACCTGTGGATCGTGGCGCGCGGCATCAACATCGGGCTTCAGACGCGGATCTGCTTCGACGACGAGGCCGAGGCCAATGCCGCCTGCCCGGTGCTGGCCCGGATCGAGCACCGCGCGCGGGTTGCGACGCTGCTGGCCAAACGCGGCGCGCCTGGGCAGTATCGTTTCGATATCGTGCTGCAGGGGGCGGACGAGACGGTGTTCTTCGATCTCTGAATGGCGCGGATCGTGCTCATCCATGGCTCGTGCCACGGGGCTTGGTGCTGGCGCGACGTGGTGCCGCCGCTGGTGGCGGCGGGCCACGCGGTGCGCGCGCTCGACCTGCCGTCGCACGGAGAGGACCGGACACCCCCCGGCGCGGTGACGCTGGACGACTACGCTGCGGCCATCGTCGCGGCGATGGAGGGGCCGACGGTGCTGGTCGGCCATTCCATGGGCGGCTATCCGATCACCGCCGCGGCGCTGGCCGCGCCCGGGCGGGTGGCGGCGCTGGTCTACCTCTGCGCCTACGTGCCGCGCGCGGGCCTGTCGCTGGCCGACATGCGCCGCTCGTGGCCCGAGCAGCCGCTGGCCCCGGCGATCCGCGTCGCCCCGGACGGCGTGACGATGACGTTCGATCCGGCCCGGATCGAGGCGTGTTTCTACCACGATTGCCCGCCGGGCACCGTGGATCATGCCGCGCCCCGCCTTTCGGCCCAGCCGATCCGGCCGCAGGCCACGGCCATCGCCGATCCCGCGCCGGCCGAGGCGCTGGCCCGCCACTACATCCTGTGCGCGGATGACCGCGCCATTCCCGCGGCGTTCCAGGCCAGCATGGCCGCAGGCTTCGCCCGCACCCGCATCCACCGCCTGCCCACCGGCCATTCGCCCTTCTTCGCGGCGCCCGAAAGGCTGGCAACCCTCCTGTCCACCATCGCCGAGGCCCCATGACCAACCCCTGCATCATCTGCGTCGCCATCACCGGCTCGGTGCCGCAGAAATCCGACAACCCGGCGATGCCGATCTCGGTGCCCGAGCAGATCGAAAGCACCCACGCGGCCTTCGAGGCCGGCGCCGCCATCGCGCATTGCCACGTCCGCCAGGACGACGGCACCCCCACCTCCGACCCCGAGCGCTTCGCCCGCCTCAAGGAGGGGATCGAGGCGCATTGCCCGGGCATGATCGTGCAATTGTCCACCGGCGGGCGGTCGGGCGCGGGGCGCGCGCGCGGGGGCATGCTGCCGCTGCGCCCCGACATGGCCTCGCTATCGGTGGGCTCGAACAACTTTCCGACCCGGGTCTATGAAAACCCGCCCGACCTGGTCGACTGGCTGGCAGAGGAAATGCAACGATACGGCGTGAAACCCGAAATCGAGGCGTTCGATTTGTCGCATATCTTCAAGGCGGCCGAGATGCACCGCAACGGCCAGTTGGCCGACACCCCCTATGTGCAGTTCGTGATGGGGGTCAAGAACGCGATGCCCGCCGACCGCGAGGTGTTCGATTTCTACATCCGCACCGTCAACCGGCTGTTTCCCGGCGCGCCGTGGTGCGCCGCCGGGATCGGCGCCAACCAGATCGTGCTGAACGACTGGGCGATCGCCGCCGGCGGCCACGCCCGCACCGGGCTCGAGGACAACGTGCGGCTGGACCGCGACACGCTCGCGCCCTCGAACGCGGCGCTGGTGGCGCGGGCGGCGGAGTTGTGCGCGCAATACGGCCGCCCCGTCGCCACCCCGGCCGAGGCGCGCGCGATCCTCGGGCTCCGGCCCGCTGCCTGATGCCCGCGACCCCGCTCGACTCGGGCCTCTACGGCGCCCTCTTCGGCGATTCCGAGCTTGCGGCGCTGTTCACCGACGGCGCCGAGGTGCACGCGATGCTGCGGGTCGAGGGCGCGCTGGCCGAGGTGCAGGGCGCGCTTGGCCTGATCCCGCCCGAGGCCGCCGCCGCCATCGCCCGCGCCGCACGCGACGCGGCGCCCGACCCCGCGGCGCTCGCCGCCGCCACCGCCACCAACGGGGTGCCGGTGCCGGGGCTGGTGGATGCCTTCCGCGCGGCGGTGGGCGCGCCCGCCGCCGACTTCGTGCACTGGGGCGCCACCTCGCAGGACATCGTCGACACCGCGCTGGTGCTGCGCCTGCGCGCGGCGCTGTCGATCCTCGCGCGCCGGCTCGACGCGGTGCTGGCGGGGCTGGCGGGGCTGGCCGGGACGCATGCCGAAACCGCGATGGCCGCGCGCACCTACGGCCAGTTGGCCACCCCCACCAGCTTCGGCGCGGTGGCAGCCGGCTGGGGCGGGCCGCTTCTGCGCCTGCGCGCGCGCCTCGGCACGCTGCGTCCGCACCTGCTTGCGGTTTCGCTGGGCGGCGCGGCGGGCACGCTGGCGGCGATGGGGCCGCAGGGGCCGGCGGTGCGCGCGGGGCTGGCCGCGGCGCTTGGCCTGGCCGATCCCGGCACAAGCTGGCACAGCGCGCGCGAGCGCATCGCCGAACTGGCGGGCTGGCTGAACGGGGTGGCGCAGGCGCTGGGCCGGATGGGCGAGGATCTGATCCTGCTGGCCCAGACCGGCATCGCCGAGGTGCGGCTGGACGGCGCCGGCGGCTCGTCCACCATGCCGCACAAGCAGAACCCGGTGGCGCCCTCGGTGCTGGTGGCGCTGGCCCGCCTTGCCGTCGGGCTGGATGCGGTGGTGCAGGGCGCGGCGCTGCACCGCCAGCAACGCGACGGCGGCGCGTGGTTCGCCGAATGGCTGAGCCTGCCGCAACTGCTGCTGGCCACCGGCCGGGCGCTGGCCACGGCCGAGGCGCTGGTGCCCGCGGTCCGCCCCGACCCCGGCCGCATGGCCGCGGGGCTCGACCCCGACGGGCTTGGCCTCGTCCACGCCGAGGCGCTGGGCTTCGCGCTGTCCGCTACCCTGCCCCGGGCCGAGGCGCAGGCCCGCGTCAGGGCCTTGTGCGCCGAAGCCCGCGCCACCGGCACGCCGCTGGCCGCCCTTGCCGCCCGCGATCACCCCGGGCTGGCGCCGCCCGCCACCGCGCTCGGCACCGCCCCGGCCGAGGCCCGCGCCTTCGCCGCGGCCGCCGCCGCCCTGCAATCCCCCGCACGCTGACGACGCCTTCGGCGCCCCGCTGCGGCTTCGGGCGGTGCACCGTGCGGCCCGCGGGGGCCGGCGCCGCCGCCGGCCACGCCCGCCGCACCGTCGTCGTGATGGCCCGGGGCTGACCCGCCCTTCACCTTGGCCCAAATACTCACTTTCCGCCGGCGCCACGGGCGCGCCGCCCGGGGCCCTTGTCTCAGCCCTCCATCGCCTCCAGTTCCGCGATCATCCCCTCGATCATCGCCAGCCCCTTGTCCCAGAACCCCGGGTCCGAGGCATCGAGGCCGAACGGCGCCAGCAGCGCCTTGTGGTGCTTCGATCCACCGGCCTCCAGCATCTCGAAATACTTCTTCTGGAAGCCCTCCGGCGCCTCTTCGTAGGCGGCGTAAAGCGCGTTCACCAGCCCGTCGCCGAAGGCGTAGGCATAGACGTAGAACGGCGAGTGGACGAAATGCGGGATGTAGGCCCAGAAGGTCTCGTAGCCTTCCATGAACTCGAACGCCGGCCCCAGGCTTTCGGCCTGCACGCTCATCCACAGCGCGTTGATGTCATCGGGCGTCAGCTCGCCCTCGCGCCGGGCGGCGTGCAGCTTGCATTCGAAATCGTAGAACGCGATCTGGCGCACCACGGTGTTGATCATGTCCTCGACCTTGCCGGCCAGCAGCGTCTTGCGCTCGGCCGGGGTTTTCGCGCGATCGAGCAGGGCGCGGAAGGTCAGCATCTCGCCGAACACGCTGGCGGTTTCGGCGAGCGTCAGCGGCGTGGCCGACAGCAGTTCGCCCTGCCCCGCCGCCAGCACCTGGTGCACGCCGTGGCCCAGTTCGTGCGCCAGCGTCATCACGTCGCGCGGCTTGCCGAGGTAGTTGAGCATCACATAGGGGTGCACCGTCGTCACCGTGGGGTGGGCGAAGGCGCCCGGCGCCTTGCCGGGCTTGACGGCGGCGTCGATCCAGCCGCGCTCGAAGAACGGCGCCGCGATCTCGGCCATGCGCGGGTCGAACCCGGCGTAGGCGTCAAGCACCGTCGCCTTCGCCTCGTCCCAGTCCACGGTGCGCGGCGGCTCGATCGGCAGCGGTGCGTTGCGGTCCCAGACCTGCAACCGCTCGAGCCCCAACCACTTCGCCTTCAGCAGGTAATAGCGGTGCGACAGCCGCGGATAGGCCGCCACCACCGCGTCGCGCAGCGCCTGCACCACCTCGGGCTCGACATGGTTGGCAAGGTGGCGGCCGTGCTGCGGCGAGGGCATCTTGCGCCAGCGGTCCTCGATCTCCTTTTCCTTGGCGAGCGTGTTGTGCACCCGCGCGAACAGCCGCAGGTTGGCGCCGAACACCCGCGCCAGTTCGCGCGCCGCCGCCTCGCGCTTCGCGCGGTCGGGGTCGGTCAGCAGGTTCAGCGTCGCCTCGAGGTTCAGCCCGTCGCCGTCGACGGAAAATTCCAGCCCCGCCATGGTCTCGTCGAACAGCCGGTTCCACGCGGCGGCCCCCACCGCCGACTGATCGTGCAGGAATCGCTCCAGTTCGTCCGACAACTGGTGCGGGCGCATCGCGCGCATCCGCTCGAACACCGGGCGGTAGCGGGCCAGCGCCGCGTCGCCGGCCAGCGTCGCGTCCAGGCTTGCGTCGTCGATGCGGTTCAACTCGAGGCTGAAGAACACCAGCGGCGTGGTCGCCACGGTCATGCGGTCCTGGCAATCGGCGAGGAACTTGGCGCGCGCGGACTCGGTGGTGTTCTGGTAATAGCGCAGCCCGGCGAAGGCCATGATCCGCCCGGCGACGATGTCGATCTCTTCATACCGGCGCACGCAGGCCAGCAGCCCGGCGGTATCGAGGCTTGCCAGCTTGCCCTCGTAATCGGCCGCGAAGGCGGCGCATTCGCGTTCGAGCCATTCCAGATCGCGGCCCACCTCGGGCGCGTCGGGGGCGGCGTAAAGGTCGCTCAGATCCCATTCGGGCAAGGTGCCGAAGGTATCGCCGCCACGCGGCTCGGCATCGAAGACGGGGGCGGAATGGCGCATGGGAACCTCTCGTTGCGAACCCCCCAGACTTAGGGCGCAGCCGGGGGAAGGCGCAAGGGCGCGGCCCCGCCCGGACCCGCCCAAAAAACCGGCACCTGCCGCCCGGATCGGCAGTGGGCGGCGCGGCGGCGCACGAACGCGGTTTTCATGGGCCGGTTTTGCGCTAGGCTCGGCCCATGAACGCAGAATGTTTCAACGAAATGTATCACGACGGCCGGGTGCGCCCGCCCTATGCGCAGCTCGGCACCTGGACCGAGACGATGCCGGCCGCCCTGCGCAGCCTCAAGCAGGCCGAGGCCGAGGCGCTGTTCCGCCGCATCGGCATCACCTTCGCCGTCTACGGCGAGGGCGGCGACCCCGACCGCCTGATCCCCTTCGACATGTTCCCGCGGGTCTTCGCGCACGACGAATGGCGCCGGCTGGAGCGCGGAATCAAGCAGCGCGCGAAGGCGCTCAACGCCTTTCTGGTGGACATCTACGGGCGCGGCGAGATCGTGCGCGCCGGCCGCATCCCCGCCCCCCTCGTCTACCGCAACCACGCCTACGAGAAGGCCGCCGCCGGCTTCGTGCCCCCGCGCGGGGTGTTTTCCCACGTCGTCGGCGTCGACATCGTGCGCACCGGGCCAGACGAGTTCTTCGTGCTGGAAGACAATTGCCGCACCCCGTCGGGCGTCAGCTACATGCTCGAGAACCGCGAGATCATGATGCGGATGTTCCCCGACCTGTTCCGCGGCAACCGCATCGAGCCGGTCGACCGCTACCCCGACCTGCTGCGCCGCACGCTGGCCTCGGTCGCGCCCGCGAAATGCGACCGCGAGCCGACGGTGGTCATCCTCACCCCCGGCCCGTTCAACTCGGCCTATTACGAGCACTCGTTCCTGGCCGACCTGATGGGGGTCGAACTGGTCGAGGGGCAGGATCTGTTCGTCGATGGCGAGTTCGTGTTCATGCGCACCACCGAGGGCCCGCGCCGCGTCGACGTGATCTACCGCCGCGTCGATGACACCTTCCTCGACCCGCTGGCCTTCCGCCCCGATTCGATGCTGGGCGTGCCGGGGCTGATCGACGTCTATCGCTCGGGCGGGGTCAGCATCGCCTCGGCGCCGGGCGCGGGCGTGGCCGACGACAAGGCGATCTATTGCTACGTCCCCGAGATGATCCGCTTCTACCTCGGCGAGGAGCCGTTGCTGCAGAACGTGCCCACCTGGCAATGCGCCAACCCCGACGACCTGGCGCATGTGCTCGCCCACCTGCCGGAACTGGTGGTCAAGGAGGTGCACGGCTCGGGCGGCTACGGGATGCTGGTCGGGCCCGGCGCCTCGGCGGCCCAGATCGCGGCCTTCGCCGACCGTCTGCGCGCCACCCCCGAGGCCTATATCGCCCAGCCGACACTGGCGCTGTCGGCCTGTCCGACCTTCGTCGAGGAAGGCATCGCGCCGCGCCACGTCGACCTGCGGCCCTATTGCCTGGTGGGCGAGCGGGTGGAACTGGTGCCCGGCGGGCTGACCCGCGTCGCGCTGACCGAGGGCAGCCTGGTGGTGAACTCGTCGCAGGGCGGCGGGGTCAAGGACACCTGGGTTCTGGCGGAGTAGCCCGGAATGCTCAGCCGCACCGCCGAAAACCTCTACTGGCTGGCGCGCTACGTCGAGCGCGCGGAAACCATGGCGCGCCTGATGGAGGTGGGCGGGCGCATCGCGCTGCTGCCCGCCGCCGCCGGCGCCGGCAACCGCAGCGAATGGGAATCGCTGCTGCGCGCCTCGGGCACCGCCGACGGCTTCACCCGCAAATACGGCGACGCGGTGCAGCGCAACGTCGAAAGCTACCTGTTCTTCGACCGCGACAATACCTCGTCGGTGGCCTCGTGCCTGACCGCGGCGCGCGAGAACGGGCGCATCGTGCGCACCGCGCTCACCACCCAGATGTGGGACGCGCTCAACACCGCCTTCCAGGAACTGCGCGAATGGGAACGCACCCCGCGCTCCGACATCACCCTGTCGCAACTGACCGACTGGACGACGCGCCACGCCGCGATGCTGCGCGGCGCGATCGAGGCCACGCACCTGCGCAACGACGGCTACGATTTCCTCAACCTCGGCTTCGCGCTGGAACGCGCCGACAACACCGCCCGGCTGCTTGACGTCAAGTATTACGTGCTGCTGCCGCAGGTCGATTTCGTGGGCTCGGGCCTCGACAATTACCAGTGGATGACGCTCCTGCGCGCGCTGTCGGCGCACCGCGCCTTCCACTGGGCCTATGGCGGCGAGGTGACGGCGGCCAAGATCGCGCATTTCCTCATCCTCAACCCCCAGATGCCGCGCTCGTTGCTGACCTCGGTCGACGCCGCGGCCACCCATCTCGACCGGCTGGCGCGCGGCTACGGCTGCACCACCGCGGCCCAGCACCGCGCCCGCGCGCTGCTGGGCGAGATCGCCGAGGCCCGCGTCGAGGACGTGTTCGAAGAGGGCCTGCACGAATTCCTCAGCCGTTTCATCGGCGCGGTGGCCGAGGTCGGCGCCGCGGTCGAGGCGGCCTACCTGCGGGGCGACGTGCGATGATCCTCACCGTCCACCATGTCAGCCATTACCGCTACGACACCCCGGTGCGCGGCGTGGTGCAAAGCCACCGCCTCACCCCCACCCGCTGCGACGGCCAGCGCATTCTCGAATGGTCGGTGCAGGTCGAGGGCGGCCATCCCGGCACGCCCTGGCGCGACGGCGCCGGCGACATGGTGCAGGGCTGGACGGTGCCCGGCCCGGTGCAGGAAATCGCGGTGGTGGTCGCCGGCAGCGTCGAGACCGCCGATCTCGCCGGCGTGCTGCGCGGCCACCGCGAGGTGGTGCCCCCCGACGCCTACCTGCGCGACACCGCCGCCACCCGCCCCGACCTCGCGCTGGTCGATCTGGCTGCGGTGGCCGAGGGCGCCTCGGGCCCGCTCGACGCCGCCCACCGGCTGGCCCGCGCCGTGGCCGAGGCGATCGCCTACCGTCCCGGCGCCACCCACGCCCACACCACCGCCGCCGAGGCGCTGGCCCTGGGCGAGGGCGTCTGCCAGGACCATGCCCACGCGCTGGCCGCCGCCGCCCGCGTCGCCGGGCTGCCGGCGCGCTACGTCTCGGGCTATCTCTACGCGACCGAGGAAGGCACCCCGCACGAGGCCGCCCACGCCTGGGCCGAGATCTGGGTCGCGGGGCTCGGCTGGGTCGGGTTCGACCCCGCCAACCGCTGCTGCCCCGACGACCGCTACATCCGCCTCGGCTCGGGCTTCGACGCCCGCGACGCGGCGCCGATCCGCGGCACCGCGCGCGGCGGCGGCGAAGAAAGCCTCGAGGTGTCGCTGTCGGTCAACGCCGCCCACAGCCAGGGCCAGCAGCAATAGCCCGCCGCGCCCCCCGCGCCCGCCATGCCCCGCCCCGCCATGCCTCGCCCGCCATGCCTCGCCCCGCGCCTCCCCCCTTCATCTTGGCCCAAATACTCCGGGGGGTGAGGCGCCGCAGGCGCCGAGGGGGGCAGCGCCCCCCTTCGGGGGGACGGCGGCAGCGCCTCCCTTCCCCGCCGCGCGGGGGGATACCGCTCGCCCGACGGCTGCGCTACATCTGTCCGGCGAACCGACCGGAGACACCTGGATGACCTATTGCGTGGGGCTGCTGCTCAGGGCCGGCATGGTGCTGCTGTCCGACACCCGCACCAACGCCGGGCTCGACAACATATCGACCTACCGCAAGATGTTCGTGTTCGAGGTGCCCGACGAGCGGGTGATCGCGATCATGACCGCCGGCAGCCTGTCGGTCACCCAGACCACCATCGCCCGCCTGCACGAGGCCATCGACGAGGACGGCGACAACCCCGAAGCCTCGATCCTCGCCGCGCCGACGATGCTCAAGGTCGCCGAGGTGGTCGGCGCGACGCTGGCCGCGGTCACCACCGACATCGGCCAGAAGATGACCGCGATGAAACAGGCCGCCAGCGCCTCGATGATCGTCGCCGGCCAGCGCCGCGGCGGCGGCATGCGGATGTTCCTGATCTACCCGGAGGGCAATTTCATCGAGGCGACCGAGGACGCGCCGTTTCTGCAGATCGGCGAGCACAAGTACGGCAAGCCGATCCTCGACCGGGTTGTGACCCCCGACACCCCGCTCGACGACGCGCGCAAGGCGGTGCTGCTGTCGATGGATTCGACCCTGCGCTCGAACCTCTCGGTGGGCATGCCGCTCGACCTGCTGGTGATCGAGGCCGACACCTTCCGCGCCGGCGCCCGCCAGCGCATCGAGGCCGACGACCCCGCCTTTCGCGCCATGAGCGCGGCCTGGTCCGAGGCCCTGCGCGAGGCCTTCCGCCGCATCGAGATCTGAGCCCGGCGGCCGGCCTCAGACCGCCGCCCCCGGCCCCGACAGCGGCGCCACCCCGGGGTCGCGCAGGGCCTGCAGCCGCGCGGCCGCGGTGCGCGCGAAGGCCAGCGTGAGGGCCTTGCGCCGCGCCGGCGCCAGCCGCGCCTCGGGGCCCTCGCGCACGATCTCGGCGCCGTAGCCGTCGGCCAGGATCAGGCCGGTGCCGTCGGGCAGAAGCTCGACCGGAAAGGCGGTGTCGACGGCCCAGAAGAAGCGGTCGCACCAGGCAAGGTAGCCTTGCCACTTGCGATCAGACAGGTAATCTGTGCGCGATGACTTGCACTCGACCACCCAAAGCTCGCCCTTCGGGCCCAGCGCCATCACGTCGACCCGCAGGCCCGGTGCCGGCACGAATTCCTCGACCGCCGCGAAGCCCGCGCCGCGCAGCGCGCGGGCAACGCCCCGCGCCAGGATCCGTCCGGGGGGATCGAGCATCGCCATGGCGCGAGTATCGCAGCGCCCGTCGGTCCGGTCCAGCGGCCGGTAAGCATCGGGTAAGCAGGCGCGCCCATGGGGCGGCAGAACACAAGACATGAGGGCACCGTGACCGTATCCGACAAGATCTTCGCCGAGCCGAAGGACCGCGCCGCCGATTTCGCCTTCACCGGCCAGGTTGCCGGGGTGTTCGACGACATGGTTTCGCGCTCGGTGCCGTTCTACGACGAGATCCAGCGCATGAGCTGCGAGCTTGCGGCCGATTTCGCGCAGCCCGACAGCTCGGTCTACGACCTTGGCTGTTCGACCGGCACCACCTTCGAACTGCTCGACCCGCTGGTCGACACGTCGGTCGGATTCGTCGGGCTCGACAATTCCGCGCCGATGCTCGACCGCGCGCGGGAAAAACTGACCGACGTCGCCGCGCGACGGCGCCTGCGCCTTGTCCAGGACGACATCGAGGGCGGCTACGAGCTTGCCGGCGCTTCGGTGGTGGTGATGGTGCTGACGCTGCAATTCGTCCGCCCGCTGCACCGCGAGAAGATCGCGCGCAAGATCTGGCAGGGGCTGGAGCCGAACGGCGCGCTGATCGTGGTCGAAAAGCTGCTGTCGGCCGACAGCCGGCTGAACCGCCTCTTCATCGACCACTACTACGACTACAAGCGCCGTCAGGGCTATTCCGACCTCGAGATCGTGCAGAAGCGCGAGGCGCTGGAGAACGTGCTCATCCCCTACCGGATGGAAGAGAACGTCGACCTGCTGAAGGGCGCGGGCTTTGCCCATGTCGAGGATTACTTCCGCTGGTACAATTTCTCGGGCATCATCGCGGTGAAGGCGGCATGAGCGGGGCCGCGAAAGGGCCGCTGGTGCGGTTCGGCGACATCGTGTTCCGCTGGCGCAACCTGCTGTTTCCGGTGATCGTGCTGGGGCTGGTGCTGGCGGTGCCGCCGGCGGCGACGCTGGGCGGTTCGGCGGTGCTGGACGGCTGGCGCGACGGGGTTGCGATGGCGGTGGTGGTTCTGGGCCTCGCGATCCGGTTCTACACCATCGGCTGGGCCTACATCCAGCGCGGCGGGCGCAACAAGCGCGTCTACGCCGACGACCTGGTGACGTCGGGCTGTTTCGCGCTGTGCCGCAACCCGCTTTATGTGGGCAACGTGGTGCTTTATGCGGGCGTGTTCCTGCTGCATGGGGCGCCGCTGGTGATCGCGGCGGGAATCGCGGCCTTCGTCGTCGCCTATGTCGCCATAGTCGCGGCGGAAGAGCATTTCCTGCGCGAGCGGTTCGGCGCCGCCTACGCCGAGTATTGCGCCGACGTGCCGCGGTGGTGGCCGCGGCTGGGACGGCTGCGCGAGGCGACGGCGGGAATGCGCTTCAGCCTGCGCCGGTCGGTGACCAAGGATTACACCACCATCGTCAACGCCGCGCTGGCGGTGATCGCGGTCGAGGTGCTGGAGCGCGTCCACCACGCCCCGCCGGCCGAGGTGGCGCAAAGCCTGCGCTGGGCGGCGGTGGGCGTCGTGGTGTTGCTGGTCGCGGGGGTGGCGGCGAAGGTCTACAAGAAACGCACCGCCCCCGGCAAACCCGACAACGCGCAGGCGTAGGACAGGGCAATATCGCCGATCCTGCGGGCGAGGCGGACGCGGCTGCCCCTTGCCGGGCGGCGCGGGGGGGCCTATGTCATCGAGTGGCGGGTCTGCGCGGTGCGTGCAAGGTCCTTTTCCAGTGGCCGATAAGCATCTCGAAGGGGGCTGGCTCTGCCGCGGTCGTGGCCACGGTATCTGGCGCCCACCTGGACATCCAGGCTCTCGGGAAATGCACGCCTTCACGGCTGTCGCGGTCCCCGCCACCCGCGCGCGCACGGCGGCGGCGCGCCTGAGTATTTTCGCCAAGGTGAAGGGGGATCAGCGCCCGGTGTGCAGCCGCACCGGGGTGGGCAGGTGCGGACGCAGCGCCGCGCGCAGGCCGCCACGGGGCGGGCGCGGGCGATCCTCGGCCAGGCCCATCACCGCGATGGCGAACTGCACCCCGGCGAAGACGATGCCGTTGGCGAAGGTCAGCATCGCCGCGGCCAGGTAGCCGCCCCGCACCTCGAGCACCAGGTGCCGCAGCCCCGCGACATCCAGCGCCACCAGCCCGATGGTGAAGGCCAGGGCGACGCAAAAGCCGATGGCGACGTTGCGGATGTAGAGACGGACGAGCCTGGGCATGGCGGCACCCTGCGTTGATCTTCCGTAAGTCTAGCACGCGCGCGGCCGCGGTCAACGCCGCCACAGCCACGCCCTTCCGGCCAGCGCGCCCTGCGCCTTGGCCAGTGCCCGCAGGGCCGGGCCGGGGCGCGCGGTGCGACCGGCGGCAAGGCGGGCGGCCGCGACCTCGGGTGGGCAGGGCAGGCCGCTGACGGGGTCGCGATACCGGGGATAGGCGATCAGCACCGCGTGGGCCAGCGCCGCCAGCGTCGGGCGGGCGCCGCCGCGCCGCGCGGGCACCGGGCCGAGATCCTGCGTCAGCCCCCAGCCGGCGTAGAACGGCGCCCCGTGGCAGGTGACCGGCAGGCCGCGCAGCAGCGCCTCGAAGCCCAGCGTCGAGGTGATCGTGGCCACCGCGTCGGCCACGCCCAGCGCCTCGGCCGCGCCGGTGCCCCGAAGCACCGCGTCGGCCAGCGTGGCGGCGTCGGGCACCGCGCCGGGGCGCAGGCCGGCCTCGACGTCGGGGTGGGGCTTGTAGAGGATCGCGGCGTCGGGGTTGGCGGCGCGCACCGCCTCAAGCAGGGCGCGATTGGTGCGCACGGGGCCGGTGGCGCCAAGCCGGATCGAGGCGTCGTCCTCGACCTGCCCGGGCACCAGGATGCGCGGCCGCCGCTCGGGCAGCGCCGGGGCCGCGCCGGGAAGGTTGTATTTCGTCACCCCGTCGGCGCGCAGCCGCGCGATCAGGGCGGCGGCCCGCGCCTCGCCCCCCGGCGGCGGGCCCGCGAGGACCAGTGCCTCGAGGTCGGACGGGCGGGTCGGGTCGTAGTAGATACCCGACGCGTCGGTGACCAGCGACAGCGGCGGCACCAGCGCCGCCCCCAGCCCGCGCGAGCGCAGGAACCCGTCCTCCACCCGCACCAGCGCCGGGGCGGCGGCATGGCCCGCCGCCTCGCGCCCGGCCCAGACCAGCAGCGGCCGGCCGGTGCGCCGCGCCAGCGCGGCGGCGGCGGCAGGCGCGTCGCGGAAGATCACCGCCGGGCGGGGGCGGGCGGGGGCCGGCACGCCGGCGAAGAACCGCGCCAGGGTGGCGCGCTTCCAGAGCCGCATGCCGCTGGCGACATGGCCCGCGCGGTCGTCGCGGAAGGCGCGCACCTCGGCCTCGATCTGGTCGAGCGCCTCTTCCAGGTCGCACAGCCGGTCGCGGCAGGGGTCGTGCCAGACCGGCGCCAGGATCATCGCGGCGGCGAACACTTGCGCCCTGGTCAGCCGGCGGGTGCGGCGGGCGGGGACCGGGCCGCGATCCTCGCTCAGCCCCCAGCCGGCGTAGAAGGGCGCGCCGAACACCACCGGGCGGTGGCCGGCCAGGATCGCCTCGAACCCCAGTTGCGACGACACGGTATAGACCGCGACCGCGCCCTCGAGCAGGCGGTGCGGCGAAAGCGGCCCCTCCAGCCGCGCGACCGCGCCGCCGGCCATCTCCAGCGCAGCGCCGTCGAGGTGGCCGGGCCCGGCGGGGTGGGCCTTGACCACGATCCGCGCGCGCGGATGGTCGAGCCGCGCCGCGCCCAGCATGACGCGGAACGCCGCCGCCGTCACGCCGCCGTGGGTGACCGAGGCATCGCCCCGCACCTGATCGACCACCAGCACATAGCCCGGTGGCGGCGCGGCCAGGGCGGGGTCGTGGGGGTTGTATTTCGACAGGTCCGAGGCGGCGATGCGCGCCATCGCGGTGCGCGCGCGCGCCAGCAGGCCGGTGTCGTCGAGCGGGTGGGTGGCCAGCAGGGTTTCCAGACGGCTGGGGCCGGAGGGGTCGTAGTGGATGCCCTCGTCGTCGATGATCAGGCCGGCGGGGCCCCTGTCGCCCCGCACCGGCAGGCCCAGGGGGCCGCGCCGCGCCGGCAGGACCGAACGCAGGAACCCATCCTCGAGCCGGATCAGGCGGGCGCCGCTGCGCGCGGCCAGCGCCTCGCCCCGCCGGGCGGTGCGCCCGTGCCCCCAGACCGCCACCGCATCCCCGGGGCCGGGGCGGCCGGTGGCGCGCACCTGCCAGCCCGCCAGCGTCAGGATGCGCCGCACCCGGCCGGGCGCGAGCAGGCCGAGGGAACGGGCGTGGATCGGGACGGGGGCGGCCATCGCTGCCCCCGCGCCTCAGTTTCCGCCGGCGAGGTTTTCGAGCGACGCGACGCCGCCGGCCGAGCCGGTGATCGCCGACAGGGTTTTCTGCCACTGCACGAACGGCGCCTCGGTGACGTAGACGGTATCCTCGTCGCGGATGGCGAAGTCGCGGGCGTGGAACATCCCCATCGGTTCGGTCAGGTCGAGGACGTAGACGAAGCGCTGATCGCCGGTCAGGTCGGTGCGGCCGAGCACGGCGTTGGCGATCTCGGCCGGCTCGTTGCGCAGCACGAAGACGCCGGTGGGATCGGCGGTGCCCGACGACAGCCCGCCCACCGTGGCAATCGCCTCGATCGCCGAGATGGTGCGCGACTCGAACGGCACCCGTGTCTGCGAGCCGGTGGCGCCAAGCGCGGTGAAGCTGCGCTGATCCTCCTGCACCAGGATACGGTCGCCGGCGCGCAGGGCAATGTCGAGGCTGTCGTTCTCGAACAGGTCGGACAGCCACACCTGCCCCTCGGTGCCGCCGCGGGTGACGGTGATCTGGGCGATCTCGGGCGGGATGGTGACGCCGCCGGCGGCCGCGAGCATCGCCGCAAGCGTCCGGGTAGGCCGCTCGATGGGATAGACGCCCTGCCCGCCGATGGCGCCCATCACGGTGACGGTGGCACCGTTGCCGGCCAGCCGGCGCACCGCCACCTGCGGGTCGGGCGTCTGCGGGTCGAGTTGGCGGGTGATCGCCTGGCGCAACCCGTCAGGGGTATTGCCGGCCGCGCGGATGCGCCCGGCGTAGGGCACGAAGATGAAGCCGTCGCCGTCCACCTGCACCTCGTCCAGCACCGCGACGCGCTGCCCGCCGGTGGCCAGAAGCCCGTCGTTGACGTTCTCGTAGATCGTCAGCCCGAGGGTGTCGCCGGGATTGATGGTGTCGGAGCCGACAAGGCCCGCACGCTCGAACCGGTCGGGAAACGCCAGCGCCGGGGTTACGGCGGTGGTGCGGGTGACGTGGTCGTTGACGGTGATCACGAAGGCGTCGCCCTGGCGCAGTTCGGACGAGGCGAAGATCTCGCGCTTGTTGGGGCCCGGGCGCGGCAGCCCGCAGGCCGCGACCGCGAATGCCACGAGCAGCAGGGCGAGTGTGCCGGACCTCGGCAGACCTTTGATGTTCACGGCTGGATCCCTCGCTCGATTGTTCCGCCTGGTGTTTCGCTGCCTCACGTCGCGCGCGGACATTGCCGCACCGGCCGGCATTCGCCGACGTTTTGCGGCAACCTACCGGATTCAGGCGTGAATTGCCACCGCCTTGTGGCGTTCAGGGGATCACGACGTGCAATTGTTGCCGCGGCGCCGCGGTGCCGCCCTGCAACGCCTCGTAGGGATCGTGGGCGTCGAGCATCAGGTCGACCACCTGCCGCAGCAGGTGCCGGCGACCGCGGGCCGAGTAGAAGCCGCCGGAAACCTGCGAGGTTTCAAGCAGATAGTGGCGGAAATCGCGATAGGCGCGGGTATCGGGGCGGGTTGGACGGGCGAAGAATTCGGCCAGCGGCTGGGTCGAGACGAGTTCCGGCTTGGCATAGACCGCGCGCCCCAGCACCGCCAGCGGCAGGCCGCGCCACAGCACCTGCTGGCCGGCGGTCGAGTTCACCGTCACCGCGCTGCGGGCCTGCGACAGAAGCCCCGCCAGCTTGCCGCCGCGCACGAAATGCACCCGCCCCGTCAGCCCGTGCAACCGCGCAAGCCGCGCGATCTCGGCGCGCACCGGCACGCGGCCGTCCTCGAGCGGGTGGGCCTTGAACACCAGGTGGTGGTGGCGCGGCGCGCCGGCCGCGAAGCCCTCGACCACCTCGGCCAGGAACTCGGCCATGGTGTCGTAGGGGCCGTGGGCGCGGAAGCTGGCGTCGTGTTCGAGTTGCAGCAGCACCAGGTGGTAGGGAAAGCCGCCGTGGCGGATGCGTGCCGAGGCCAGCGCCCGCTCGGCCCAGTGGACGGGCATCAGCAGGAGCCGGCGCAGGTAAAGGCGGAACTCGGCCGAGACCGGAATGCTGCGGTGCGGGCGGTAGTTGGGCCAGCCGCCCCGGCGCAGCAGCACGTGGCCGTGGTAGAGCGCGCCGTAGAAGATGTGCTGGCGCATGTCGCCCCAGCGCGCCGGCGCCTCGGGCAGGGTGATGTCGGCGCCGGCCAGGGCTGCGCGCATCGCCGCGATCGGGGTCTCCATCAGGCGCGAGTGGCCGTTGGCGCCACCACGCTCGTAGGTCACCCAATGGGGGCGCAGATAGCCTTCTTCGAAGACGTGCACGGTGACGCCGGCGGCACGGGCGGCGGCCACCGCCTCGGCGTGCAGCGGCCGGGTGTCGCCATACAGCACCAGGTCGGTGACGCCATGCGCGGCGATCAGCCTCCGGCAGGCGACCGGCCACCCCTCGTGCGGGCCGCGGAACGCCACCAGGCGGTCACGGTCGTGCCAGAAGGCGGCGTCGCCGGCGTTGAAGGCCACCCGCAACACCTCGGCCCCGGCCGACCGCAGCATCCGTGCGAGCCGGTCGAAGAAGGGGCCGTGCGGCCCCTGCAGGAACAGGAACACCCGTGCCGGGGCGCCCGTCGAGGTCATGGCCACGTCTCCGGTGATTGCGCCGCGCGCATTCTCTATCCTCCCCGTGCGCGATCATGTCACGCGGATTCTGGCCGCAGCAAGGCGCGCGCGGCAGGGGAATCGCATTTGAAGAACAGGGCTGGCGGAGTGTTGTGATCTGGATTCTGTAGGAGCCTCCTGAAGGAGGAAGCGATGCCGTCATTGATCACGATTTTCGGGGATATTCCGGACCCACGCCGCGGGAATGCGCAGCGCCATGATCTGCTCGA
>JGI25320J50211_1000446_pt1 | contig 27171 bp, 24 predicted proteins | sample AutmiccommuBRH21_FD_50211 | JGI IMG/M metagenome (IMG submission 50211)
TCTTCGGTCACATAGCGCTGCTATGCTCTCTCAGTCGTGCCTCGCAGGAAACCAAAATTGCGGCGCAAGCTTACGACATCTGAGGCTTGACATGACACTAGAAGCCTTTATCATCCAGACGCTTCATCCCCTCCATGAGCATACCCATGAAACCACCGATCACATCAAGCTGCTTTTCTTTTGCATTAAGTCCCTGGGAAAACTTGAAGCGTCCGTTTTCCATGCCAAGCAGCCGATAAAATGCTTCTTTGCCAGACGTTCCATTCAACTCGGCATGAACCAGTTCCCCTTCATTGAATGCTATCGTCGCCCGCTTTTCTTCAAACTCGATATGGAGNCGGCCTGTCTTCTGGTTGGCATTGATCATCTGACAAAGCTCGACCGCGGAGATATCCGAAAGCTGCCCAACCATGCCGGATGCCAATTCTTCGGCACGCTGTTGATTCATTTTTGTGATACGACTGACCAGCAGTTTATAAAAGAAGACCTGGAGCGCTGGGAACCTGGTGAGAATGTGCCGGAAATTTTTATGATTCATCACCGCAATCAGGCAAGGCTCGGTAGCCATGATTGTTGTTGTAACCCTTTCACCGGACAACAGACTCATCTCGCCGAACACCTCTCCCCGATGCAATTCAACAAGAGTCACCCCATGATCGTCAATAACCTCGGCCTTTCCGGAAAGAAGAATAAACAGTCGATCCCCCGGATCGCCTTTCTGGGTAATGGGAAACTGCCAAGGGTAATCGACAAGTTCAAGCAGAGTGGCCAAATCGAGAAGATCGTCGTCGGAAAGAGGCGAAAAGATTTCAATGGAACGCAGCAGTCCGGCAAAGCCGGTAACACTTTTAATCTTTTCCCGCCGTTCGGCAGCTGCCAGAAGTTTCATCTGCAGGGTTGCAAAACCTTTTTCTTTCTTATACTCAAATCGAATGAGGCCGGTACATCCGCCGCATTCAAATTTTGCCTTCCGGGTGCTGCCCCTGGAGAAATTTTCATAGCTTGTATCGGCGGATGCAATCTCTATAAGCTCTCTGGTAAGCGTGAGACACGCCGGTTTCCCGGCCGGCAGGGTAAGAATTCCCTCACCGACCTTCAATTCCTCCCGCACATTATATAAAGGGCAGTGATCCTCTTCCGTGATTATAAAAACACCGTTGCGAAACTGCATACTTTTCCTTCATCAATCGGATCGGCCAAACAAAAGATAAATGACAAATCCCAAAGCGGCAGCTCCACCAAAGACTACCGGCAGAATCTTGTTGATCTGCAGTTCTCCGCCAACAATGAGCGAGTCCATATAGGCCGTGCCGGACNCCCACCACACCGCAACAAAAACAGCCACAATTATCAGATCCTTCCATTGCTGTTTGAACAGCAGGTATCCGACCATGAAACCGAAGGGCACGAAAAACCATGGATTAGTAAACAGCCCAGCGGCGTCAACGTCCCTAATCTGTTCCTGGAGATGGGTCGAGTCGAACCAGTTTGTGATTTTCTTCCAGATTTCCATTTTCTTTCCTTGAGGTTAAGCGACAAACCTTGATAATGATGTGTTGCATTTACAATGCATCCTCTAGTTAATTGTACTCTATGATAATTACCCTGGCATTATTTTTAATTAATATTCCATCCGGCAGCGGAACTCTCACGAAGAGTCTTCTTGCATATACTGAAGAGTGTTTTAAAGTTCCTCCTGCCAACTTATAAATCTCTTCTCTTAAGATTCGCATATGATTTCACGCAANACAAATATAATTCTTGTAGGTATGCCCGGTTCGGGAAAAAGTACCGTTGGAGTCATCCTTGCCAAAATCCTTGCCTTGGATTTTCTTGATACCGACATCTTAATCCAGAAAACTGCAAAAAAAACACTGCAGGAAATTATCGATACAGAAGGACACATGGCCTTAAGAACCGCGGAACAGCAAGCTTTACTGAGCATTGTCTGCCGAAACCATGTAATTGCAACGGGAGGCAGTGCACCCTATAGTGAACCGGCAATGCAGCACCTCAAAAAGGATGGCATAACGATATTCCTGCATGCCGATCTCGCCACACTGCGGAGAAGAGTTCGCAATTACGAAACCCGCGGGATTGCCAAGCGTCCCGATCAAAGCTTCCAGGATCTTTTCAATGAACGGCTGGTACTGTATAAAAATTATGCCGATTTCACCATTCCAAGCTCGAATCTTACCCATGACCAGGTGTGCCAGGCAATTATCGTGCAGCTTCAACATCGTATCTTATGAAATCTCCCTGATTACCGACTCAACAGAATAAAAAGTGAACGACCAAAAATGAAAACTCTTTTAACCGGCTGTTCTGGATTAGTAGGGAATGCCTTGATCGAATATCTCTTTGCCAGGGGACACTCGATTCAATGCCTGAAACGCAACAGAGAATCTCAGCCGGATCATTTCTGGGCGACCCAATCACTGCCGGCAGAGAGAGAATATGAATTTGATGCCGTCATCCATCTGGCGGGAGAAAATGTCGCGCAAGGCCGATGGACTGCCGAGGTCAAAAAGCGAATTCTCGAGAGCAGGGTCGTCGGAACAAGGAAACTCGTCGACTTTATCTCACAGCTTGCACACAAGCCAAAAGTATTTCTGTGTGCTTCGGCTGTCGGCTATTACGGCAATGGGGAAGATCGAATATTCGATGAAAACAGCTCATCGGGAGAAGGTTTTCTCGCCGATGTCTGTCGACAATGGGAGAAAGAAACAGAACGTTTATCGTCAATGGGTGTACGGGTGGTCAACCTTCGATTCGGCATGATCCTCAGCCCCAGAGGAGGAGCACTGCATAAAATGATTCCCCCTTTCAAGCTGGGCCTTGGCGGAACGATCGGCAGCGGCAGGCAATATCTCAGCTGGATCAGCATCAGGGACGTGGTGGCTATTGTCGATTTTCTTATGGAGAAATCCCAGATAACCGGAGCTGTCAACATGGTCAGTCCGATTGCGGCCACCAACAAGGAACTTACCGAAGGTCTCGGCAAGGCTTTGAACCGTCCGGCCTTTCTGAAAGTTCCGGCACCTCTCGTAAAGCTGATATTTGGCCGGATGGCTGAAGAGATGCTGTTGAGCAGCACCAGGGTGACACCAAAGGTGCTGCTCGAATCCGGCTACGGCTTCCAGGACCAATCACTCGATGCGGTTCTGCGGTATTGCCTCGCTGAAAGGGNTACTCAGTAACAACCGCATGACTAGCACCAACTAACTAACGCCTGGACGTGAAGCCAGGCGTATCCATCTGGTTCTGTCAGCGCTTGCCGGTAATGCGTTGCACCGACTCCTCATAGCGCAATCTCGTTTTTTCAACGATCTCTTCCGGCAAGGGCGGAGGTGGCGGCGTTTTATTCCAATCGAGGCTNGAGAGATAATCGCGCAGGTATTGCTTATCAAAACTCGGCTGAGATTTGCCCGGCTCATATTTGTCGACAGGCCAGAAGCGCGAGGAATCGGGAGTCAAGACTTCATCGATGAGAATGAGTTCGCCGTTATGGTCGCCCAGCTCGAATTTGGTGTCGGCAATAATTATCCCTTTTGTCAGAGCGTAATCCGCGGCCTTCTGGTAGAGAGCGATACAGATCTCCGCTATCTTTCGTGCCCTCTCGCTTCCGACGATCTTTTCCATTGCCTCTATGGAAATATTTTCATCGTGATCGCCAAGTTCCGCTTTCGTTGAGGGTGTAAAAAGCGGTTGGGGGAATTTATCCGACTCTTTCATCCCGGCGGGCAGCTGAAAGCCGCATACCACCGGGTCTTTCTTATAGGCACTCCAGAACGATCCGGAAATATATCCGCGGACAATACATTCAATAGTGAGCGGTTTGGTCTTTTTTACCAGGATCGACCTCCCCTGCAGCTGCTCGGCATATGGTCGGCATGCCTCGGGATATTTTTCGACATCGGCAGTAATCAAATGATTTTCCACGATATCTCCGAGCAGATCGAACCAGAAAAGAGAGAGTTGCGTGAGAATTTCACCTTTCCCGGGGATCGCATCGTCCATNATGACATCGTAGGCGGAGATACGGTCGGTAGCGACCATCAGCAGGATATCGTCGTAACCGGGAATTTCATACATATCTCTGACTTTGCCGCGATGCCTGAGAACCAGGCCAGGAAAATCCGTTACTTTTACAGGTGCTTTCATGTAGAGCTACTCCTTGAAATTTCTTGTTAGTGCTGAAGTAAGGAACACGGATCAGCTTAGTCCCTTAACATAATAATTTGGTGATCTCATCGCTATCGCTATCGCTATCGAATTTTCTGCACTTCCGTATGAGTTTTCGATTCCGATAGCGATCCCGATTTCGATTTCGATTTTTTCGCAATTCCTGCATACCGCGAACAGGCAGGATTGTCATAGGCAACCAGCTCGGCGGTAAGCGAACCGATAATAATTTTCGAGTTGATCTGCACCGGCACCCGGCACTCGTCGTCTGTGTACCAGATAACCGTATCCCCTTTCTTTTCGTACAGACCCTTGAAGTTCATTATCGGCATGATTTCCACGGCAGTCACCGGCCCCAGCAGGGTCTTCTCGAAATGCTTTCTGGTAACGGCATTGACTACAACCTCGACCCTTTTCTTGTCGGCAAAAGTGGGTACGATAAATCGGCTCCCGATAGCAAAGTCCATCAATCTGCTGTTAAAAAAAGATGAAAATTCATTGTTGGTTTCACCTTCGACCTGAAAGAGACCTTCAATCTTGTTATTTTTCGTATACCGAATTTTTCCCCTCTCCTGGTCATACTCAATCACCCGATGGGCGCGATACTTATAACCCTCTTTCTGCCATATTTCATAATGGTAAGGCAGTCGATGAGGACCTCGGACCTTGGTGACATGCAGATCTTCTATGGGATAGATGAGATGAATCGCACCATTTTTCGTGGTAACTTCGGCGCGTATTTCATACTCATCGGTTTTCCCGTCAAGAGCGTTAACCTGGAGATGCAATTCTCCGATTTTTATACCACCGGTCCATGAGACATCGTATACAAGCGTCTCCTTGCCGGAGTAACCGGTGGCGAGAAGGCCGGGATCTATCCTGCCATACAGTGGACGGCCATAGTCTATCGCTGCGGCGGCNTCGCCTGCAACAGCCGAGCCGGGATAAACTATGAGCAAAAGGATAATCGCTATCACGTTCCGAAGTATCATTGGCGTCACTCCCCTATGGTTATGAGTGATATCCAGGTCGCCGCAAACAGGGTGATACTGATAAAACCGTTCATTGAAAAAAAAGAGGCATGGATGCGAGACAGATCATCGGGCTTTACCAGCATATGTTGATAGAGCAGCGCTCCTGCCGTCAAAGCAATCCCCATATAATAGAAATGATTTAAACCTGCTTGCAGTCCTGTCAAGGCAAAGAGGATAAAAGCCAGAACATGAAATCCGCCGGCAAGGTGAAACGCCTTTTTCTTGCCCATCCGCGATGGCAGCGAATACAGACCGATTTTCTTGTCAAAATCGGCATCGAGACAGGCGTAAATGGTGTCAAACCCGGCGACCCAGAACAGGACTCCCAGCGAAAGAATATAGGGATAATTCTGCAGCTGTCCGCTCACCGCGACCCAACCGCCAAGCGGCGAAAAGGCGAGAGCCATGCCAAGGATGAGATGGCAGAAGGAAGTAAATCTTTTGGTGAGTGAATAAAAGAGAGTGAGGCCCAGTGCAAGCGGAGAGAGTTGCAGGGTGAGCGGGTTAAGCTGCGAACAGGCAGTAAAAAAGAGACCTCCGGCGATGATAACCATAGCCCAGGCCTCCCAGAGTTTTACCTTTCCTGCAGGAATTGCTCTTGTCGCTGTTCTCGGGTTTCCCTGATCGAACCGGCGGTCCACTATTCGGTTAAAACCCATGGCGCACGTTCGTGCACCAACCATCGCCAGAACAATCCAAAGAATAACGCTCCAAGCCGGCACGCCCCGGGCGGCCAGAAAAGCACCGATGAAGGCGAAAGGCATGGCAAAGATGGTGAGCTTGAACTGGATCATTTCCAGAAGGACTGCAATTTTTCGTATCATGCTCCGGCGTCGCTCCATCTCTTTCTTCCGGGAATATCCAGGCCCAGTTGATCCGCGAGACGCCATGTATATGTCTCGGCAGCCTGTTCCAGNGTGGCAGGACGCAGATAATAGCTGGGCATGGTCGGGCAGAGTATCGCTCCGGCATCATGAACCGCCAGCATATTCTTCAGGTGGGTGCGATTCAAGGGGGTTTCCCGGACCGCAAGCACCAGTTTCCTGCGTTCCTTCAGCATGACATCCGCCGCCCGGTGAATCAGGTTGATCGACAGACCTCCGGCAATGGCCGCAAGGGATCCCATGGTACAGGGCAAGACAACCATCGAGGTATAGTCGCTCGAGCCGGATGCCGGCGGGGCCGACATATCTCCATAATCGAACCATTCGGAGACCACTGACAATTGCTCCGGCTCTATCCCCTGTTCCATTTTCAGGACTTTCCTGCCTGCTTCCGAACAGATACCATGAACATCGATTGCCAGGTCGGCGATCGCGGTAAGAAAAGAGGTCACAAAGAGCATTCCGCTTGCACCGGTAATACCTATTAAAATTTTGTTGTGATGGGCTGTAATCATAGCATATCTTTCCCGGGGCATATCGCGGCGGAGATTAATAGAGATTGGAGAAAATTTTCAAGGGCAAAGCATTGCCTGGAATGTCTCCCCGCTTGATAAGAAAGTTAAAGAAGGTTTCCAAAGCCTTGCGTTTCGGNCCACTGAGATCGTGCTCAATTGCCGACAAATACTCGTAACACCTCTTCTCCGTCATCGGGATCCGCGGCGCGGAGAGAGCGCAGATACTTTTCAATTCATCCTTGCCTTCATCGCGGCACCTGAGCAGCTCACGGTGGATCTCGATCAACATCTCCCCATGCTGCTCACAAAATTCCTCCCGCACCGCACATACGGCAAAAACAAAGGGAAGTCCTGTCTCACGTTTCCAGATATCGCCAAGATCGAACTGATACAGATAGGTAGAGGTGTCAACAAGCCTGAGGGCATCGTCACCGATGGCAAGCAAGGCCATGAATTCCTTTTTGTCGGCCTTGAGGACATCTCCGGTCTGGTAGACGGGTTGGACTTTGAAGAACTCCTCAAGGATTATTTTCACCAGGCTGACCGAGGTCTGTGAGTGAGAGCTTAATAAGATCGGAGCTCCGTCCAGCTGATCCATAGGCAGATGGGAAAAGAGGAACACCGAACCGACCGGGCCATTGGCACTGATCGAAAGTCCTGATAAAATCTTGTATTTTTCAGGATGTACACCGTATTCAAAACTCGACACAAAGCCCAGATCGACCTGGCCGCTTGCCAGCTTGTCATTGAGAACTGCCGGCGGTGCCTCGACCAGCTGCCAGTCATCCCGGCTGACGGTGGCTCTCCATCGTTCGTGGATGGGAGCGACGTTGATATAATTCNCCATTCCTATTCGAGCCGATTTTTTATCTGAATTGTTCATGTGCATTCTTCCTGTAGAGGATACCGTACAACTTGAAATGTTAAACCCATGAAATTTCCGTTGGTCTTCCACCGGAAACAAGTTNTTTCATCACATCCCAAGCATTTTTGCATCGTAATAAAGAAGGTGAAGAAACATGGAGAAATCTGGATTTTTTCCCTGCTGCCAGGCTGCCGAAGTCTCGTGCAGCGTGTAAGGCATGTGCCCCCCCTAAGGTGGCCATGGCAAAAATTTCCTCGTGTTCGAGTTCATGGTTGTCCGCAGCAAGTATCTGCATCTCGCGCCACAGATCGATTACCCGATTCGAAGCACGAGAGTCGGTCCCCAGGGCGGGGAGTAATCCTACTTTAATCATTTTTGCCACAGGAGCTTTTCCAACCTTCAGAAATCTGTTGCTTCCAGGACAGAGACAGATATGAGCGCCTCTTGATGCCGCAAGCCGCAGCTCATTTTCCGACACGTGAATACAATGAATCAGCAGGGTCTTCTCATCGAGGATGCCAAGAACGTCATAATACTCGATTGTACCGGAAAACCCCATCGCGGCGGAAGCAAAGGTGTCATCCCAGCGATTTCTCTTTTCGAGAAAATCACGAAATATCCCGGTGCTCGAACCGAGGAATTGCAGTTCGGCCTCGCTCTCGGCGGTGTGAATGGAAAATATCTGCTGCAACCGGCGACATCTGTCCTTGATATACTGTAAAAGTTNCGGCCCGGTCGAATAGGGTGCATGCCCGGTTACCGCAATCCGGTCTTCGAGTTCTCCGATTTTTTGTCGCGCAGCAAGATCTCCCTGGCGGTCCGGCCCGAGATATTCCACCATCCGGACGATCTGAGGCCAACCTTCTGTTGCAGGATTGTCCAGTTCACTGAGAAATTCGTTTCCGGTGTCGGCTGCGAGCACCACCCCGGAAGCATACTGGTCGTTCAGAAGAGCTGAAAAAGAGGCTGTTCGTTCCTCACTGCCCGCTGTATCCGCCATTCTTCTGGCCAGCAGATCGGCAATCCAGTCGGTGAAAGTTTGATGCGGGAGAGGTTCGGGAATATCGGAGAGGNGGGACAACTCCAGATGCATATGGGCATTTATCAGACCGGGAATGAGTACTGCCGGGTACCGAGTCTCATCGATTCCGGGATACCTTCCAAGAATCTCTCTCCGCTTTCCTGTTTCGACGATTCGGCCCTCGGCAATAACCACGCTGCCGTCATGAATCACCGGTTCGTTTACCGGGACAACCCATGCTGAGGAGATAATTTTCATGGCTGAGATATCATGATGCGTCCTTCTGCCCCAAAAGAAAAATTTGAGGCTAGGAGGTTGTCCGAGAATAGCAATTTTCTCTCAGATCGAGGCAAATTCGAAAAAAATGCCGGAGGCATATACTTAATATTNCGAGGATAATTTTTTCGAATTTAACGAAGATATTGGGGGAAAAGGGCATTCTCGGACAACCTCCTAGACCAGGCTGTAATCCATCAACCTTTGCGCCGGCCGGAATCCTGCATCCGCGACAAGCTGACGGATCTCCTGCTCGGAAAGTCTAAAACTTNCCCCCGCCGCAGCAACGACATTTTCTTCAATCATCGTACTGCCGAAATCATTGGCGCCAAACGACAGGGAGAGTTGAGCGACCTTAGGCCCCTGAGTGACCCATGAGGCTTGAATATTGTCGAAATTATCAAGATAAATTCTTGAAAGCGCCAGCATCCGGAGATATTCAAAAGCCGTGGTTTTTTCGATGTCGGCAAGAACCGTGTGGCCGGGCTGGAACGGCCAGGGAATGAAAGCGGTGAATCCGCCCGTCCGGTCCTGGAGTTCCCGGAGTCGCCGGAGATGTTCAAGCCTTTCCTCCTTTGTCTCGACATGACCGAACATCATGGTGGCGGAAGTCCTTAGGCTTTGGTTATGTGCCTCTTCCATGACTTCCAGCCATTGATCGGCATTGCATTTCCGGGGAGCGATCAACTGTCGGACCCGGTTACTGAGTATCTCCGCACCCCCTCCCGGTATCGAATCGAGCCCTGCCGCAATAAGCCTTCCGATGACTTCTTTGACCGGCTCACCGGAAAGATTGCTGAAATGGCAGATTTCCGGAGGAGAGAAACCATGGACATGGATCCCGGTGCTTTTCATGAACCGGACCATTTCCTCATAATATTCCAGGGGCTGTCCTGGATGGAGGCCGCCCTGCAGCAGGATCTGGGTGCCGCCAAGATCCTGCGTTTCATTGATCTTTGCAAGAAGCTCGGGAAAACTCAGCAGATNCCCCTGCCGGTCTTCGGGCGATTTGAAAAACGCACAGAATTTACAGGCGGAAATGCAGATATCGGTATAGTTGATGTTCCTGTCTATGACATAGGTCACAAGGTTTTCAGGATGTTTGCGGCGGCGAATACCGTCGGCGAGAGAGCCCAGCTGATAAAAATCCCCGGATCGTTCGAGGACGGTGTACTCCTCGTCGGTGATTCTGTTGCCGGCACTCACTTTTTCGACGATACTGTCAAGCTTGATACCGTGCATTATTCCTTTCCTTCTTAATTATGGACTTCGACGATATTGTACAGCGTATCTCTCTGCACAGGAATCCGTCCTGCATCTTTGATCAGCCGGACAAGCGTCCCGCTGCCGAGGGCCTGTTCCGTCTCTGCTCCGGCCATATGGGTTATCACCTCTTCCTTGACCGTCCCGTCCATGTCGTCGGCACCAAAGGAGAGTGCAATCTGCGCCATCTGCGGCCCGATCATTACCCAGTACGCCTTGATGTGCGGGAAGTTATCAAGAAAAAGGCGGGCAACCGCGATATTTTTCAGATCGTCGAGCCCGNTGGTTCGCGCAAGCTCGGACATCGCAGTGTTCTTGGGATGAAATGCCAGAGGAATAAAGGCTAAAAAGCCGTTTGTTTCATCTTGTGCTTCGCGAAGGGCGGTAAGATGTTCCAGACGCTCCTCCAGCGTTTCGATATGGCCGTAAAGCATGGTGGCATTGGTATTCAATCCCTGGCGATGCGCAGCTTTGGCAATCTCGAGCCAGGCGTTGCCGGAAATCTTTTTTTCGCAGGTCAACTTACGGATTCTCGGACTGAATACCTCCGCTCCGCCGCCCGGTAAAGAACCAAGCCCTGCCTCCTGCAAAAATTTGAGCGTTTCATCCACCGGTTTCCCGGCAAGTTCTGCAAGATGAGCAATTTCGACACAGGTAAATGCCTGAATATGGACCTCCGGCCGAACCTCTTTGATCCCGCGAAGCAGTTCGAGATAATACTCAAACGGCAAATCGGGATGAATTCCGCCTACCATATGAATTTCCGAAATCGGTTCGGCAAGCCTGTCTCTCACCTTCTGTTTGACATCGGCCACGCTCATCTCAAAGGCCAGCTCGGAATCCTTCTCCCGGCCAAAGGCACAGAATTTACAAAGATTCAGGCAGATATTCGAGTAATTGATGTGTTGGTTGAAGATGAAGTAGGTGTTGTCGCCGTTAAGCCTGGTTCTGACCATGTTGGCCAGATAGCCCACGGCCAGAATGTCTTTGCATTGATAAAGTTTCAGTCCATCGGCAAAGCTCAGCCGTTCTCCCGCGACAACTTTCTCAAGAATATTCCCTAGACCGGCTTGAACGATATAATTATTCACAATAAAAAGAAAAAGCCGGGGAGAAGGATCCGGCTGAAAGAATTTTTAGGTGTCGACCTCAGTCGATGAAAAATTTCAGCTTATCGCGGCGGCTCGAATGACGCAGTCTGTTCAGAGCCTTTTTTTCAATCTGCCTGATCCTTTCGCGGCTGACATTAAAGAGCTTGCCGATCTCCTCGAGGGTATACTCTGCCTTTTCGCCGATGCCAAAGCGCAGACGAATTATCTTTTCTTCTCTTTCACTGAGGGTCTCAAGAATATCGTTTACCCGACCGGACAACTCTCTGGTTTGCACGGCATCGTAAGGCGACTGCGATTCCTGGTTTTCAAGAAAGTCCCCGAGAGTCGAATCATCGTCGCCTACCGGAGTCTCAAGAGAAATGGGTTCGCGCGATGCCTCGAGAATGGAGAGGATTTTGTCCATCGGCAGGTTGGTCGCCTTGGAGATTTCCAGAGGAGTCGGCTCCCTGCCAAGCTCTTTAAAGAGTGCATAAAACGCTTTGAAAAACTGACTGCGGAGTTCCAGAAAATGGACCGGCAGACGAATGGTTCTGGTCTTATCGAGAATCGCCCGGGTAATTGCCTGACGAATCCACCAGCTGGCGTAGGTGGAAAACTTATTGCCTTTGGTATAATCGAAACGAAATACCGCACGCATTAAGCCGAGGTTACCCTCCTGGATTAAATCCGCAAGAGTCAGTCCTTGATGCATGTAGCGCTTGGCAATCGACACCACGAGACGCAAATTCGCGCGTATCATGGTATCTTTGGCTACCTCGATCGATCGACTGTATGCTTCAAGCTTTGCCTGCAGTTCAAACAAATCCCTGATATCAGGATATTTTTTTGCGGCACTGAGAATCGTATACCGCATGAAATTGAGCTGCTGCTTCTTCGGTTTGAGTGTCGGATCCCTCTTTTCCCAGAGATCGATGCGCTCACGCAGGAGCTGCACTTCCTTCACACCGGAAATATCCTCGCGGATGGCACTGATGATCGATTCAAAGCCCTGGCGAATAGTCTTGCTGTATTTGGCCTCTTCCTCCGGCGTAAGCAGATCGAAGCGCCCCATTTCCCGAAGGTAAGTGGTGGTAGTCTCCTCGGCTTCGTGCGTTTCGTCATCGGCGAGAACAATATCCTCGTCATGGCCCGACTCAGCGGAAGGATCATCGGTTTTTTCCCAGACTTCCCCTGAAAGTGTCCGCTTTTCTCCACTTTTTTCGACTGTCACGATTTCAATCGAATGAGCTCCGAGAAAGTTGAAAATAGACTCGATTTCGTTAGGGTCCTTTATGTCATCTGGCAACAGTTCATTTAAATCGTCAAAGCTAATACAGCCTTCTTCTTTTCCAGCTTTTAGAAGGTTTTCTTTAAGTTCAGGCAGCACCAGAGACCACTCCATTTCTTGAATTTAACAGACAACCTATTGTTCAATTGCACAACGGCTCTTTTACCAATAGTCTCAAGAGTACCAAAAAAGACTTAGGAAAGTTTTTTTTGGCAAAAAAAAAGCCAACGAGAAAGATCTCGTAAGCGTGTAGTAAAGCTCGGAAGAGCATATACATACAATATTTGATAAGATAATGCAATTTATAAAATAAAATATGCTGCAGGTGAATTTTTTCTATTTTTTCCTTACAACAGGTTTATATTATAGCATCGATAAGGCGATATTCAAGGTACCCTACCTGATACCTTGCCGCTTTTCTTCATGGTCTCGCAGACCAACGATATTTTTTCTACAACACAGCCAAACCTTAAATGGCGAGAGGCAATGATGAAGAACCGTTCCAGTGGTATCCTTGCACATATCNCCTCGCTCCCTTCGCCTTATGGTATCGGCGATATCGGGCCATCGAGCTACGGATTTGTCGACTTCCTGGTTGGTTGTGACCAGAGTTACTGGCAGTTTCTGCCGACCGGACCAACCAACACGCTTTTTGACAATTCCCCGTATATGAGCACCTCGGCCTTTGCCGGTTCGTCTATGCTGATTTCGCCTGACCTTCTTTACCAGCAAGGCCTCATCCAGAAGTCACTTCTTGACAGCTGTCCCGAATTTTCGCCATACTGGGCGGATTTCGCAAATATAAGAGCATACAAGGAAAAACTCCTGCAAGAGGCTTACCTGCGGTTTCGTCCGGAGAATTGTCCCGAATATGCCGGTTTCGTGCAAAACAACGCATGGCTTGACGACTATGCCATGTTCATGACCTTTAAAGAGCTTTACAACAATATCGGCTGGTTTGACTGGCCTCGCGCTGTTGCCACCAGAAATGCAAAGACACTCGCCCTGCTCTTCGAGCAACATATCGACCGGATACATTACTATCGGTTCGAGCAGTTTGAATTCTTCCGGCAATGGCAACTTTTGCAAAATTACTCCGCGGCCAAGAATGTGCAATTTTTTGGCGATTTACCCATCTATGTAAGTTATGACAGTGTCGATGTCTGGGCCCACCAGGATATTTTCGATTTGGACCGGCAGACGTTTCGACCCACCCATGTGTCGGGAGTTCCTCCCGATTATTTCAGTAAAACTGGACAAAAATGGGGCAACCCTCTGTATGACTGGCAAAACGAAGATCGGGATATTCAGGATCAGCTCATAAACTGGTGGGCTGATCGACTGTCTCATTTATTCAAGATGGTCGATATGGTTCGGATCGACCATTTCCGTGGGTTTGAATCATACTGGTCGATTCCGGAAAAGAACGAGACAGCTGAAGAAGGGGNGTGGCTGAAAGGTCCCGGCAGGACTTTCTTCGATAGAATATATGAAAAACTTGGGCCTCTGAATATAGTTGCCGAAGATCTGGGTATCATAACCGCGGAGGTCGAAACCCTCCGGGACGAATTGGCCTTTCCGGGCATGAAGGTTCTTCAATTTGCCTTCGACGGCGAAAAGGACAACAGTTTTTTGCCGCACAACTTCACCAGTACCAACTACATAGTATATACCGGAACCCATGACAACGATACTACTGTCGGCTGGTTCCTCAGTGACCGGCTTGACGACAATCAGCGCTCGACAATAAAGCGGCTCGCCAACAGAACGCTCGGCGACCACCATGCCATTCATCACGATCTGATATATCTTGCTCAATCGTCCATCGCCAGATTATNCATTTTCCCCCTNCAGGACATTTTAGGTTTCGGCAACGATTGCAAAATGAACAGNCCGGGCGTTGCCAACGGCAACTGGCGCTGGCGGTGCGCCGGAGAATTTCTGACTGCAGAGGTGGCGGAAAGAATGGAAAACACCACCCGTCTTTTTGGCAGGGCGCGACCTGAGGCAAAAACATCGGGCAATCCAGGGAAACCGCCCGCAAGTTGAAATATTCTAAACCCGTACAACTAAGAGTTGACAACAATTCGGAGGTCAGTTATATAACAGCCACAATTTGGCCCCATCGTCTAGTGGCCTAGGACACTGGCCTCTCACGCCGGCAACAGGGGTTCGAGTCCCCTTGGGGTCACCAAGTTTACTCGGGTAAGGGGGAGATAACTCCCCTTTACTTCGAGTCTCCTTTCCTTCTCTTTTCCCTTTGGCCATACTACTACCTCTTCAATCATAGAGTGTATTGTCGATTTCACGATATTTGGATCAACATCGGTGATTTCTTCCGCAAGATGCTCGATGATATCGAAAATTTTTTTTTCTGAAACCTCCATCGCATTTTGATTGGCTTTCATTGATTCTAAGGTGCTACAGACAATCTTCTTTTGGTCATTGAGGGGTGTAATTCTATCCTTTAAAGTCACTTTGTCTATCAGATCGTTTTGAAATAGGTCGAGAATCTTATTGATATCGTTACTCAACTTCTCTAAACGCTTATCGAGTAAACCAATCTCCGGGTTTTCAACTGCCGCTTTTTGCTTGCATTTTTCGACTAATTTTAAAATCTGATCATAAGACAAGACTTCTTGCTGGATGTAACTCATGACTGCATCTTCGATTTTCTCACGGGAGATCCCGTTGTTGGTGCAAGTACTACCCGCCTTGGTTTGTGCATTGCAACGGTAGGTTGTTCTATCTCCAATATAACTTGCACCACAATCAGAACATTTGAGAAGGCCGGACAGAAGGTACGTTCTCTTCTTATTGTACCGCATAGCGCGTTTGCCTTTTAGATTCAGCGCTTTAATAGCAGCTCCAACTTCTTCTGTTACCAGAGGGGGATGAGTATTTTCTTCGAAAATCCATTCTGACTCATCCTTATATTTCTTTCCTCCCTTGAAACCGACAACTTTGCCGTCTACCCGCACTTTTTCATTTGTACGGTTGAATAGCGTATGTCCAAGATATTGGTCCACATTGTCTTCCCAACTTTTACCAGTGCTCTCGGACCATTCGCTTTTTCCGCTAGGCGTTTTTATACCCCGATTATAAAAATCTAGAAATATCGATTTTCTGCTCTCATTTTTGGCTCGTCTCTCCATATACTCTTTGAGAATCGGAGCTGTCTCATTACAATAGGCAAGTTTAGATTTTTTTACATAATCGCCTTTTTTGTTCTTTCCATGATCGCTATACTCAAGTTGATAGCCAAATGGCGCTATACCGCCTGCACGATATCCCTCGTAGACATTTTGCTTCATCCCTTCAACGCCCTTCTCCTTGCTTACAAGTGAGTGATAATTAGAAAATCCCATAAAAGAGCTCTCCATCAAAACATTTGATGATTTTGTTTCAGTTACGGGCATGTGCATAAAATCCACATTCACATCACATTCATCGCGTAGCTTATGCAAAGCTTTCAATGTGGAATATGAATCTCTACCGAAACGCGAGAGATCTAAACAGCAGATTTTATTGAATCGCCTTGTTGCTAATTGGGATTCTTCAAGCATCTGATTAAACTTTGGCCTTACATCATTGATTGATGACAAGCCAACATCTGAAAATATTTCTACAACCTCATCACCATTTTTGTCAGCATAATCTCTCAATTGTCGTTCCTGGGCTTCACAAGAAACTTTATGCTGATCCTTGCTTGACCGAATATATAATGCTACTTTCATTTTCTTTTCCTTTGGGCGTCACTCCTTTGGAAACTACCAAAAAGTTGATACGCCCTATTAATTTTAAAATTTCTTCTTTTTTACAATTGCCACTATTAATTCAATTAATGATTCTTTAGCTATCTCACTCACTTTTATAACTTTCCTTTCAACTTTTTGAGTTCCTCCTCCAGGAGTAATATGATTTATTGTTAACTGTTCTTCTTTTTTTAGGATATCCACTATTGATTCCTCCCCTGTCATTGCCGACACCGCCATTATCAAATATTGATTCAAGTATTATCAGTGCTGACTATTAAGGGCGGGAGGTAATGCCCCAGGTTGTCTGATACCAAACCACTAGCTTCATCCATGGTACCGAGTGATTTAATTTGCTTCCACCACCTTTTCTTCATTTCTTGATTTTCAATGAAATCTTTTGCGGGACATTCGCTTTTTCTTGTTGCTGGATTTTCTTCTCTTTATCTTCGGTCTAGCATCAGCTATTATTCCTGTACCCCACGATATCAATTCCCTCCTTGATAGATTCAAGTCATCTATGTTTTTAAGGTTCTTTCCTATTGTATTTCCTTTTAATTCTACTCATAATAGTTAGCCTCTATGTTTGTTGTTGTTAATCTCACCGATTCATTTCCATATTTTGAAAAAAATGCAGCGTCTTTAAAATATTTTGAAATAAATACCACTATCAATGACTATAGCTTATCCACGAGTGATGATTGATAGAGTACAGCTATTTGATCTACTAAATATAATATAGTGTTACTACTAGAACTCATAACCAAATTTCGGTAGAATATTTCTAAAAGCTACTCGCCGTCGATAAAGTTGTAGATTATAATTGTTACGATTCCACTTATTTTCAGTAACAATATCTTCCACCGACTTTTTCCCCAGCAACATTTCTAGATCAGTTTCACTGAAGTATAGTTTAGCTAGTGAATATAGTTGTTTCGCAATCAACAACTCCTCTGGTGATGCGGTGTTTGATGGTAACAAGTTCCATTCCTCACATTCAACTTCCGATATTCTAAAATTTTTGTTGTTTTCATCAAAAACATCGAGCATTGACTTATTTTCTTTTTCTAATGATTTCGGTTTGAACTTCCTTAACAAATTCCTAATGTAGTAAAATACGAAATATTCAACCCATGTATAAAGCGAGGCGTTTTTGTTCAAGTCATACCTCAAATATTTTTTATTTATTATGCATTCAAAATAAAGTTCCTCAATTACAAAATTCTGTGTATTAATTTTTATTGCTTGTTTTTTCTGATGACTTTCTTGTTCCCATGAATAGCCATGAAGATAACCGCACAGAATGTCAATTTTTCTTGCAATTGTTATTGATGTTATTAAGTTATGGTTCGTGTATCTTACAACACAGCCGAATAATCTATGTAGTTCTTGAAGATCTATTGGTTCATTCATTGCCTAATTGTTCTCCTATATAGTTATTTAAATAAAAATAGAAAAAGGGTAGCTTTCGAAAGTAAAAGACTGCCCTTATTCTATTGATTTGAGTAAGAGTATTATCTACGTAACTAATTCAATATAATGTTTCATTTTCCCTATAAATTGTGTTTAGTATTTCGCAGTCGCAATAACCACCTTGGCTTTGAAAAAATTCTAAAGTACCTGCAACATCTACGTTAGGTAAAGAACACAGTATCTTTTTTGTTATTGTATTAGAATAATTACAACCTTCGATTCTCAAATCTTCGGTCAGTCTAAAACAAAGAGCGTTCCAATACTTATGCTTTTCTGATAATATTTCATCCCTCATATAAGAAATTCCTCCTCATTGCCAACACAGTTATTGTTTGAAATATAAAATCGTTATCCATTGTTATTCCTCCGTTTATAGACATATCTGTAGCTGAAGTAGCCCCGAACTTTTTATTGCAGTTGCCTGCATCGGTAAGCAGACACCACCAAAAGGATCATTTGTGCTGCAACGGGTTATGAAAAAAACAACAAAGCTAATTTCAAACCAAACTACACACTCTCCAGAAAAACTCCTGTGTGATGAAGAGAAGATTATGGGGTGGAGAATATCGTGTCTTGATAAAGTGAAGCTGTGCAGTTCCCCAGCCCCACAACCCCAATAAAAAGCATGTGTGAGGGACAAATTGGATTTTCAGCAGGAGAGTCTTGGGGGATCAGATACTTAATGGGAACAACTAGAGGAGATTAGCTCGCACTACCTCCTGGAAGAACTACTGAATCGGTGGATGCTTCAGAAGAAGACTATCAGGTCAGTGATATAGACGAAGGTGAAGACTGTTTTATAAGATGGGACTATTTGTTCAGTCAAACAATGACAGGCGTACAGAGTTGAGGTGAAGGTGGTTGGGGGGTAGTGGTACTGGTTTTTGGTTGGTTTTGACTCCGAGACCTACCTGCGGTCATAGTGTGTCAAATCATCATACAGAGGGAATTTGAATGGATGGGATGAACAATGTATAGGATGTTCTTATATTGTTAAAATAAGATATCCTATACATTAGTATTAAATAGGTAAAATCTTTCGCTAATTCTCCTTATACATCCTTCAGCTTCTAACTGCTCCCGATGCTTTCTGACAGTATCTCGGCTTAGCCCATGTTTTTTTGCTATGAAGTTATCGGAAAGACCTGAATTAGAGTGATTTTCAAAGGGAAAGGTAGAAGATTCGGCGATTATATACCCTTTAATTTCTTCATACTTGTTATCATTGCGCATTTTTCTTGGTTTGAACAAATCTTCCCTATATTGAATCTCCTGCGGATAGAGATATTGTTCGTATTCATTAACTGGCTCCTTGGCGAAAATATAAAAGACGACTGGGTGGAAGAGGTAACGAGATCTTGCCAGTGCCTGCCTTTGTTCTGAATGTCGATAGGTTTTTGCGATATCTTCGATTTTATTGTATTCAGCCTTGTATTTACGTATCGAATTGCTACCCGCAAATGTCCAAAGATTGTTCTTGGTAGCGAACGGCTCCTTTCCTAATAACTGTTCTTGCATGAACTCTAATCCCATCGCAATTTCCAGCGCGTCAGGTGGAGTGAAGCTGCCAAGCATGATATGAACGTCGGTGTCTTTAGCAGAGTTTTTGCCTCTGACATTTCCATAATGGTCCTTTTTTATGTTGAGGTGCGGATAGCAAGTAGAGATAAAATTATCGAGATATTGGACTCTTATGAATTTTGATGTATGGATATAATAGTGCTTCTCTGCACCATTTTCAGCAAATATGCCAGATAGTGCCTGCAATACTTTCTCTTGTTCCTTGTCTGCATTAGTAGATGAAATATCAGTGTTGGTATTCTGCCAAACAACGTGTCTTATACGTGCATCTACATGCACATCGAACGGCTTGATTTCAACATCTAGTAACTTTTTTTTCAAAAATTCGTCATTTAATTTGGTCCCATCAAAAAATACATGTGGTGGACAATGCTGCAATTTGTAAAATTTCGGATTTGGGAAAAATATGTTAAAAATTTGCCTTTTATTGCCATCCTCATTTAACTGGCTGCTTTTGGTAAATTTTTGAATTACACTCCCAAATTTTATACCATGTTCAACAATATCAAGTAGGTTTGATGCCTTTGAAACCTCATTTACATAATCTGGAACTAAATATTCAATTATATTGTAAGATCCTTCCCATTTTTTCTTAATCTGTTCCGGTACCTCAAATTTCGCATCTATTGGTGGGATTATAGCGCTTTTCTCCGGAGTTACTAATCTTCCTAATAGTATATTAAATTTGTCAATTATATTTTTGTTTGTAGTGTGATCACTAAATTCGATATTTAAAAATTCGAAAAATGTAGTAATGAATTTTTTCAACACATTAATCTTTAATACAATAGGTAAATAGCAATTATTCAATACTAGGTCTTCGTCGATGATAAATGTGTTTCTCTTAACTTCTTTGGCGGTTCCTGTTTTTTTCCAGCAGTGAAGAGTGTTGTTATTATTAAATAGATCATAAAGTCTGTGAGTAGCAACTACTATTCTAGCTTTACATGCTTTATCAGTCCAATTGAAGAATTTACATCCAGTAATTGATCTACTGCATTTTTTGCAATAATTTTTTTTCACATTCCATAGCGATTTATATCCTTCAATAATTTTTTTGAAAAATAGGCATTCTTCTTCGTTAATACCTTCTACTACAAAAATCTCATCAGTAAGGTAATCGTTATTTTTATAGTTACAACGGCCAGTGGAACCGTCAATGTAGCAGTAGTCATCTCTGTTTGCTTTTCTTGCGATTTCAATGCGAAGATTTTCAGCAATTTCTCTACACATCTCCTTGTTTGGCATAAAAACTACTGACGAATGATCTTTCATTGAGGAAAGAAACTTAATTATAGTATAACTTTTGCCCAGTCCCATTGGCGCATTAACAAAGAGTGCATGATCTTTATTAATCAAGTCAGTCCAACCATATAATTCGGCTCTTGACTTTTTAAATGGCAGCTCTTTCTTTACTTCAGATATAAAAATATTAACCGCTTTGTATAAATCTAGGTTATTTACAATGTTTTTTTCCCACCCTACTTTTTCAACTATAACTGTTGTTTTATTAAAGTTAATTAGTTTGAATAATGGGTAATCTAGATATTGATTGCAGACGTTATGGTAGTCGTTCTCGGTAAAATCAACAAGGCTGTACTCTAAAAATATCGCTTCTGTGATTACCTGCTTAATACTTTTTCCATAAATTGTTTCAAACAAAGTCAAGAAAGCGTGGTTCTTTTCTCTGTTTTGACTAACAGATGATTCTCCATTTCCAAATTGGTTTTCTCCAAAAGACAATATTCTTTTTGGAGCTATCAAAGTTAAAATGCTCCTAAAGAAAATGGTATCAGGATATAGCCGTCTAAATTTCATTTGCCCAGTAGTATTTTCATTTATAAGTTCCTGGTGTAACCATTTTGATTCTGGAAATAACGGCTTCTCAAGCTTTAAATGAAAATCATTAAATTCTTGTTGATAATTAGGTACTTCTTCCTCGTACCAAGCTTTAAAATATTTAAATTTTTTATTGGTCCCAGGAACAAAAATAGTTTCTAGCAGAATTTGCTCCTGTATGGCTTGAACAACGTTTTTGTATGAACAAGGCTGTATGATAAATTCACTCAAATCTATAAAAGGTGAAGACCGTGGGTATGATGCCAACGTCGTATGATTACAATCGATACAGGAAAATCCTTGAAAAATCGTATCGCCACAGTCTGCATAAACCACTCCCCTCTGTGAGAAAAGTTCTGCAAGGGCATCGGCATCGTACTGACGCCCACATTCAGGATTTTCACATTTCGCAGGAAGTGCATCCTTCCGAAGGATTGAGTTAATCATTTGAAATTAAACATTTTATTAGTAGGAAGATCAATTATAGCTTTATAGCAGTCTGGAAAAATCTCAATTACTATTACCTTTTTCCTCGAATGTTCTAGGTGTAACGTGTGCAACATCAGGGTAACAATTTAATACTACTGGTTTTTATTACTACTGAACAGGAAAATACCCTTAGGTTACACACGTTACACCTTTTTAATCTTCCTCGTACCACTCGGGAGCATCTTCATTAGGTACTAAAGGCTCATCTTCCTGTTCAGAGAGAAGTCGTTCCCTTTCTTCTTCCGCTATTTCCTCGGCAAATGCGAGAGCTAGAGCCAATTCTGCGCTCATTTCGTCATCGAATATGTCATGCATTTTATTCCCTCCATTTGGTTGAAACAACTACATTATTAGCACTTCCCGACTCAAGATGTCGAGTGGCTCACGAAGCTCCATAATTGGCCTGTACTGCTCTTTCTGTTCCTTTGTCTATATAGTGTGACCTCCTTAATAAGAAAAGCCCGCTGGCGCCTAACCAGAGGGCTTCCTGATGGTTTGAATGTGGTAGCTGAACAGAGATCGGCGGCGTTCAAACAACTTCAAGTTGCCAGCCAAGAGCTTGGCATATTTTATCTACCTGCGAAGCTGGCCTGATTTTCCAATGGCTCTCTAACTCACAATCAACTTCAATCAAATTGCTCACCTTGATATTCTGCAATTCGGCCAGGGAGAAATAGCCCCACTCGGCGTTACGGAGATCACCGTTCAAGATTGCAAAACCCCAAAACACTTCACCGTTAAATTCACAGACGTACCAGTCACAGTCGCCGATGAAAAAATGGAGAAAAATGAGTTTGTCCTCGATACTGAATTGATCGGTCTCATAAAATCTAGGTACCTGGTCCAGTCGGAAGTGCGTCGGTACATTCCACATAGTTTTGCCTCCAAAAGAGAAAGCCCCTGCAACCGCTTGGCTACAGAGGCTAATTGAGATTGCCGGACGAGAGATTTAGCGAAGAATCGATGCTCTTTGCTGGTAGAAATCGCCAAGAGATGAAATATCATTGGCTGAAGAAAGTGAGCCGATGTAATCATCAATTACCTTGTTCAGAAGCTTGTTTTTCTGAGGGAGCGTCATAAGATTACTTTCCCGGAGCACCTCCGTCGCACTCTCATGGAAAGACCAGAGGTTATTTTCTCGATAGACGTTTGTATAGATGTCAGAAAAATGATGAAATTTGCTTGGCGGAATTATGTTATTCGTCATAATTTCAACAAGCAGGACTTTGAGATGTGTGTCTGGTAAGGCAAAGTTTCTCAATCCCATTTGCCAGACCTCCAGTGCCTTGAGCCGGGGAATCATAGAACGCACTGCCTTGTAGGCGAGAAAAGCCAACTCGTCGATATCAAGACCGCTTGTATGCCTCCTGAAGGCCAAAAAATCGCCTGAGAAGCAGAGGTTTTCGCAGACGAAGACCTTCGTACCTGCGCAGATCCCAATGCTCATGCTCTTATTAAGCGAATTTCTAACGCCTATAGCATGGCACAGCTCACTATTCCGTTGGCTGAGGGAATACACGCCAAACATGCGATTGCCTTCAGCTGCCAAGACATACTGACTCTCAACGATCTCTAAACCGACAGCCTGCACGCCTTCTTTCACCGCCTGTATCAAGTCGCGATGATGAACAGGTTTCCACGTTTTTGAAAAAGGGACAGCAGGAACGTTAAACACCTCTGATTCTGATACCTTGTTTGTTCCAATGAGTGTTGAAGTTGTCATGATGAAAATCTCCTTAAAATGGATTATTGAAACGAAAATGCCCTTTCCATCACAGCGTCAGAAAGGGCATGGGGTATGCAACTTGACTAAAAAATGAGTATTAGGGCTCGCCTTGAGCAGCGAAGAGGAACCAAGTCCATTCGGGCAACTTTTGACCTGTAATTGGACATTCCTTCAACAGGTCCGCATAGAGGCGCCACCCAACGAATCTCATGTTTTCGGTACCACTATATTTTCTAACCTTGCAGGCAGAGACCTTGGACAAATCGAATAGTTCAGGATTTACCGTCAAGGGGTCGATAAACTTCCAGTCCATGTATTTCTCCTTGAAATAAAAAAAGCCGATGCAGCCCTTTTCAGGACAACACCGGCTTCGGTGATTTAGATTTACTTGGTTTTACCAGCGTTTACATGCCTCACTGTATTGGCAATCGCTGCACAACCATCCCCCAGATGATGGGCAGAAAATTCTATTCTCTATTCCCCTGAGAACCCGAGATGCCAACTTTGCAAAACGCTTTCTGTGTTCTGCTGTCCTAGTAGTAGTATAGTATTCCATAGTAGGTGTCTTGAGCTTGCGAAGGACATCGAATCTGCATTTGACCTCTGCTCGTGGGAAAATATAGCCATTAGTTGCAAGCAGATACGAATACGCTGTCATCTGAAGGTCTTCGTCAATTGCGGACTGTTGTTTCTTCTGTGCGCTGGTCTTGTTATCAACGACAATTAAACCTCCCGTGGAATCCTTCAAAAGTAGATCTATCACACCAAACAGTTTTATATCTTGCGACTGTCCATTTTCATCATAGAGCGGGGCTGATAACGGTAGCTCGATATCAACGATCTCATATCCCGCCAAATCAACGCTCTTGTAGAATACCTGTATGATTGAATGACCCATCTCAAGCAGGCTGGCAAGATCAGGAGCCTCTTTCTTGAAAATGATTGGTACGTGAGATTGCTCTATCTGTAAGGTCAGGCCTTCCTTGAAAACCGTCAGTAACCGTTCAAGTTGAGGTGGATGACCATACTCTTTGACTTCGCGATAGTAATTCTCCAGAACGTTGTGAATCTCCTTGCCAAACGGCAAAGAGGAACTCATCCGCTCTGCCGGTCGCTGCTCTAAATACTGGAATTGATACTTCAGAGAGCAATTTAAGTACGTGAATATCTGGCTGAAACTTACATACAGTTCTGCCTGAATTTGTTGTAGCGCCTGTGTCATATCCTTCCTCCATGATCTCGAAACGAAAAAAGGGAGAAAGGTTTCTACAACCCACTCCCTCTAGATTCTATTTTGTTGTTTAAGGGTTAATTACTGAGCATTTGCTTGATCATTGCCGATGCATCATTCTTGCTCAAAAATGCCACTGCACTACCGAACTCACCGATGGCTTTCTGGTCGATGTCCCTCTTGGATAATCCTCGTTCAACAGCAAGGTTCAGAAGATAATTGTACTGTTTGCTGCTCAACCTTCCGTTCTCATTGCCACCGTTTCTACCATTGATATTATTACTACTACTATCAGATCCACCGCCGTTACCCCTTCCCATAAGATTCATATTTCTAGAAGGTTCTGGATGATAAAGAGCGCCTTTCTCATCATAAAGAGAAGGGTCATCTGCAATCGCTGGCGGTGCAGTTTTTGCCATGGGTATTGAGGTGGGAGAATGGCCTGAATAGATGTGTAGCCCAACGCCAAACATTGTGGCACATTTCTTCAAACAGTCAGTTGATGCAGCTTTCAGGTCATCGGCCAACGAGATAATTTCACCAGAATTCTTCGCTCTGGTAATCGAGCTTGAGCCAAACTGCATTTTGCTAATCCCTTCAGCTATTAGCTCGCCAAGGACTACCACTTCCGATTCCAATACCTCATGGCTTTTCACCTGGAAACTCCATTGACCTTCGAATGCGTCATTCAATCGTTGGATGACGGCGTGTCCTTCAATATAGTCAAGGGTCTGTCCAAAGTTACCAGCTCGCTGCTTGACTTGGTCGGGGCTAAAAGGTTGCTCTAAAAGTTTACGGTTCATGATGTTCTCCTGTTTTGTGAATGGGGGATAGTCAGCTATTGACCGATTCTATTCACAAACGCAGTACCACTACTTCTTTTTGAGCATACAACGGGTCACTCCAATAACGATCCGATAGATCAATAATCCTCCAGGGCGAGTGTGGCCGCTATAAAGATACAAATATTAAACAATATCGATAGATAACACCTGGACCAAACTGAGATAAACTATCAGGATAAAACAATTCCGACCACGACCCATCGTTACGACGTGGCAATACAGACTGTCCAGACATTCAAGCCATAACAACAAAGATGAAAAATGGAGAGGAATTGGGAAGGAGAATGTGGTCTGGTTTAGGGTATGGTTACCGATAATTTATATCAATCGAGAGATAGCGGTAACTTGATTGCCCGCCTTGTGGCAGGTCCGAGCGACAAAGGGAGTAGTAGGCCGACGGGTTAAACCTCATTTCTGCCCGCCTTGTTGGATGAAAGCGTTCGAACACCAGACTCGTCTATGAGGTATCCCGACGTACTGCCATCAGTGTTCCTGGCCAGTACGAATTGCATGGGGCTGCCCATTGTAGAAGTGCCAGAGACAAAAGGTACCGATCGGAACTTCCCGGATGCAAAGCGCACAGGGGAGGCTGAGTTCAGCACCTTCAAGCCTACGCGCAACTCAGTAAACTGGCCAAGTTTGTCGCCGTCTTCGAGACGCCACAGTCCGTTCGGATGCGAGTAGCAGAACCAGAAGTCGTGCTGGTGATCGGAAGAAACATTCTTTCGCAGCACATCTCGAACGTCTTGTCTGTCGAGAATTGAACGGACGAACTGATCGATTGTCATTAGCCCATTTGCCGCAGGAATGGTGGCTGACAGAGGTATCGGAATTTGTTCGCGAGGTCCATTGTCAAGTTGCAGGATGCCGGCCACATCAAAGCTGATCGTCATCACTTCAAAAACACCTGATGTCTCCAGTGTTGCGATTAATGGCCAATCCGCTTCTGTGGCCTCTTCTAGGGTGAGTACCTCGATTCCATAGAACTCGGCCTTTCGTCGTGCGGGCTCATAGAATCCCCTCTCTGACACGAGGATTAGCTTGTCGGTTGGTAAATTATCATGCTTCGCGCGCATCTTCTCGACCCATGGAGTGTCGGCCGGTCGCGCCCAAGAGATCACCTCAACTCCAAGCTCTACTCTGTAGCCACCTGCCATCGCTGAAACCAAGACATCCACCTCGCGCTTCTCACCACTTACGCGATCTATAAGCATTGCAGACTCAGTCACCTGCGCATGACCAGCGAGCGTAGCTGTCAGGAGTGTGACTAAGCGTTGAAAGGCATTTGTACGCTTCGGCATGGTTTGTAAGGTCTAACGATCCCTGTTTCTACTGATTTTCTAATAAAAAATCCTAAGCACGGGAGACCGCAGGAAGCGAGAGACTATTTCAAGAGTATATTGCTCACCAATTTTGCCAGATTGTGATTGAACTGATTTGGAAAATTGTCAGATCGGATCTCGATTTCTACAGATAAAAACCTGAATCATTGATCTGATAGACACCTGTAAAACTGGTAACTTGCCAGATCAACCTGAAACTACTACAATTTATCTGGAGCGGGCATAAAAATGCTTAGCTAAACTTCTTGTTCCAATATCCTCTAGTTCCGTGCTTCTCTGAAAGTACCGCCCGATTTTTCCAAATATAAGTCCAATCTATCTCATCAGCTTCTGGCCATTCCTCGCGACTAAATACTGCCCGAGCATCCACGGTAAATTTATTCTAACCCTCAAGCTGCGGAAGAACTATGGGTATTGCCAGATATTCTCAGATAATCGAAAACCATGCGCGGAGAAAAACTGAGCTG